>Ga0233425_10002805_pt1 | contig 33210 bp, 32 predicted proteins | sample Watercolumn_Towu_2_FD_181712 | JGI IMG/M metagenome (GOLD analysis project Ga0233425, IMG submission 181712) | Freshwater microbial communities from Lake Towuti, South Sulawesi, Indonesia - Watercolumn_Towuti2014_140_MG | ecosystem: Environmental > Aquatic > Freshwater > Lake | place... | reverse complement strand
TCGTCGAGTACCAGCGCGAGGGCTACACGCTCTTCCAGGCCATGATGGAGGCCATCAAGGAGGAGTCGGTCGGCTACCTGTTCAACGTCGAGGTGCAGGTCGACGACAACGCCGCCGACGAGGCCGACGGCCCCACCGTCGAGTCCGAGGGCGTCGAGCTCGCGCCCAAGGAGTTCGCGCCGCTCGTGCCCAAGGTCGAGGCGAAGGGCCTCGCGCCGCAGCGCCCGCAGCGCCTCGAGTACACCGCGCCCACCATCGACGGCGAGGGCGACGTCGTCCGCCGCGGCGAGGACGTCGACGACATCCCCGAGGTCGGCCCCGACGCGTCGCGTGCCGAGCGCCGTCGCGCGGAGCGCGCGCAGCGCAAGTCCGACCAGCGCCGCAAGCGGTAGCAGCAGCACGACGAGGGCCGGGACCGCGAGGTCCCGGCCCTCGCTGCGTCCCGGGGCTACAGCACCGCGAGGCGGGTGCAGCGCCAGCGGCCGTCCCAGCCCTCGAGGCGCAGCGCGACGGCGCGGGCGCGCGGCCCGCCGACCGCGACGACGGAGGCCTCGACGACGCCGTCGGCCGGCTCGCTCACGTGCACGCTGCTCACCGTGCGCCGCGTGCGCGGCACCGGGCGGCCGGGATCGACGGCGACGTGGCTGCTGAGCTCGGCGTAGACCTCGGGGGTCAGCCAGCGCACGAGCTGCTGGCGCGGCCGCTCGCGGGCGAGCACCTCGAGCACGGCCTGCACGAGCTGGGCCACCCAGGGGCCGGGCTCGGGCAGCTGCGCGGCGCCCGTGGCGACCTCCGCGACCGCGGGGTCGGTGCCGTCGTCGGGCGGCTCGCGGTCGACGAGGCGCAGCGCGGGCGGGGGCTGCGGCACGGCGTCGAGCTCGCCGGGCAGCTGCCACTGCAGCGCGAGCGTGCCCTGCACCCAGTCGGGCCGGGGGCGGGTGCGGATCGTGCGGTGGAGCGAGGGGAGCGGGCGCAGCAGGGGTGCTGTGCTGGCGCTGGCGCGGGGGCGGGTCTGCCGGGGAGCGCGGGGCTCGGGCATGGGATCACCGTCGATCGGGGTCCAGGGACTCGGCGGACCACCGGTGGCCGGTGCTGCCCGCGGGGGTGTGGTGCTGCGCCGACGTCCCTGTGCGGCGGGTCGTGCTGGTGGAGCGGAGGGTCGGAGGGGCCGGCGCGCGCAGGCGCATGCCGACCTGGATGAGGCCGGGGTCGCGGCCGATCAGGGCGCGGTTGGCGCGGTACCAGCGCGGCCACTCCGCGGCGATCTCGGCGTCGCTCGCGCCGGGCCCGAGCAGGTCGGCCGCGATCGACCACAGGCACTCGCCCGGCCGCACGACGTGGATGGGGGACTGGTGCGCGGGCCGGACGTCGTCGGTCCGGACGCCGACGGCGGCGGGCGACGAGGAGCCGGGGAGGGGCATCGCGAGGGCGGGCCCGCCGGTCGCCGCCGTGGAGGCGAGGGCGGCGGTGCCGGCCAGGGCGCCCCGGGCCCCGGCCCGCCGGGCCGACCGGCCGACGACGAGCCCGGCCCTGCGGCCCGAGCGCGCTGCGGCACGGGAGGCGGAGGCCGCGGCCCGCGCACCGAGGGGGAGGGCCACGAGCACGGCTGGCAGCGCTGCCAGCGCTGCGGCTGCCTCGACGGCGTCCATCCCAGCCTCCGAATACGTTCGTTTGCCTGTGTTTGCCTAGAACAGCGTGCGGAGGGGTGGGGCGTCAAGGCGCGTCACCCGTGTTGGGGATAACCCGCTGTGGGGGCTCTCCGCCAGCAGGAGACGGGCCCTGCGGCGGGGCTAGCGTGGGGCGGGGAAGGTCCCCGATCCACGTGATCGGAAGGACGGGAGACATGACCCGTACGCATGTCATCACCGGTGCCGCATCGGGCATCGGCAAGGCCGCCCGCGAGCTGCTCGAGAGCCGCGGCGACCGGGTCATCGGGGTCGACCTGCACGGCACCGACGTCGTGGCCGACCTCTCCACGCCGCACGGCCGCGCCGCCATGGTCGACGCCGTCGCCAGGCTGACCGACGGCCGCATCGACGCGATCCACGCCGTCGCCGGCCTCGCGACCCCGACGTCCGCCACGGTGTCGGTGAACTACTTCGGCATGGTCGCGACCCTCGAGGGCCTGCGGCCGCTGCTCGCCGGCTCGCCCGCCCCGCGCGCCGTCGGCGTCTCCTCGATGGCCTCGCTCATGCCGCTCGACGACGAGCTCGTCGCGCTGCTGACCGCGGGCGACGAGGCCACCGCCGTGGCCCGCGCGGAGGTGCTCGCCAAGGACCCGGCCACGACCGGCCAGCTCATCTACGCCTCCACCAAGAAGGCGTTCTCGCAGTGGATCCGCCGCACGGCGCCGACGCCCGACTGGGCCGGGGCGTCGATCCCGCTCAACTGCGTGGCCCCCGGCGTGATCGCGACGCCGATGACCGAGCAGTTCACCTCCACCGAGGAGGCACGGCGCGCCATCCTCGAGATGGTGCCGATGCCGCTCAACGGCATCGCCGAGCCCATCGCCGTGGCGGAGCTGCTGGCCTGGCTCACCAGCGAGGCGAACACGCACCTCTGCGGCCAGGTCGTCTTCATCGACGGCGGCAGCGACGTCGTGATCCGCGGCGACTCGACCTGGTGACCGGCATGACGGGGGACGAGCACGACCTCGTGCGCGCGCTCGAGGACGACCTCGCGGCCCTGGCCGCGGCAGACGCCGATCTCGAGCGCGACGCCGAGGTCGCCGAGCGCACGCGCATCGAGCGGTCGGCGGTGACCCTCGCCGACCGGCTGCGCGGCGCCGGCGCCGAGGTACGCCTCACGCTCGTGGGATCCCTCGATATCGCAGGCGTGCCAGCCGATTCCGGCGACGGCTGGGTGCTGCTCGTCGACGGCCGCGACGAGCACCTCGTGCTGCTGGCGCACGTCGTCCTCGCGCACGGGCTCGGGCCCTCCGTCCCGCCGGCGTCGTCGGCGCTCGACCGCCGGCCCGCGGGCTCCGTGCTGCGCCGATGGTGCCGCGACCGCAGCGAGGCGGCCCTGCTCACCGCCGACGGCGGCACGACCCGCGGGCTGCTGCTCGCGTCGTACGCCGACCACGTCGACGCGCGCGAGCGGCACGGCGCGGTGGTATCCGTCGCTGTGGCGCAGCTCGTCTGCGCGACCCGCCGCGCGGCGCTGGCCTGATCCGGCGTCAGTCAGTCGGCCGGCGGGGCGTCGTCGTCGGCGCCGGTGCCGAACGGGTGGCTGCGCACGAAGTCCGCGGTCTCGGCGTACATCCGCTGGATGTAGGCCTCGAGCTCGCTGGCCTCCACGCGCCACTGGCCGCGGCCGCCGACCTTGATAGCCGGCAGGTCGCCGCTGCGCACGAGCGCGTAGGTCTGCGACGCCGAGATGTTGAGGGTCTCGGCGACGTCGGCGAGCGTGAGGAACCGTGGAGCCACGGGGCAGATCCTCGCATCGGCCGACGGCCACGAGGGTGACGACGCGGCGGCCTGGGGACGGCCGCGCCCCGACCCTGGCCCCATGACCACGCCCCTCGCCGCCGACCCTGCCACGGGCACGCCGCCCGCAGCCGCCCCGAAGCCGCCCCGCGCCCTGCGCCTGCGCTCGGGCCGCACCGACCTCCGCCTCGCCGCCGGCGTGGGCCTGGTGGTCGTGTCGGTGGTGCTCGGCGGCCGGCTCGTGGCCGCGGCCGACGACCGGGTGGAGGTGTGGTCGACGGCGTCGTCGCTCGCGGCCGGCTCGGTGCTCGGCCCGGACGACGTGGTGCTCGCGCGCGCCGCGCTCGACGACGCCGGCGCCTACCTGCCGGCCGGCCGCGACGTCAGCGGCCTGGTGCTGCAGCGCGACGTGGGCGCGGGCGAGCTGCTGCCCGCGGCGGCGGTGGCCGACGGGGCCCGCGGCGACCGGCGGCTGGTGACCGTGCCGGTCGACCCGCTGCACGCGCCGCCCGGCCTCGCCCGCGGCGAGCGGGTCGACGTCTGGGCCACGCCTGCTGACGGCGCCTCCCCGGCCGGCCCGGCGGCGTCGCCGTCGCTCGTGCTGTCGGGGGCGCTGGTTGCGGATCCCGGCTCGGCCGACACCAGCGGGCTCACCGACCAGCTCGGCGTCGTGCTCGACGTCTCCGCCGCCGACGCCGAGCGCGCGGTGGCCGCGGCGCGCGCAGGCGACGTCGACCTCGTCCGGGTGGGCGGCTGACATGGCCGGCCTGCCGTTGCTCGTGCTCCTCGGGCCGAGCCCGTGGGAGGGCCCGTTCGTCGCGGCCCTCGCGCATCCGGCGTCGGGCGTCTCGATCGTGCGGCGCTGCCTCGACACCGCCGATCTGCTGGCGGCGGCAGCCGCCGGCCTCGGGCGTGCGGCCGTCGTGGGCTCGGACGCGCCCCGGCTCGACGCCGACGTCGTGCACCGCCTGGCCGCCACCGGCGTGGCGGTGATCGCCCTCGTCCCGGCCGGCGACGCCGACGCGGCCGCGCGGCTCGCCCGCTGGGGCGCCGACGCCGTGGTGGAGGCCGACCCCGACGACCTCGGGGGAGCGGTGCGCGCGCTCGCCCGCGCTGTGCCGTCGGGAGACCGCACGTCTGCCGTGCCCGAGCGCCCGGAGCCTCAGGCGTCGGGCCGTGTGGTGACGGTGTGGGGGCCGCCTGGCTCGCCCGGGCGCACCACGGTGGCCGTGGCGCTGGCCGACGAGTCGGCCCGTCTCGGGGTGCCCGCGCTGCTCGTCGACGCCGACACGTGGGCGCCGTCGGCGTCGTTCGCGCTCGGCGTCGTCGACGACGGCCCCGGCCTCGCGAGCGCCTGCCGCCGCGCGTCGTCGGGCGCGCTCGACGCCGACGCGCTCGCCGGGCTCGTGCGCGAGGTGCGGCCCGGACTGTCGCTGCTGCCCGGCATCCCGCGCGCGGGCCGGTGGAGCGAGGTGCGCGCGGCCGCGCTGTCCGACGTCCTGGCGATCGCGCGCGGGCTCGCGCCGCTCGTCGTCGTCGACGTCGCGGCGCCGCTCGAGGCCGACGAGGAGCTGGTGTTCGACACCGCCGCGCCCCGCCGCAACGCCGCCGGGCTGCTGGCGCTCGAGGAGGCGGACGCCGTCGTCGCCGTCGGCTCGGCCGACGCGCTGGGAGTCACGCGGCTGGTGCAGGGCCTCGCCGAGCTGCACGACGCTGTGCGCGGGCCCGAGCCCTACGTGGTCGCGAACCGGGTGCGCGAGTCGGCGCTCGGACGGCGTGCGGAGGCCGCGGTGCTCGACGCGCTGCGCACCCATGCCGGCGTCGACCGCGCGTGGGCCGTGCCCGACGACCGGGCCGCGCTCGACGCCTGCCTGCGGCGCGGGCGCACGCTTGCGGAGGTCTCGTCGGCGTCGCCCGCACGGCATGCGCTGCGGGGCCTCGCCGTCGAGCTCCTGCGCGATCTCGGCCTGCGCCGACCCGTCGCTCTCGCCGAGGGGGCCTGACGGCTAGCCTCGCCGCGTGACCGAGCTGCAGGGACTTGTCGTGGACTGGGGCGGGGTGCTCACCGGCGACCTCCGCGGCGTCGTGCACCGCTGGGCCGCAGGCAGCGGGTTCGACGTCGACACCTACATCTCGATCATGCGCGACTGGTTCGGCGAGCCGGTCGGGCTCGAGGCGCGGATGAACCCCGTGCACGCGCTCGAGCGCGGCGAGATGACCGTGCCGGACTTCGAGTCGCGCCTCGCCGCCGAGATGCAGCGCCGCAGCGGCCAGCAGGTCGACGCCGCCGGCCTGCTCGACCGGATGATCGGCGAGTTCGAGGTCGCCGACGACATGAACGCGCTCGTCCGCCGGGCGCACAGCAGCGGACTGCGGACCGGCCTGCTGTCGAACTCGTGGGGCAACGACTACCCCCGCGACGGCTGGGACGAGATGTTCGACGTCGTCGTCATCTCGGGCGAGGTCGGCATGCGCAAGCCCGAGCCGGAGATCTTCGAGCACACCCTCGCGCTGCTCGGCCTGCCCGCGCCGGCGTGCGTGTTCGTCGACGACCTCGCGCCCAACGTGGCGGCGGCCGTCGCGGTCGGGATGGTCGGCGTCCACCACACGTCGTACGAGACCACCCGCGACGAGCTCGAGGCCCTGTTCGGCCGGCCGCTGCACCTCGACCCGGCCTGACCGCCGCCGTCCTCCCCGTGCCCTCGGCAGGGGCCGCGCCGCCGTGACACGATGAGCCCGAGGCGCGGCCGTCCCAGCGGCAGCGCGAGCACCGAGGGGAGCACGATGGCCGACCGGCTCAGCCCGCTCGACGTGTCGTTCCTCTACCTCGAGGAGTCGACCACGCCGATGCACGTCGGCGGTGTCGCCATCTTCGAGGCGCCCCCGGAGGGCTTCGACCTCGACAAGCTCGTGCGCCTCATCGAGGAGCGCATCGCCCTCGTCCCGCGCTACCGCCAGAAGGTGCGGTGGGTGCCCGGCCGCATCGCCAACCCGGTGTGGGTCGACGACGTCGACTTCGACGTCGCCTACCACGTGCGCCGGTCGGCCCTGCCGCGCCCGGGCAGCGACGCGCAGCTCAAGGACCTCGTCGGCCGGATCATGTCGCGGCCGCTCGACCGCAAGCGCCCGCTCTGGGAGATGTACCTCGTCGAGGGGCTGTCCGGCGGCCGGTTCGCGATCCTCACCAAGACCCACCACGCGATGGTCGACGGCGCCGGCGCCATCGACATCGGCCAGGTCATCCTCGACGTCACACCGGAGCCGCAGCGCCCCGCGTCGGAGAAGTGGCGGCCCCGGCCCGAGCCCAGCGACGTCGACCTGCTGGCCTCGGCGGTCACCGAGGTGCTGAGCAGCCCGGGCGCGGCGATCGACGCCGTCCGGTCGGGCGCGGTCGACGTCCGCGAGACCACCGAGCGCGTGCTGCGCCGCGCCGCGGGCCTCGCCTCCGCCGCGATGACCATGGCCCGGCCGCCGTCGAGCAACCCGCTCAACGCGCCCATCGGCGAGGCCCGCCGGTTCGGCACCGCGGCCGCCCGGCTCGACGCGTTCAAGGCGATCCGCCGCCACCACGGCGGCACCGTCAACGACGTCGTCCTCGCCGTCGTCTCCGGCGCGCTGCGCGAGTGGATGATGACGCGCGGCGAGTCGGTGTCGTCACGCACGCAGGTGCGTGCGCTCGTGCCGGTGTCGGTCCGCGTGGGCGAGGAGTCGGCGGGCAACCACATCGCCGCGTTCCTCGTCGACCTGCCCGTCGGCGAGCCGCAGCCCGTCGTCCGCTTGCACCGCATCTCCTACGAGATGGAGCAGCTGAAGTCCACCGGCCAGATGGTCGGCGCGCAGGCGCTCGTCGGCATCGCCGGGTTCGCGCCGTCGACGCTGCACTCGCTCGGCGCCCGCGCGGCCAACGGCCTCTCCCGCCGCATGTTCAACCTCGTCGTCACCAACGTGCCCGGGCCGCAGTTCCCGCTCTACGCCGGGGGAGCGCGCATGCTCGCGGCCCACCCCGTCGTGCCGCTCGCCAAGGGCCAGGCCGTCGCCATCGGCCTCACGTCCTACGACGGCGGCGTCTACTTCGGCCTCAACGCCGACCGCGACGCGATGACCGACGTCGACGTCCTCGCCGAGTGCCTCGAGAGCGCGCTGGCCGAGCTGCTCGCGACGATCCCCGCGGCGAAGCGCCCCAAGGACGCCCCGCAGTCGCCCGCCGCCAAGCGCGCCGCGGGCCGTCCGCGCAAGAAGCCCGAGGCGGTGCCCGACGCCCGGACGTCCGACGCGGGCTCCGTGGTGCGGCCCGCGCAGGTGAGCTCGGCGCCGTCGCGCGGGCTCGTGGCCCGCCCCGCGGACCCGCCGTCGAGGCGCGCTGCCGGGTCCGACCCCGCCTGACCGGCATGCTTGTCCCGTGCGCGTCTACCTCCCGCTGACCGTCAAGGGCCTCACCGACCTGCATCGGACCGGCCGCGTCGGCCCGGCCCCGCTGCGCGCCCACGCCGTCACCTCGGCGCTGCGCGCCGACCCCGACTGGTCGGGCGCCGACGACGAGGAGCTCGAGTACGCCGCGCTCATGGCCGCCGCGTTCGCCTCGCTCGAGCGCATCGCGGAGTCCGGCGACTCCCCGCGCCGCGTCGTCGTGGCCGCCGACGTCGACGACGACGCCATCGAGCCGACCGACGACATCACCGAGGTCGTGGTGGCCGCCGACGTCCCGCTGTCGCGCTGCCAGGCCGTGCACGTCGACGACGCCGACACCGAGGGCGAGGTGGCCGAGGCCGTCCGCCGCCTGCCCGACGCCACCGCCGGCGACCAGCGGGCGCTCGCCGCCGTCTCGCTCTCGCAGCTCGAGCTCATGTGGTTCGCCACCCAGGAGATCGGCGACCTGCTCGGCTGAGCCCGTCCCCGGAGTCGAGCGACTCGGGTGCCCGGACGGGGCAGGATGGGACCGGCGACGCCGCCGGGACCCGGCCGCGCGCCACGAGCACGAGAGGCCGGTACATGGACGCCGTCACGCGCACCCCCGCACCCGTCAACGAGCCCGTCCGCACCTACGCGCCCGGGTCGCCTGAGCGCCAGTCGCTGGAGAAGCGCGTCGCGGAGATCGCGGGCTCGCGCTACGAGCTCACCTGCACCATCGGCGGCGAGCAGCGCTTCGGCCACGGCGAGGAGATGGACGTCGTCCAGCCGCACGCCCGCCACCACGTGCTCGGCACGCTGCGCGGCAGCACCCACGACGACGCGCGCGCGGCGATGGACGCCGCGCGCGCCGCCGCGCCGATGTGGCGCGACCTGTCCTTCGACGACCGTGCCGCCATCTTCCTCAAGGCCGCCGACCTGCTCGCCGGCCCGTGGCGCGACACCCTCAACGCCGCGACCATGCTCGGCCAGAGCAAGACCTGCTACCAGGCCGAGATCGACTCCGCGTGCGAGCTCATCGACTTCTGGCGCTTCAACGTCGCGTTCGCCCGGCGCATCCTCGAGGAGCAGCCGATCTCGTCGCCGGGCATCTGGAACCGCACCGACCAGCGCCCGCTCGAGGGCGTCGTCTACGCGATCACGCCGTTCAACTTCACCGCCATCGCGGGCAACCTGCCGACCGCGCCCGCGCTCATGGGCAACGTCGTCGTGTGGAAGCCGGCCCACACCCAGCAGCTCGCCGCGCACCTGCTCATGCGGCTGCTCGAGGAGGCGGGCCTCCCGCCGGGCGTCATCAACATGGTGACCGGCCACGGCGTCGAGACCAGCGAGGTGGTGCTCTCCGACCCCGACCTCGCCGGCATCCACTTCACCGGGTCCACGCGCGTCTTCCAGCACCTGTGGCGCACGGTCGGCGAGAACATCGACCGCTACCGGTCCTACCCGCGCATCGTGGGCGAGACCGGCGGCAAGGACTTCGTGGTGGCGCACCCGTCGGCCGACATCGACGTCCTGCGCACCGCGCTCGTGCGCGGCGCGTTCGAGTACCAGGGCCAGAAGTGCTCGGCGGCCTCGCGCGCCTACGTCCCGCGCTCGCTGTGGTCGACGCTGCGCGACGAGCTCGCCGAGACCGTCGACGGCCTGTCGATGGGCCCGGTCACCGACTTCTCGAACTTCATGGGCGCCGTCATCGACGATCGCGCGTTCGCGCGCGTCACCGGGGCGATCGACCGCGCCAAGGCCGCGCCCGACGCCACGATCATCGCCGGCGGCACCTACGACGACGGCGACGGCTGGTTCATCCGCCCGACCGTCGTCGAGTCGACCGACCCGGCGGCCGAGTGGTTCACCGACGAGTACTTCGGCCCGTTCCTCGGCGTCCACGTCTACGACGACGCGCGCTACGACGAGATGCTCGCGCAGATGGAGTCGGTGGCGCCGTACGCGCTGACCGGCTCGATCATCGCGCAGGACCGCGCGGCCGTCGCCCACGCGACGCACGCGCTGCGGTTCGCCGCGGGCAACTTCTACATCAACGACAAGCCCACCGGCGCCGTCGTCGGCCAGCAGCCCTTCGGCGGTGCGCGCGCCTCGGGCACCAACGACAAGGCCGGCGCTCCGCAGAACCTCATGCGCTGGGTGTCGTCGCGCTCGATCAAGGAGACGTCGGTGCCGCCCACCGACTACCGCTACCCGCACATGGGCTGACGGTTACGCGGCGACCTCGCGCACCCAGAGGTCGCCGTCGCGGTGGAAGCCGACGCGCGACAGGTAGTCGGTCCAGCGCGCCAGCTCAGGCGCGGCTACGAGCCGCGTGAGCCCGTGCTCGCCGAAGACGCCGCTGGTGCCGTAGACGAACTGGCCGGGGGAGCAGTCGCGGAACCGCTCGGTGACGTAGTCGAGCTCCACTGTGGCCTGGCCCGCGCCCTCGTCGCGGACCACCACGGCCCCGACCGTCTCGGCCTCGCGCTGCACGAGGAACGCCCAGCGCCGCGCGTCGCCGCCGCCCGCGGGCACGGCGTACCCGGGCTGGAAGCGGTGGATGTCGTCGAGGTGCACCCCGAGCACGTGGCGCAGGTAGCCGTCGTCGGCCGACACCTCCACGACGGAGTACGCCGACGGGTCGTCGCGCTCGCTCAGCAGGCGCCGCAGCCAGTACACGTCGATGACGGTGATGATCGCGTTCATGGCCATGAACGGCCAGATGCCCAGCACCCCGTTGTAGATCACGGCGAGCACGGCGCCAGCGAGGTTGAGCACCCGGAAGCGGAGCACCCGGGCCTGGGCGAGGGACAGGATCACGAGGGCCGAGCCGGCCCACCCGATGATCTCGAGGAGGAGTCGCACGCGCCCATCATGGCCGTGCGGAGGCGCCGGAGGGCCCCGGCACGGGCAGAGGGCCCGCCCCCGAGGGGACGGGCCCTGCGCCGAGCTCGCCCCTGGCACCCGGGGCGGAGGGATCAGCAGCCGGCGCCCTTGTTGCTGATGCAGGTGTTGGTCGAGTCGAACACGGTGCTGACCCGCTGGCCGAGCAGGAAGACGACGGCGACGATGATCGCCGCGATCGCGGCGACGAGCAGGCCGTACTCGACGGCCGAGGCGCCCTCGTCGTGGCGGAGCGTGGTACGGATGCGCTGAAGCATGTTCTGGTCCCTCCCCAGGGTGTCGCGCCGGAACCCCCGGCGACGTCGGCCTCGGAACGGCCGGCCGCGGGCGCCCGTTACAGCGCGTGGCCAAAGATCGGCCGTACGGGTGATGACCGGTCCCTACCCGTGATCGGGGTTGTTCGAACGGTGATCGTTGCTCCGATCGTGCGGGCCCCGCACACGACGGAGGGCCGCCCCCTCGCGGGGACGGCCCTCCGGGTGGATCGGATGCGTCAGCAGCCGACGCCCTTCTTGCTGATGCACTGGTTCGTCGAGTCGAACGTCGAGCTGACCCGCTGGCCGAGCAGGAAGACGACGGCGACGATGACGGCCGCGATCGCGGCGACGAGCAGGCCGTACTCGACGGCCGAGGCGCCCTCGTCGTGACGGAGAGCGGTGCGGATGCGCGTGATCATGTGGAACCCCTCCAGGATGGTGACTGTGTTCTGAGCCGCCACCGGAGGTCCCCCACCACCGGCGTGCCAACTTCTGCATGCAGCGTGCGGTCACAGGGCGTCGCCACGGATCGGCCGAACGGCCGACTGATGGTCAGCGGACACGGCACTCCTGTGCAGCACCTACGACTTCGCCCGTCCGGGTGACGGCGTCCTGACCTGCGGCATCGCTGCCCGGAAGAGGGACGGGCGGTTACGATCGGGCGACGGTCACGACAGGCGCTGGGCCGCGATCTGCTCCTCCTTGGCCGCTGCGCGCTCGATCTGCTCGGCGGCGAAGCGCTCCACCTTGCCGCCGACGAACGGCACCGACGCCGACACCGACAGGTCGAGTGACAGCACCGTGCCGGCGCCGCCGGCCTCGAGGCGGAGCGGGCCCGTGATCGACACCGGCGCGCCTTCGAACTGCACGGACGCCGACCCGTCGCGCGAGCCGTCCGCCGCCGCCGGGCCGAAGGTGCGGGTCTCGACCAGGCGCAAGGTGTCGCCGACGAGCGCCTTGGCGTAGGAGGGCACCTTCGCGGGCAGGGCCCGGCGGGACTCGACGACGACGCCGCCGTCCGGGCTCGGGGTCACGCTGACCACGACGTCCTGGCCGCCGGTTCCCTCGCCGACGGCCTGCACGTAGTCCGGGTCGGTGAGCAGCGCGCTCGCGGTCTCGGGCCCGGCGGGCAGGTCGAGTCGAACGGACAGGCTCGTGGCCACGGTCATCCTCCGGGTCGGACGGTGCGGGGACCTCAGGATGCCGTATCGGACTGTCGTGGTGCCGTCCTGGGCCCCGTGACCGGTCTACTGTGAGCGAGGCCGCACAACGGCGTGCGGCCGATGAGTGCGAGGACGGACTTCGTCGTGCCCGACAACGTCGACCCCCTGCTGACCGACGACCTCTCCGCAGGCAGCGCCCCTGCTGCTGCCCCAGCCCCGGCGCTGGCGCCCCTGGTGGCCGCCCGGCGGCTCGAGGAGGCCAAGCACGAGCTGCTGGAGCGCGCGGTCGCCACCGCCCCCACCTCGGCGCACACGCCGGACCTCGAGCACCTCGTCGCCCGCTACTACCGGCACACCGCCCCCGAGGACCTCGTGGGCCGCGACCCGGTCGACGTCCTCGGCGCCGTCGTCTCGCACCGCCGCGCCGCGATGAGCCGGCCCCAGGGCACCGCCGTCGTCCACGCGTTCACGCCGACCGTCGAGGGCCATGGCTGGTCGGCCGGCCACTCCGTCGTCGAGATCATCACCGACGACATGCCGTTCCTCGTCGACTCGGTCACCTCGTCGCTGCAGCGCCAGGGCCGCGCGATCCACCTGGTGATCCACCCGCAGATGGTGGTGCGCCGCGACGTCGTCGGCGCCCTGGAGGAGATCCTCGACCTCGACGACGACGACGCCGAGACCCCCGCCGGCGCCACGGTCGAGTCGTGGATGCACGTCGAGATCGACCGCGAGACCGACGAGGACGACCTGCGCGCGATCGAGCGCGAGCTCGACTCGGTGCTGCGCGACGTCCGCGAGGCCGTCGAGGACTGGCCGCGGATGATCGCCCGCGCGACCGAGGTGGCCGACGAGCTCGAGTCGCGGCCGCCGGTCACCGTCGACCCGGCCGAGACCTCGGAGTCGGTCGACCTCGTCCGCTGGCTGGTCGACGACCACTTCACCTTCCTCGGCTACCGCGAGTACGTGCTCTCGGCCGACGGCGAGACCCTCGACGCCGTCCCCGGCACGGGCCTGGGCATCCTGCGCTCAGACCGCCCCGCCAGCGCCGGCTTCGCGAAGCTCTCGCCCGAGGTCCGCGCCCGTGCGCGCGAGCCGAAGGTGCTCGTCCTCACCAAGGCCAACAGCCGCTCCACGGTGCACCGCTCGACCTACCTCGACTACGTCGGCGTCAAGGTGTTCGACGAGTCGGGCGCGGTCGTGGGGGAGCGCCGGTTCCTCGGCCTCTACACCTCCACGGCGTACACGCAGTCGGTGCAGAGCATCCCGGTGCTGCGGCGCAAGGCCGAGCAGGTGCTCGACAGCTCCGGCTTCCGCTACGACGGCCACTCCTACAAGGACCTGCTGCAGGTCCTCGAGACCTACCCGCGCGACGAGCTCTTCCAGACCGAGGTCGAGGAGCTCACCGACATCGCGCTGTCGGTCATGAACATGCAGGAGCGCCGTCAGACGCGCCTGTTCATGCGCCGCGACCGCTACGGCCGCTTCGTGTCCTGCCTCGTCTACCTCCCGCGCGACCGGTACACCACCGCGGTCCGCCTGCGCATCGCCGACGTCCTCAAGGAGGAGTTCGGCACCGACCTCGTCGACTACACCGCGCGCGTGTCGGAGTCGATGCTGGCCCGCCTGCACTTCGTCGTCCGGATGCAGCCGGGCATGGCCCTGCCCGCCGTCGAGCACGACGGCCTCGAGCTGCGCCTGGCCCAGGCCACCCGCTCGTGGGAGGACGAGTTCGCCTCGGCGCTCGTCGACCAGGTGGGCGAGGAGGAGGCCTCGCGCCTGCTCAAGGTCTACGGCGACGCGTTCCCGGAGGCCTACAAGGAGGACTTCCCGGCGCGCACGGGCGTCATCGACGTCCGCCACCTCGAGGGCCTGGCCGACTCAGGCGACGTCGCGCTCAACCTCTACGAGCCGCACGCCGCCGGCCCCGGCGAGCGCCGCTTCAAGATCTACCGCCGCGGCGAGGCGATCTCGCTGTCGACCGTGCTCCCCATCCTGCAGCGGATGGGCGTCGAGGTCATGGACGAGCGGCCCTACGAGGTCGAGACCCCCGGCACGACCATGTGGGTCTACGACTTCGGCCTGCGCCTCGACGGCCAGGCGTTCGAGCTCACCACGCTCAAGCCGCGCTTCCAGAAGGCGTTCCTCGCCGCCTGGGCCGGCCGCGCGGAGGCCGACGGCTTCAACGCCCTCGTCGTCGCCGCCGGACTCGGCTGGCGCGACGCGATGGTGCTGCGCGCCTACGCCCGCTACCTGCGCCAGACCGGCACGGCGTTCAGCCAGGAGTACCTCGAGCAGTGCCTGGTCTCCAACGTCGCCATCACGCGGCTGCTCGTGCAGCTGTTCGAGGCGCGGTTCCTGCCCTCGTTCGAGGGCGACCGCCAGGCCCGCACCGAGCAGCTGCGCGACGAGGTGCTCGCGGCGCTCGACGGCGTCACCAGCCTCGACCAGGACCGCATCCTGCGCTCGTTCCTCGCCGTCATCATGGCGACCCTGCGCACCAACTTCTTCCAGTCCGACGCCGACGGCATGCCCAAGAGCTACGTCAGCTTCAAGCTCGACCCGGCCCAGGTGCCCGACCTCCCCGCGCCGCGGCCGAAGTTCGAGATCTGGGTGTACAGCCCGCGGGTCGAGGGCGTGCACCTGCGCTTCGGCTCCGTCGCCCGCGGCGGCCTGCGCTGGTCGGACCGGCGCGAGGACTTCCGCACCGAGGTGCTCGGCCTGGTCAAGGCGCAGATGGTGAAGAACGCCGTCATCGTGCCGGTCGGCGCCAAGGGCGGCTTCGTCGTGAAGGTGTCGCCCGACCCCAGCGTCGACCGCGACGCGTGGCTGGCCGAGGGCATCTCCTGCTACCGCACCTTCATCTCCGCGCTGCTCGACGTCACCGACAACCTCGTGGCCGGCGAGGTCGTGCCGCCTGCGGACGTCGTCCGCCACGACGGCGACGACACCTACCTCGTCGTCGCCGCCGACAAGGGCACCGCGACCTTCAGCGACATCGCCAACGACGTCGCGGGGCAATACGGCTTCTGGCTCGGCGACGCGTTCGCCTCCGGCGGCTCCGCGGGCTACGACCACAAGGCCATGGGGATCACCGCCCGCGGCGCGTGGGAGTCGGTCAAGCGCCACTTCCGCGAGCTCGGCCACGACACGCAGACGCAGGACTTCACCGTCGTCGGCGTCGGCGACATGAGCGGCGACGTCTTCGGCAACGGCATGCTGCTCTCCGAGCACATCCGCCTCGTCGCCGCGTTCGACCACCGGCACGTGTTCCTCGACCCGTCGCCCGACGCCGCGACGTCCTACGCCGAGCGCCGTCGGCTCTTCGACCTGCCGCGGTCGAGCTGGGCCGACTACGACCAGGCGCTCATCAGCGAGGGCGGCGGCGTCTACCCGCGCTCGGCCAAGTCGGTGCCGGTCAGCCCGCAGGTGCGCGAGGTGCTCGGCCTGCCGGCCGGCGTCGACAAGCTCACCCCGGCCGAGCTGCTCAAGGCGATCCTGCAGGCGCCCGTCGACCTGCTCTGGAACGGCGGCATCGGCACCTACGTGAAGTCCTCGCGCGAGAGCAGCGCCGAGGTGGGCGACAAGGCCAACGACTCGATCCGCGTCGACGGCGCAGCGCTGCGCTGCCGCGTCGTGGGCGAGGGCGGCAACCTCGGCTTCACCCAGCTCGGCCGCATCGAGGCGTCGCGCTCCGGCGTGCGCATCAACACCGACGCGATCGACAACTCCGCCGGTGTCGACACCTCCGACCACGAGGTCAACATCAAGATCCTGCTCGACCAGGTGGTGCGCGACGGCGACCTCACCGCCAAGCAGCGCAACGCGCTGCTCGCGGAGATGACCGACGAGGTCGGCGCGCTCGTCCTGCGCGACAACTACGAGCAGAACATCCTGCTCGGCAACGCGCGCGTGCAGTCGTACTCGATGCTGCCGGTGCACCAGCGCTTCATCCGGTCGCTCGAGGCCCGGGGCGAGCTCGACCGCGGGCTCGAGTTCCTGCCGTCCGACAGCGAGATCGACGCGCGCCGGGCGGCGGGGGAGGGCCTGAGCTCGCCGGAGTTCGCCGTCCTCGTCGCGTACTCGAAGATCACGCTCACCGACGACCTGCTCGAGACGCCGATCGCCGACGAGCCGTTCTTCGGCCGGGTGCTGCGCGAGTACTTCCCGCAGCCGATCGTCGACCGCTTCGGCGGCCTGCTCGACACCCACCCGCTGCGCCGCCAGATCATCACGACCGTCGTCGTCAACGACATGGTCAACCGCGGCGGCATCACCTTCGCCTACCGCGCCGGCGACGAGACCGGGGCCGGCCCGGTCGAGGTGACCCGCGCCTACTCGGTGGCCCGCGAGGTGTTCGACCTGCCGGCCTTCTGGCGCCGGGTCGAGGCGCTCGACAACCAGGTGCCCACCGCCGCGCAGTGCGCGCTGTTCCTCGAGTCGCGCCGCCTGCTCGACCGCTCGACGCGCTGGGTGCTCACCTCGCGCGGCGGCCGGGTCGACGTCGAGTCCGAGATCGAGCGCTTCCGCGACGAGGTCCGCCGCCTCAAGCCGCTCGTGCCCGAGATGATCGTCGGCATCGAGCACGACCGCCTCATGGCCCGCGCGGCGGAGTTCCGTGCGCTCGGCGCCCCCGAGGACATCGCCGTCGAGGCGGGCGCGCTGCTCGATGCGTTCGGCCTGCTCGACGTCGTCGAGGTGGCGCAGGCGACCGAGACCGACGCCGAGGAGGTCGCGCGCCTCTACTTCGTGCTCTCCGAGCGCTACGAGGTCGACCGGATGCTCACCCGCATCACGCACCTCCCGCGCGACGACCGCTGGAGCGCGCTGGCCCGTGCGGCGCTGCGCTCGGACCTCTACGGCGCCCTGCGCGACATGACCCGCCGCGTCATCATCACCACGTTCGGCACGACGGACCCGATCGAGCGCGTCGAGCAGTGGGAGTCGCAGCAGGCCGAGGGCCTCGCCCGCGCCAGGGCCACCCTCGACGAGATCGCCAGCATGGAGCAGTTCGACCTGGCCACCCTCTCGGTAGCGCTGCGCACCATCCGAACCCTCGTAGCCCAAGGCAGCTAACAGCACGAGCCCCGAGCCCCAAGGCCCGGGGCTCGTCGCTGTTCTGGGCGCCCTAGCGGACGGCGCCGGTCCTGTGATGCTCCGCAGGGAGCAGCGCCGGGTCGTACTCGAGGAACCGGTTCTCCGCGACCCACTCCAGCGAGAAGGCGGCCGGTTCAGCCGACGATGCCCAGCTGCTTGTCCTCACGTGTGAGCCTGGTTTCGTCGTACTCGAAGACCTCGTCCTCCCGGGACCAGGAGAGCGAGATGTCCTCGTTGATCGAGATCCATCGGCGCACCAGGCTCTCCAGATCATCGCTGACTTTGCGGAGAGCCGGATCGCGCGGGTCGACCTCATTGAGCGTCTCGAACCGGAGGATCTCGCCGGTCCGTTGATCCATGAGGATCGTGCGCGACTCGTCATCGGCAAGCAGGGGAATCCACGCCGGGTCGTAGGGGACCTCGGCGGACATCGGGACGACGGCCTCGAGGATACGGCGCCAGTTCAGCAGGCCCTCCAGATTCAACTGGTCAGTCCTGGTCGGGGGCAGGTTGAACCACATCAGCCCAGGAGCGACGCCGCCATGCCAGCTGAACCAGGTGAGCAGGTCGGGGTGCGGCTCAACCCAGTCGATCACGGCTCGGACCTCTGCCTCGGAGAGCCCGACGGCGAGCCCCTCATCGATAGGCCCACCCGCTGCCCGCCACTGCGCCTCCCACTCGCGCAGCGCGTCTATCAGGGCCACTCCGTCCCTCCACTCATCCGTCGTCTACAGAATCTTGGGTCCGTTCCCCCCGGAACAAGAGCAGCTGCCTGGTGATCACGCCTATGGCGCAGTCCCTACGGGATTCGCTTGGAGCAGACCTTGGCCGAAGGCATCGGTTCGTAGACCATCGGGATCACCAAGAAGGGCACTCCACCGGTCGCGGGGTTCTTTGGCTCCGTCAGAAGGCACTTCTTGATGAATCGTCCGTACTCACCTCCTTCAACCGAGTTCATGAAGCTGTTCACGAGTCGGGTGCTCGACGTGAGTGGGCTAGCCTCGACGGTCGCTCTGAACGGGAACTCGTCGCAGGCACCGGCGCGGTAGGGCGCCGGGTCGCTCGGCTTGTAGCAGGGGCTCCCCCAACGCTTCAGCGCATACCACCCCTTCTTCGCCGCAGACAGGTCCTTGTCCAGGTACTCGAGGCGCACCCACAGCGGATTCACTCGAGACGCATGGGTCCCGTCCGGGTATGCGGCTCCGGTCTGTGCGGCGAAGATGTGCACGTTGGGTGTGGCGTACTGCCACCAGTCCGCTTCATGCTCGTAGTTGTACTGCTCCTCCCAGTACTGCCCGTACTCCTTGCCAACGAACAGAATGGGCATGGTCTTGCAGGGCTCGCCGGAGAACGCGAGGCCGCTCCACTGGGTGAGCTGCCGGCATTTGCGCGCCAGGACGCGCGCCATGTCCATGCTCGGTTTCGGCTGGATCGCGTTGTCGATGATGGTTTGGGCGATGCTGTCGATGTAGTCGCCGTCTGGGCCTGCATCGCGGCCCGGGGCGGTGCGGACCTTCTCTGGGACTGTCGGCGGTGGGCAGTGGGCGGGGCAGTTCGTTGCGGGGTCGGGGGCTGGGGGGCCGGACAGGATGGTCTGCAGGATGAGCCAGAGTGACACGATCGTGACGGTGGTTCCGTAGGCCGGTCCGGCCAGCTTCATGGCCGCGAGGATGGCGTCGAAGCTGCCTCCGGCCTCGCAGGTAGCGGCGCCGCTGACGCCGTTGGTCGAGACGCTGGAGTTCGGCCGATGGCCCTCCGCGGTGGCGATGTTCGCGCACAGCGCGGTTCGGCCGTGGATGGTCTGGAAGGCGGCCATCCGGTCTCTCAACGCCACCATCGAGATCCCGCCCGTGCTGAGGCCGAGGAGCAGGCCGCTGCCGAAGGATGCCGTCTCGTGGGCCTTGACGTCGAAGTCCGGCGGGTTGCTGCCTGACCCGCAGCCCTGCGCGACGTACACCGAGTAGTTCCTTGTTCCGAGGCCCGGGGGCGTGACTGTCGCAGACCCGCTGACGGCGGTGTTGCTGCTGCAGTACAGCGGGGTGGATGCCTCGTCGTCCCAGATCGTGAGGTTGAAGGGCCCGGCGAGCGGCTTGCTCAGGGTCGCGTCGATCGTGTAGCTGGGCCCGGAGCCGTTGGCCTGGACAGTGAGCTGCCCGTCCCAGCCCTCGTTGGCGACGGTCACCGCGCCGGTCCGGCTCGTCTGGTCCTGAGTGGGTGGAGTGCCGGTGCTTCCGCAGGTGGTGGCGACGTAGGCGACGAAGGTGCTGGACATGGCGTAGGGGATGACCTGCGAGGGGGCGGTGGCGGTGGTCCCGCTCGTGACGCAGGCCAGCTGCACATGGCCGGGCGCATACAGGGACAGCACGTAGGGGGCGACCAGACCCTTGCTCAACGTCACGGAGACATTCGTCGAGGGGTTCGGTGCAGCCACGACCAGAGCGGCCGCGTCCACAGTGATGTCGCCGTCCCATCCCCCGTCGTAGACGTCCACGGCGCTGGTCGAGTCGACATTGGCCGTCGGCGGCGAGGTGGGGGTGCCGCAGTCGGTGGCGACGTAGGCGGTGTACGTAGTGGGCCGGTCGCGGGGCGGGCTGATCGCCGGCGTGAGGAACCCGGGCTGGGACGAGCTGGTCTCGCACAGGTAGCGATTGCCGGCGTCGTCGAAGACAGAGACGAAGTAGGGCGGCGCGGCAGGCTTCGTGAGACTCGCGGTCAGGACGGTGGTTCGGTTCCAGGCATCGGTCGACACCGGGTTCGCAGTCAATGTGACTGCTCCGGTGTATCCCTGGCTCGTGACGTTCGCGCTGGCGGTGGCTCTGATGCCGTCGGCAGCTCCGGGCGGAGTTGTCGTCGTGCCGCAGGAGAGTGCGACGTAGGTGGTGAACGTCAGTGTCGCCTTGTTGGGGACCGTGATCTGCGGGGTGCTGTAGCTGGTCTGCGTAGGGCCCTGGCCGCAGAGGTAGCGGACCCCGTCGCTGCCGAACGTCGAGACCCAGTACGGGGCCGGGGCCGGTTTGGTCAGGGTTGTGGTGAGGACGGTGTTGCGGCTGTTCGCGTCGGTGCTCACAGGTGCTGCTGAGATCGTCGCGGAGCCGGTGTACCCGAGGTTTGAGACGGTGAGCACCTTGGTGGCCCGCACGTCGGTGGTGGGTGGGGATGTTGTCGTCCCGCAGCCCTGCGCCACGTAGGCGGTGAACGTGGTCGCGGACGCGTTGGGGATGGTGATCTGCGGGGTCGTCCATCCGCCGGACACGGTCGTGCTCGTCTGGCACAGGTATTGCTGCCCGCTGCTGTCGAAGATCGACACGTTGTACGGTGCGGCGGGCGGCTTGCTCAGGGCGACGCTCAGGACGGTGCTGCGGTTGTTGGCGTCGGTGCTGGCCGGGTTCGCCGTGACGGTGCTGATCGTGCCGGTCCAGCCCTGGTTGGTCACCGAGGCTGTGGTCGCCGATTTCGCCGTGAACGGCGACGGCGGCGCAGTCGTGGTCCCGCAGGTGGGGGCGACGTAGGCGCGGTAGGTCTTGCCCACGTTGGTTGCCGGCGCGACCGCCTGGGTGAACACCTTCACCCCGACGTTGGTCGCGCACATGTACCGATTGCCCTGGGCGTCGAAGAACGACACCGAGTACCCAGCCACCAGAGCGGCGCTGAGCGTGACCGTGATCGTGGAGCTCGGCGCGTTAGCGTTGGTCGTCGTCGGGTTCGCCGCGATCGACACGGTGCCCGACCATGTCGCTGCCGACGCCGGCCCCACGCCGGTGACGCTCATCGTGATGGCTACGGCCGCCGCAGCGAGAAGGCCAGCACGCTTGGTGAAGCGGCGCTGCACAAGCAGACTTGTTCGCATCGGATCCCCCGTGATCACCGACGTGATGCGGGGCCAACCTAGCCGCGCCAGCGCACGCGCAAGGACCATTCAGGTGATCGGGAGTACGTGTCGTTGCCATTAGTGGTTGCCGTCGGGCTCGGGCCCTTAGTCGAGCACGACAGCCCGGCCGTCCCGCGCGACGGACGCAGCAGGCGGTCGGCACGGCCCAGGTGGTTGGATCCCGGCATGACGACTGATGTGCGGTCCCGGTTCCCCGGGCTCTCCGACGGCTGGGTGCGCTTCGACGGCCCGGCCGGAACGCTTCCGGTCGACACGTGCGTCGACGCGATCGCCGACTACATGCGCTCGAGCGCGCCGGCCAACGTCGGAGGCGTGTTCGAGGCGAGCGAGCGCTCCGGCGCCGTCGTCGACGAGGCTCGTGCCGCGGTCGCGCGGATGGTCAACGCGCAGCCCGAGCAGGTGGTGTTCGGGCCGAGCACGACGAACCTGATGTTCGCGTTCACCCGGGCGCTCGCTCGCACCTGGGAGGCCGGCGACCGCATCGTCTGCACGCAGCTCGACCACGACTCCAACGTCAGCCCCTGGCTGCAGGCGGCCCGCGACGCCGGCGCCACCGTCGAGATGCTCGAGGTCGACCCCGTCGACGGCACGCTCGACGTCGAGCCGCTCGCCAAGCTCTGCGCCGACGGCCGCGTGCGCTGGGTCGCGATCTCCGGCGCCAGCAACCTCACCGGCCACGTGCCCGACCTCAAGCGCACGGTCGAGATCGCTCGGGAGTACGGCGCCCGGGTTCTCGTCGACGGCGTCGCGCGCGTGCCGCACCTGCCCACCGACGTCGAGGCGCTCGGCATCGACGTGCTGTCGACGTCGCCGTACAAGTGGTACGGCCCGCACGCCGGCTGCCTGATCGTGCGCAACGGGCTGCTGCAGGAGATCGAGCCCTACCGCGTGCGCCCCGCCGACTACGACGGCCCGCCGCGCTGGGAGACCGGAACGGCGCAGATCGAGCTGCTCGCGGGCATCACGGCGGCCGCGGAGTTCATGCTCGAGACGCCGATCGCCGAGGAGGCCGAGCGCGAGACGCGCCTGCTGGCGCTGCTGCAGGAGGGCCTGTCCGACATCAGCGGCGTCACCGTGCGCGGCCCGTCGGTCACCCCGGACCGCGCGCCCACGCTGGTGTTCACGGTCGAGGGCCACCACCCCGACGCCGTCGCCGCGCACCTCGCGTCGCGCCGCATCGCGGTGTGGAGCGGCGACAACTACGCGAAGGAGCTCGTCGACGCCTGGGGCCTGCGCGAGACCGGCGGCGTCGTGCGCGCCGGCGTCGTCCGCTACACGACGGCCGACGACGTCGTCGCACTGCTGCAGGGCGTGGCCGCGCTGACGGAGGGCTGATGGCCGACCTGTCCTGGCAGGAGGTCGCCGACGCGTTCGACGGCGCCCGCAACTGGTGGGTCGCGACGTCGGGGCCGGACGGTCCGCACTCGGTGCCGGTCTGGGGAGTGGCAGTCGACGGCGTGCTGACCTTCTACGGCCAGGAGTCGGCCGTGCGGTCGCGCAACCTCGCGTCCGACCCGAGGGTCGTGCTCCACCTCGAGGACGGCGAGACGCCGATCATCGTCCACGGGACGGCCGCGCCCACCGGCCTGCTTGAGGACCGCGCCGACCTCGAGAGCCGCTACTCCGCGAAGTACACCTGGCCCACCGACGCCGAGTACCTGCCCGGCGCCGAGGGCATGGAGGGCACGCTCGTCTACGAGGTGTCGCCGACCAAGGCGATGACCTGGACCGTGACGGCGTCCGACCAGTGGGAGAACCGGCGCTGGACGCCGTGAGGCGGCGAGCCCGCCGGGCGCAAGGCCCGTTGCGCCCCGTAGCCTTCGCGGCGTGAGCGCACCCGATACGACCCCGCGGCCCGACGGCTCGGTGCCCATCAAGCTGCTGCACGACCGGCTGCTCGTGCGCGTCGACGAGGACGGCGAGCGCCGCTCCGGCGGCGGCATCCTGATCCCGGCCACCGCCCAGGTCGGGCGCCGGCTGTCGTGGGCGAAGGTCGTGGCGATCGGGCCCAACGTGCGCACCATCGAGGTGGGCGACCAGGTGCTCTTCGACCCGGAGACCCATCCCGAGGTGGAGATCCAGGCGGCCGAGTACGTGCTGCTGCGCGAGCGCGACGTCCATGCCCTCGCCGCCCACCGCGTCAGCGGCGACGCAGCCCCCGGGCTGTATCTGTGAGCCGGCGCTTCGAGGGCCGGGTCGCGATCGTCACCGGTGCGGGCTCGGAGAGTGGCATCGGCTCCGCGGTGGCGCGCCGGATCGTGGCCGAAGGAGGCTGCGTCGTCCTCGGCGCCACCAGCGGGCGCATCCACGACCGCGCTGCGGAGATCGGTGAGGAGAGCGCGGTCGGCGTCGTCGCCGACCTGACCGTCGACGGCGCTGCGGACCTGCTCGTGTCCGCGGCGCTCGAGCGATGGGGCCGCCTCGACGTCCTGGTGAACAACGCCGGCATGACGTCGACGACCGGCGGCTGGGACACCGACGCCGAGGTCGCAGCGACGACGCTCGCCGACTGGGATGCCGCCATCTCCCGCAACCTGGGTACCGCGTTCCTCGCCTCGCGCGCGGCCCTGCCGGCGATGCGCGCGCAGGGCTACGGCCGCATCGTCACCGTCGCCTCCACCACCGGCACGATCAACGCGATGCCGGGCCAGGCCACCTACACCGCGGCCAAGGCCGCGCAGGTCGGGCTGGCGAGGGCGCTCGCCCTCGAGGTCGTGCGCGACGGCATCACCTCCAACGTCGTCGCCCCCGGCTACGTGGAGACGGGCTCTCAACTGGAGTTCGAAGCCGCCGCGGCCGCAGCTGGCCCGGCCGGCCGCAGCGCGACGCCCGACGAGATCGCCTCGGCGGTGCTGTTCCTCGCCTCGGAGGAGGCCTCGTTCATCACCGGCGCGGTGCTCGTCGTCGACGGCGGCCACGGGCTGCCCGAGACCTGGCCGGCGGGAGGCACGTCATGAGCAGGGTGCGCGCGGGGCTCCGGCTCGGCGTGGCGGGGCTCTTCGTGGCGTCGGGGGCGCTGCACCTCGTACGTCCGGAGGCGTTCGACGCGTTCATCCCCGACTTCGTGCCGGCGCAGCGCGCGGTCAACGCCGTGGCCGGCGTCGCCGAGATCGTCTGCGCCTACGGCCTCGTCCGCCGCCGCCCGTGGGCCGGCCCGGCGTCCGCGGCCCTGCTGCTCGCGGTGTGGCCGTCCAACCTGGCCTTCGCCGTCGGCGTCACGCAGGAGCAGGGCGCGACGTCGCCGCTCGGCCTCGTGGCATGGGCCCGGATGCCCTTGCAGATCCCCATGATCTGGGCCGTGCTGGCACCCGTGGACGAGCTGGGGGCAGGGCGCCGGGAGGCGGCCCCCTGAGGCCGAACGTACCCTCGTAGGTGTGATCACCCTCGCGGCCCTGGCGGAGCTCGTCCGCGACCACGGCGACCCGCTCGCGCACCCGGTCGCCCCGGTCGTGCTCGGCGGCCGCACCATCGACACCGACGCCGAGCCGGTCGTCATGGGCAGCCTCAACCTGTCCCGCGACTCCACCTACCGCGACAGCATCGCGGTGAGCACCGAGTCGGCCGTGCGGCGCGGGCGCACGATGGCTGCGCAGGGCGCCCACATCGTCGACATCGGCGCGGAGTCGACCAACGGCTCCGCCTCGCGCGTCGACATCGACCGCCAGATCGACCTGCTCGTGCCGGTGATCGAGCGGCTCGCCGACGACGGCGTGGTGGTCTCCGCCGAGACCTACGACGCCGAGATCGCCGAGGCCGCGCTCAAGGCCGGCGCCCAGGTCATCAACTTCACCGGCGCCTCCCAGCAGGAAGAGGTCATGGGCCTCGCCGCCCGGGCCGGTGCGGCGCTGGTGCTCTGCTACGTCCGCGGCTCCGACGTCCGTCAGGTGACAGACGTCGTCGAGGGCGAGGACGCGCTCGACGAGCTGCTCGCCCACTTCCGCCCCCGCGTGGCCGCGGCCCGCGAGGCCGGCGTCGAGAACCTCGTGATCGACCCGGGCCTCGGGTTCTTCTACGGCAACCTCACGACGCCGAGCATCCGCGTGCAGCACCAGAGCCGCGTGCTGCTGCAGACCTTCCGGCTGCGCGAGCTCGGCGCCCCGGTGTGCCACGCGGTGCCCCACGCCTTCGACCTGTTCGAGGACCAGTTCCGCTCGGCCGAGCCGATGTTCGCGGTGCTGGCGCGCCTCGGCGGCACCGGAGTGATCCGCACCCACGAGGTGCCGCAGGTGCGCGCCGTGCTCGGCGCCCTGCAGACCCTCGACGTCCGCGGCTAGCAGCTCGCGAGCCACCGGCTCCCGGACGCGCCGCGGGCCCCGGCCGCGTGCGCGACCAGGGCCCGGGCGGTGCAGAGCCCCCGCGGTCGGGGGCGTCGCGAGGGCTCTGCGTTTCGGAGGGGTTCCACCTGTGACGACGAACGGCGTCAGGTGGTGGTTCCCGAGGTGGTAGGCGACTGCGAGGGCTTCGCGCCCGGTCCGTCGCCGTCGTGGTCGACGCCCTTCCCGAAGGCCGCGGTGTCCGCGATCCGGGTGGCAGTGGCCGTCGAGCCGGACTCCGTCGCCATGACGACGACGTCGGCGTCGGCCTTGATGTCGGCGATGGCGCCGTCGCGGTTGACCTTGGTGTCCGCGTCGACGGCGTAGGTCTTGCTGTAGCCGTCCTCGGACTTCACGGTGATCGAGGTCGACGACACCGCCGTCACCACGCCGCGCTGCATGAGCACCGTCACGTAGCCGTCGCCGGAGGGGTTCTTGACCACGAACGAGCCGTGGATGCCCATGCCCATGCCGCGCATGCCGAAGCCGCCGTGGCGGCCGCCGTCCTTGCCGGGTGCGCCGGGCATCCCCTGCCCCGGCTGGCCGTAGCCCTGGGGCCCGTCGCCGTCGCCGTCCCGGTCGCCGCCGGGGAGGCCGGGCATCCCGTAGCCGGGACCGCTGCCGCTGGGGGAGGGAGACGGGTCGGAGGCGGCGGCGTACGTCGCGCCGGCGACGCCGAGGGCGGCGATGCCGATCGCGGCCACGGCCACGCCCGTGCCGATCCGCCGGCTGCGGCCGCTGCCGTCGGAGACGACCTCCGGCTCGCCGAGGGCGGGCGCCGCGGTGTCATCGTTGCCGTCGATCCGGCCGTCGCCGTCGATGCCGCCGGCGGGCGGCGGCGTGAAGCCGGGCCGCTGCTGCTCGTCGTCCCTGCCGTTCATGCAGGCCTCCTGGGTGTGGGCGTGCGGGCCGGGCGCCCGTGGGCGCCCACGGGGGAGGATGCACGACCAAGTTATGAGCAGCCTGAGAAGCCGGGCTCGCGCGTACCCCGGGCGGGTGAAACCCCGCCGCCGTACCGTGCCCCCATGGATCTCGACGCCGCCCTGGCCTTCGCCCGGACCCACCCGCGCTGCGTGCTGGTCACGCTCAAGGCCGACGGCCGGCCGCAGAGCTCCAACGTCACGCAGTGGACCGACGACGACGGCGTCCTGCGCGTCTCGCTCACCGACGAGCGCGCCAAGACGCGCAACCTGCGCCGCGACCCGCGAGTCTGCCTGCACGTGGTGGCCGACGACTTCTGGTCCTACGTCGTGCTTGAGGGCGAGGCCGACCTCTCGCCGGTGGCCGAGGAGCCCGACGACGCCACCGTCGAGGAGCTGGTCGCCTACTACCGCGCCATGTCGGGCGAGCACCCGGACTGGCACGACTACCGCCGCGCGATGGTGGCCGACCGCCGGCTCGTGCTGCGGGTGCGCCCCACCTACGCCTACGGCATGCTCCCGCGGGGCTGAGCCGCCGGCACGACAGCTCGTAACGGTTCCAGCGGGCCGAGCTGGCGGCGGCGGCGAGCGCACTCGCCCGGTCCGCATGAGGCTGGGATCGTCCTGTCCAGCCACCCCCACGGAGGATCCACAGTGAGCATCCGACCCGACCTCGAGACCGCGCTCGCCGCCAGCGGGGATCGGCTCAGCCCGGGTGCCGGCCCCGACGTCGTCCGCAGCCTGAAGAGCGACCTCGCGATGGTCGATGCGTCCTCGGACAACCTGAGCCGGAAGTTCGCCGGTACCCCCGTCTCCCTTGCCGTGCCCGCGGTCTTCGAGGCGAAGCACCCCGAAGGCGATCGGGTGACGGTCGGCAAGCGGCACGACGGCTTCGTCGCCGTGCTCGGCACCGGCGTCATCGTCGTGCGCGCGATCGGGTTCGGCGCCCGCGATGTGAAGTCCTACGACCTCTCCGAGCTCTCCGTCGAGCCGGTCGCCGTCGTGCTCGACGGGGCCGAGCTTCCCGGCTTCCGGCTCAGCAACCGCCGCGGCAAGCCGATGTTCGCTGCGGCGGCCGTACTGCCCGGGAAGGCGGGCGGCGACCCCGCGTCGCAGACGGCGCTGCGCGACCAGCTCTGCGCCCTGCTCCAGGCGTAGCCGATCTGGCAGCCCTGGACAACGGACGAGGCCCGGTCCTCTCGGACCGGGCCTCGTCGCACGTACGCCGCGTAGGACTTGAACCTACAACCCGCGGATTAAGAGAGCCTCCGCGACGGATTCGCGGCAGGGCCGCTTCGTCCATCCTCGCAGTTCAGAGGGGGTGCGCGAACCCACCCAGTCCACGATGCACGACGGTGAACCTGTGACAATGGCAACCAAAGCGGCACCGATGATCTTGGACGATCGGGTATCGCGCCCCGTGTCCGGATCGCAGCAGCACACGCAACCCCAAACGTCACGTCGGCGCGCAGCTAGACGCCCGCCACGGAATCCCTTGACCATGCCCGGCTTGCGGCGTCTGTCGCGGCAGTCATTACCGGCCGCATCTTGACCCCGGGGCATCAACACGGCGCGCAGGGGTGGTGGGTGATGTCTACCACCGGCACTGCATGGAGCGTCGGCCTATGCCTGGAGAGGCACCCCGGTGGCGCCACCGGGGGCAGTGTCGGCTCCTTGGTCGATGATCAACCCGGGGAGAGAATCGCAGCACAGAGACGAGGGGGTAGCTGTGGCCGACGAGCTGGGCAGCACCGTGGTTCTGCTTGGAGCAGGAGCGAGTGTTGACGCCGGTCTACCGACATCGCGAGACATGACCGAACGTCTTGTTCGCCGTCTCGAAGAAGGCCGGGGCTGGCGACACGAGAAGGAACGGCTGGCCCTCAACTTCGCGGTCGGGGCCATGGTTGCCCATGACACCGGTCGCGGAGCGAGTCCCTTCGCTGGGATCGACGTGGAGCGCCTCTTCTCCGCAGTGACCATGCTCGGCGAGTTGGACGACCTTGAGGTGACGCCCTTTGTGTCCGCGTGGGCTGCGCCGCTAGCTAGCATCGGGACCGACGCGCTCCCGCCGTTCTTCGATAGCGACTTCATCAAGGCAGTTCGGAGTGAACACCCTGGCAAGAAGCCTTCAGACCTGTTGACCAAGCTAATTCGAAATGTCGCAGGGGGACGATCTTCCAGTGAGGCGTATCGATCCCTCCGCCAGTTGATGTTGAGCCAGCTGCTGGAGCTCCTTGTGGTCGACCCGGAGAAGGTCGACTACTTGAAACCGCTCCTTGCCCTAGGCGGGACACACAGCCTGACCATCGCGACGTTGAACTATGACCGGACAGTCGAGCACATGGCAGAGAGGGCCGGCGAACCGATAGACACGGGCATCAACGCCTGGAACGGCGGGTTTGACTGGACTTGGGACCCCGAGCGCCGGGTGCGGCTGCTGAAGCTTCACGGATCGGTCGACTGGGTATTGAGAGGGAAGTCAGACCCCATCGAACTTCGGATGCCGCCGAGTCTGTTCAACACTGCCAGCGAGGACTTCCAACCCAACAGCTACGCTGATCGGCCTGCGCTTATCTTTGGCCGTCGCGACAAGCTGACCGCAGAGGGCCCGTTCCTGGCAATGCTTCGGGCCTTCGACGATGCGCTTTCAGGGTGTGAGCACTTGCTAGTGGTCGGCTACTCGTTCGGTGACCCGCACATCAACAGCGCGATCGCAAAGTGGGTGCATGCCTGCCCTCACGGTCGAGTCGACGTGGTCGATCCCGCATTTCCAGCGGACAGCGGTATGTGGGTCGAGGCGTTCGCGCTGAGCCTGACGCGGGCGATGCAGGAGCGGGGCGACGCTTCGGGCAGGCACCAGATTCGCATCGTTCGCGAAGGGGCTGCACGAGCGTTGCCCGGCATCGTTGAGTCCTGACAACGCGACGCTGGACGGAGACACGAAACGGCTCATCGTTCGAGGCGTTCAGGCGTTCGGTGTGGACGGAGCAGGAGGTCTGTCGGTTTCGGTGTGGGGTCCTCATGGGTACTTCGCACTCGACCGGCGAGAGCAGCGCGATCAGCCGACTTCGACACGCGTCACCATGCCGGCTTCGTTGGTTGAGATCGTGAGGCGCTGGGGTATGAAGTCGCTGGTGAGCGCTCCTGTGGGAGTACTGATGCGCGGGGACCAGCCGTCGGTCATGGCGCGTGCGGCGGCGGCGTCCGCGGTCATACCTACATAGCTGGCCAGGTATCTCCGGGAGGGCTGCTCGCCCGGCTTCGCGTGCTCGACGGGCTCCTTGGCCGCCCAGGTGTACGGCACGTATGTGGCTATGGGGGCGCCGTTGGCGTCGAGCAGGGTGAGCAGGGGCGGCCCTTCCGTGAACGACCCGAGACGGATCGAACGGGCGTTCCTGAGCGCTGTGATGCTCGACGCGTAGCGCGTCTGCCCGCAAGCACGAAGAGACGTCCCGTCGCCGTTGGACAAGAACGCCCCGGTAGCGGACAGCGAGTAGCCGGCCCAATGGCTGTTGCAGCCGTCGTAAGCGGTCCAGGTCGGCTCGCCGTCGAGCTCGGTGAACGTCAGCAACGGCAGGTCCGGCCAGGACGATGTCACGCTCTTGCCTTCCAGCCGGACCGCGATCCAGGAGCCAGCCAGGTCTCGGTGATCAGTGACCTTCTTGCCAGGAATCGCCGAGATAACGAGCGCGGATGCGTCCGTGGCCGACCTGCTCGGCGGAGGAGAAGCGACCCGCGTCTGCTGCGACTCAGCAGAGAAGGCCCCGCCCAAGATGAGGCCCCCGGCGACGAGAGCTGCCGCGCAGGACCCCATGACCGCCGCCGTGCGGCGGCGTCGTCGGTGACGCCCGTCGCGGATCGCCGCGTCCAGGCTGGTCGAATCCGGCTGCGGGTCGGCGAGGACCGCGTCGAAGAGGCGACGCATGTCGTTGTCGGTCATGGCTGCTCCTGCAGATCGAAGGCATCGGTCAGGCCGACATCCGCTAGCGCGCCACGTAAGGCGCCGAGCCCACGGCTGGTCTGAGACTTGACGTTCCCGGTGCTCGTACCCAACGCCTCGGCCGCCTGCTCCACGGACATGTCGTCGAAGAACCGCAGCACGAGCACCGCGCGCTGCCCCGGGGGCACACGGCGCAGGGCCTGCAGGAGCACTTCGCGCGTGCCTGGATCGTGCTCCCGCATCTCGGCATCGGGCACGTCCGCATGCGGGCTCTCCCGCCTCGCGGGCCGGCGGCGATGGTCCAGGTACAGGTTCACCAGGACGCGGCGCGAGTAGCGCGTCAGATCCGGGGCCGAACCAACGCGGGGCCATGCATCGAAGATCCGCACCAAGGCTTCCTGAACCAGGTCATCAGCCAGGTACCAGTCCGCGCAGAGAAGGAAAGCCGTGCGCCGCAGGTCCGGCCGCTGGCTCACAGCCCAGCGCCGAAACTGCTCATCTGCATCCCTGCCCACCCTCGGCCTCCCCCGACATTGACTCCTACACAGGCATACGAGACCCGGCCATCATCAGGTTGCATCAAGGCGCCGCCGAGTGAGGCTAGAGGGCACTACGACAGCTCACGACACATCGGTGCGTCGGCCAGTCAACGCCGGACCGGTGCGCCATGGCAACGCCTAGGCTTCTGCGGGTTACTGCGATCAAGGGGAAACGGGAACAGTGCCTAGGGCGTGGCAGAAGACCATTGAAGGCGCAGCACTTACTGGATTGGTCCTCAGCTGGATTGCAGCCCTCCTGGGGCTCGTCGCTTATGCCACAGACCCGTGCCCGCAGGACCTGCTGAACGAGTCCGCCGGGGGCGGCGAGGTCCGCGGCTGGTCGGTGGTGCCCTTCGGGCCCATCTGCGCGTACACAGACAGCAACGGGACCGACCTATTCCGGCTCGCTCCGTCATGGTCCGTTACGGCGTTCGCGGTCTCACTGCTTGCCGGCACCGGTCTCGCCGTGGCCCTACGTATGAACCGCGCGGTGGCAAGCAAGTCGCAAGAGCCGTCAACGACGGGCAAGTTCTAACGGCACGTAGGCGCGGCTGGCGCGCGAGCTAAGGACATTAGGCCGCGAGAGCACTCCGCCCTGTGTCCTTTCTAGAGTACGACCCATGGTGGACCAGGTGCTGAGCGCCGATGAGTGGTATCGCGTCGGTCAGGGTCGACGCAGGGAACTGCCCGGCGTCAACCCTGAAGACCTGCCGGCTCTATTCGCATCACTGCCCTCTGACCTCGGGCCGTACTCATTGGTGGCGGGTGCACGACCTGGGGGACGCCCGCGCCACTGCCGCTCGATTCAGCTGAGCGCGGTCGAGGAGGAGATCCTGGCCGGTGTGTGGCAGTACTTCATCGTGGGTGAGGGCCTAGCAGCTGGGTTCCTCCATGAGCTCATGGAATCGAGCACACAGACTCTCGCGATCAATGGAGCAGTCAATCTCCAGATTGGTCGGCCAGACGGGGGTGGGGGTGTCGCGGTCCCCTCCGTGGGACTTGTCGACCGAGTCGCAAAGCGCGATGGATCTGTGACCGAGCACCTCGGTAGCAGAAGGGTTTTCGATGCAGTCGTGCGCTTCGACCGCGCTCGCAGTGCACGAACCCCAGGGCGTGATTCCTGACTCCGGTCCAAGGCGCTGCCGAACGGCACATCTGCGCGCCGCGGAGCGGCACGCTATCGGCAGGGATGTGGGATTGGGGCGTGTTCAGTTGGGCGGCCCAGCCGGGGTGATCCACACATCAAGTTCGGTTATGGAGTCGGCCGGATACGGCAGTAGTTCGAGTCGGACAGCCTTCGCCAACGTCATGGGCAGTTCGATCACGCGCTCGGCGTCTCCGATGGCAAGTCGTCCCGAAGGAATGGCGATCTCCGCTGTGAAGGGCACCGCCACGGGCGCTGGGCCAGTTCGCAAGCGCAGGATCACCTCGTTCGGTGTTCCGTGCTCGTAGATGAAGTCCTCGGGATGCGGGACACGGATCGAGACTCCATCAGCGGTCGTGACGACCGGTGATCCATCGGCGATCGGCACGTCGCCCGCCTCAGCGTCAGTGATCTCCAGAACGCCCCATGCGTACGCGCGCCGATCCATGTGGAAGGTCCCATCGTGAATGTCCACCATGCGGCGCAGCGGATTCGTCCCCGGTGAAGGCAGGACACCAGGTGGAAAGGCAGGTGCGATCTGTGGGTCGTCATCCGCAGCGTCGAGCACGAGCGCGACCACCGTTGCCCCCCGGAACAGGTCGCTGAACACCGATGCGCGCACGCCAGCACCGGACGGCCGTACCAGCAACTCATGGCGGCCGTCATCCAGGTCCAGGCGTGCCAACTGGAGCCGACCGGACGGCGTTGGCACCACACCGTGCCATCGGAGGTGAAGCGACTGAGTCAGCGGTTCGGGGAGGTGCCCCTCGTAGACCAGCAGCCGTCCCTCCTGGACTGAGCCGACGTCGAGCCATACATAGTCGGCGAAGGCAGTGACAACCTGATTCCACGGGTGCTCAGGGGTTCTCGCGTTCGGATCTGACAGCAGGAGGAGGTCATCGACCTCGAACTCGGCCAGAGCCTTAGTCGCGTCGGTCACCCGAGCGATAGTGCCGGATATTCGCTCGCGAGCCGTGATGAACCGCCGAACGGATTGGCGGGCGTGGTTGCGAGCGAGGGATCTGGTTCTGCTGTGCTGGCGGCACCACCACTTCGTGCACGAAGGCAGCTGGCGGATCCTCGCCGATCAGGGTTTCCCCGAAGGCGACCGGCGGCACTGGGTGTTCCGGCCTCCGGAGACCTACTACCTCGGCCGCGACGGCACCCTGCTTGCCGAGCGCCTCTTCCGAGGACTTCCACCCCAACCACCACCACCCGGCAACCCCG
>Ga0233425_10002804_pt1 | contig 33227 bp, 36 predicted proteins | sample Watercolumn_Towu_2_FD_181712 | JGI IMG/M metagenome (GOLD analysis project Ga0233425, IMG submission 181712) | Freshwater microbial communities from Lake Towuti, South Sulawesi, Indonesia - Watercolumn_Towuti2014_140_MG | ecosystem: Environmental > Aquatic > Freshwater > Lake | place... | reverse complement strand
AACATGGTGCGCGCGGACTTCCCGGCGCCGCCCCTTGCCCCTGCCGCGGTCTGCGCCACGGTCGCGGCCATGGACCAGGTCGTCTTCGCCCCGGGGTGGTCGCGGAACATGGGCGACGCGTATGCTGACCATACCGCGCACGCGCTCTGGCTGGGCCCGCCGCTGCCGCCCGACGTCGAATATTTGCGCAAAGGGCTGACGCCCGGCATGGGCTTCTACGCTCCGGCGTGCCGGCGGGGCCGCGGCAGCCAGGCCGGCACCGACTGGGCGTAGCGCTCGTAGGCCGCGCCGAACTGGGCCCGCGCCTCCCGCTCCTCGCGCCGCGCCAGGGCCACGTACATCGCGACCAGCGGCGGGTACATGACGAGCGTCAGCAGCGTCGGCCATTGCAGCAGGAACCCGGTCAGGATCGCGATGAAGCCCAAGTATTGCGGATGCCGCACCCAGGCGTAGGCGCCGGTCGTGGCCAGCCGCCCGGCGCGCTGCGCCGCGTGCAGCGCCGGCCAGGCCCAGGCGATCAGCACGAACCCCGCGCCGATCAGCAGGTTGCTCAGAATGTGCGCGGGGCTGAAATGCGGGTCGCCCTTGAAGCCGAAGATCGTGGACCACAGATGCCCGGCGTCGTGGCCGAGCAGGTCGAGCTGCGGATAGCGGGTCTGCAGCCAGCCCGACAGCAGGTAGATGGTCAGCGGAAATCCGTACATCTCCGCGAACAGCGCCACGATGAACGCCGAATACGCGCCGAAGCTGCGCCAGTCCCGCGCGCTCGCGGGCTTGGTGAAGCTGAACGCGAACAGGATGAACACCGCCGCGTTGACCGCGGCCAAGAACCACAGGCCGTAGGCGGGCGCCTGCTCGGTCATGCCCCCTTCCCCCCGCCCGCGCCGCGATGGCCGTCATGGCCGCTATGGCCGTCGTGTTCCCCATGACCGCCATGCATGAACAGATGCGCCAGCGGGCAAGCCAGCAGGAACAGAAACGGCAAAGCGGCGAGGACGTGCGGTCGGTGCTCGCTCCACAGCAGGTACGCCGCAGCCGCCACGAAGACGGCCGCGGCGATCGCCACGCGGTTGCGCTTGAGGATGTCGCCCACGGCCGCCGTTTACATGCGGCCCATTCCGCCCATCGGGCCGCCCATCGGCCCCATCGGCCCGGCCATAAGCTCGTCGGCGGTCTTCTTCTGCGCGTCGCTGAGCGCCGCGTAGAGCGGCCCGACGGCGGCACGGACCGCGCGCACGCCCTCGAGATGCGCCGTCATCGCCTTCTCGCGCCGTTCCAGCGCCGTCGGCCAGTCGGTCTTGCCGTCCTGCGGCTGCTGCATCATGGGCATCGCCGCCATCATGTCCTTGTTGGCCTTGCGCACGGCGTCGGCGAAGGCGTTCCAGACCGGGGTCTGCGCCGCGGTGATGCCGATCTCGGCGCGCAGGAACGCGAGCCGTCCCTCGACATGCCTGCCCGGGCCCATTTGCATCATGCCCTGGCTGCCGCCCTGTGGCGCGCCGTGCATCATGCCCATCATGCCGCCGCCCATCATCCCCATGCCGGGCTGACCGGGCTGCGCCGGCTGCGGGGCTTGCGCCGCGGCCGGCGGCTGCGCGCCTTGGGGATGGTGCGGGTCGGTGGTCGCCTGCTGCGCGAACGCCGGCCCGCCCGCGAGGGCGAGGCCGAGCGCGACGGCCGTTGCGGTGAGAAGTTTCATGGCACGCTCCTGTTTTTCCTGTCGGCGATTGTCTCCGGCGCCCCCTGCGGCGCCTTGATCCAAGTCAGTCTCCCCCAAGTGGAAGCTTGCGTTTGCGCGACGGCGGTGCGCCTGTGCCGCGCGGCGATCAGCACGCCGCCCGCCGCGCGTCGGCCGCGGCGGGGGTGCGCTCGATTCCCTCCGCCAGGCGCGCAAGGTCGTCGTGGCCCAGCGTCTCGCGCGCCAACAGCTCCTTCGCGCCGCGGTCGAGGATCGCCCGGTTGCGTTCGAGCAGGTCGACCGCGCGCGCGAATTCCCGTTCGACGATGGCGCGCACCGCCTTGTCGATCTCGGTCGCGGTCTGCTCGCTGTAGCGGCGCGGCTGCCAGGCAATTCCGCCGGGCGACGGCAGGAACGGGTTGGTCTCCGCCTCGTACACGATCTGCCCCATCTCGGCGGTCATGCCGAAGCGCGCGACGATGCTGCGCGCGATCTCGGTCGCCTTCTGCAAGTCGTCCGCCGCGCCGGTGGACGGCTCGGAAAACACGATGCTTTCCGCCGCCCGCCCGCCCAGCAGCACCGCGATCTTGTTCGCGAGCTCGGCCCGGGTCATGAGGTAGCGGTCCTCGGTCGGGCGCTGGATGGTGTAGCCGAGGGCGGACACCCCGCGCGGGATGATCGAAACCTTCTGCACCGGGTCCGCGCCCGGGATCGCAAGGGCCATGATGGCGTGGCCCATCTCGTGGTGCGCGATCACCTCGCGCTCGTGCGGGATCAGGATGCGGTTCTTCTTCTCCAGCCCCGCCACGATGCGCTCGATCGCCTGGGTGAAGTCCTCCTGGCCGACCGATTGCGCGCCGCGGCGCGTCGCCAGAAGCGCCGCCTCGTTGACCAGGTTCGCCAGGTCCGCGCCGGTGAAGCCCGGGGTCAGCGCCGCGATCTGCCCGGCGTCGAGGTCGGACGCGAGTCTGATCTTGCGCAAGTGGACGTTGAGGATGTCCACGCGGCCCTTCTTGTCGGGCCGGTCGACCAGGACCTGCCGGTCGAAGCGCCCGGCCCTAAGCAGCGCCGGGTCGAGAATCTCGGGCCGGTTGGTCGCGGCGAGCAGCACGATGCCGCTCGACGGGTCGAAGCCGTCGAGCTCGGCCAGGAGCTGGTTCAGCGTCTGTTCCTTCTCGTCGTGGCCGCCCAGGTTGAACGTGCCGCGCGCGCGGCCCAGCGCGTCGAGCTCGTCGATGAAGATGATGCAGGGCGCGTGCTTGCGCGCCTGCTCGAACAGGTCGCGCACGCGCGCCGCGCCGACCCCGACGAACATCTCGACGAACTCGGACCCGCTGATCGAGAAGAACGGCACCCCCGCCTCGCCCGCGACCGCGCGCGCGAGCAGCGTCTTGCCGGTGCCGGGCGGCCCCACGAGCAGCACGCCCTTCGGAATCCGCGCACCCAGCCGCCCGTATCTGTCGGGCGCCTTGAGGAAGCCCACGATCTCCTTCAGCTCGTCCTTGGCCTCGTCCACACCGGCCACGTCGGCGAAGGTCACCTTGGTGTCCTTCTCCAGATAGACCTTGGCGCGGCTCTTGCCGATCGACATCAGCCCGCCCTGGCGCTCCGCCATCGGCCGGATCAGGAACATCCACAACAGGACGAAGCCGACCGCCGGCACCAGCCAGCCGATCAGCGTATTGAGCAGGCCGGATTCGGGCTGGGCGCTGAACTTCACCTGGTATTTCGACAGGGTCGCCGCGAGCTCCGGCTCGACCCGCGCGGTGACGAAGTGGCGCTTGCGCTCGCCTTCCTTGGCGTCCTTGTAGCTGCCGGTGATGCGATCCTGCCCGATCACCACCTCCTCGACCTTGCCGTCGGCGAGCAGCGCCTGGAACTCGCTGTACGAGATCGGCTCGATGTGCTTCTGCGCCACCCACAGGTCGCGCAGCAGGATCACGCCGAACAGCGCCAGCAGCACGTACCAGATGTTGATCTTGGTCGCCCGTTCCATCGCCGCGTCTCCGCCGCCCCCTCGCCTCACTTGAGCTCGAGCTTCATCGCCTTCAGCGTCGCCGAATTGGCGATCACCGACAGCGAGCTCAACGCCATCGCCGCGGCGGCGATGATCGGGTTGAGATAGCCGAGCGCCGCGATCGGGATGCCGACGGCATTGTACACGAACGCCCAGAACAGGTTCTGCTTGATCTTGCGCAGCGTCAGGCGCGACAGGCGGATCGCCAGGACGACCTCGCGCACGTCGTCCTTGATCAGGATGATGCCGCCGGTCTCCTTCGCCACGTCGGAGCCGGAGCCGATCGCGATGCCGATGTCCGCGGTCGCAAGCGCCGGGGCGTCGTTGACCCCGTCGCCCACCATGGCGACGGTCTTGCCCTCGGCCTGCATGGCGCGGATGGTCTTGGCCTTGTCGGCGGGCAGCACCTCGGCGATCACCCGGTCGATGCCGAGTTCCTTGCCGATCGCCGCGGCGGTGCGCTTGTTGTCGCCGCTCAGCATCACGACTTCGACGCCCTCGCGCTTCAGCGCCGCGACCGCCTCCTTGGCCTCGGGCTTCAGCGTGTCGGCCACCGCGATCGCGCCCGCGAGCCTGCCGTCCACCCCCACCAGCATCGCGGTCTTGCCCTCCTCCTCGAGCGCGGTCATCGCCGCTTCCGCGCCGAACGCATCCACGTTCTCGCGCCGGAACAGGCGGCGGTTGCCGAGCAGCACGGCATGGCCGTCGGCCGTGCCGCGCACGCCGTGGCCCGCGATCGCCTCGAAGTCCCGGACCGCCGGTAGGGACAGCCCGCGCTCGCGCCCCGCGCGCACGATCGCCTCGCCGAGCGAATGCTCCGAGCCGGCCTCCAGGGCCGCCGCCAGGCGCAGGATCTCGTTCTCGTCCGGGGCGCCGAGCTTCACCACGTCGGTGACCGCGGGTTCGCCCTTGGTCAGCGTGCCGGTCTTGTCGAACACCGCGACGTCGAGCTGGCGCGCGCGCTCCAGCACCTCCGCGCCGCGGATCAGGATGCCGGCCTCCGCGCCCTTGCCCACGCCCACCATCAGCGCCGCGGGAGTCGCCACGCCGAGCGCGCACGGGCACGAGATGATCAGCACGGCGATGAACGCGAGCAGCGCCTGGGGGAAGTCGCCCGCGAGCCACCAGCCCAGGAACGCCGCGAACGCCACGGCGACTACGGCCGGCACGAAATACGCCGTCGCCTGGTCGGCGATGCGCTGCACCGGCCCGGTGCTGGTCTGGGCCTCCTCGACCAGCTTGATGATCTGCGCCAGCGCCGCGTCCTTGCCCACGCGCGTGGCGCGGATTCGAAGCAGACCCTGGCGGTTCAAGGTGCCGCCGATCGTCCGGGCGCCCGGCTTCTTTTCCACCGGCATGGATTCGCCGGTCAGCATCGACTCGTCCACCGACGAGGCGCCGTCGAGCACCTCGCCGTCCGCGGGGATGCGCTCGCCCGGCCGCACCAGCACGGTCTCGCCCGCCATCACCTGCTCGGCCGGCACGTCGCTTTCGACCCCGTCGCGCACCACGTGGGCGACCGCGGGCCTCAAGTCCATCAGCTTGCGCACCGCGGCCGAGGAGCGCTTCTTGATGATCTCCTCCATGTACTTGCCCAGCAGCACGAAGGCGATGATCACCGCCGACACCTCGAAATAGACCTCGCGCTCCTCGACCTTGACCGGCAGCAGGTCGGGCGCGAACACCACGGCGACGCTGTAGAGGTAGGCCACGGTTGTGCCGAGCGCGATCAGCACGTCCATGTTGATCCGGCGCGTGCGCATGGCGGCCCAGCTGCCCTTGTAGAAGCCCCAGCCGCCGATGAACTGCACCGGCGTAACCAGGATGAACAGCCACACGCCCCAGGTGAACCACGGCAGGGCCGGGATCGGCGCCCAGGTCATGATCGTGGCGCCCGCGGCCAGCGCGATGAACGCGCCGGCGCGCAGGACCGCGAGGGCCAGCACGCCGGTCAGCGCGATCGTGACCCGCGTGCGCATGGATTTCAGCTCGCGCTCCGGGTCGTCGAAGGCGTGCTTGCAGGCCGGGCTGCAGAAATAGTACCGCCGCCCGCTCCGCTCGCTCACCAACCCCGCGGCCGAGGCCGCGGCCTTCGCCACGACCATGCCGCAGATCGGGTCCTTCGCCGTGCCGCCGGCCGCGTCCGGCGCTTCGTGCGCCGCGTGGCCGTGATGCATCGTGTGTTCGTTCATGCCCTTCCGGCGCCGCTAGCGCCGTCCTTCGAGCCGATTGCGCAGCCAGCCGAACAGGGCTCCGACCAGGAAGCCCCAGATCACCAGAACCACGAAAGGAAAATAGAGCTGCGACACGCTGAACGGCTTGCCGGTGGCCAACTTGCCGAAGTCCAGGCCGTGGAACAGCGCGTTCAGGAACGCGATGCCCTGGTCGGGAAACAGCGCGTACAGCACGGCGCAGACCGGATAGGATACCGCAATGGTCGACGCCAGCGCGGCGCCGGTTTTCCAGGGAGCGATCGTCATGGGAGCCTCCTTTCCCTAGGCCATCCGCGCCGCGAAGAAGTTGTAGATCGGCGCGAACACCAGCGCGACGAACCAGCCGTAGCCGAACGCCTCGACCAGCCCCAGGAAGAAACTGGGCCAAGTCATCGCCTTGAGCCCGGGCATGGCGCGCAGGATGACGTGGTTCAGCGCCGCCTCGGGCGCCACGAGGTAGTAGACCACGCACAGGACGAACGAGATCGCCAGGAACAGGCCCAGCGCCATGCCGAACGGCACGATCGGGATCAGCGGCGCGCGGCCGCCGGCGAGCGGAACGCCGGCGCGGCGACCGGGCGCGGTTTCAGTGGCGGTGTTCATGATGGTGCTCCTTCTCCGGGGCGGCGGCAGGCGCTTTCACGAACGAAGCCGGCGCCGCCTCGAACTTGTCGCGGCAATCCGCGGAGCAGAAGTAATAGACGCTGCCGTCGTGGACCGCGGACTTGGCGCCCGCCGTCGCGACGGTCATGCCGCAGACGGGGTCCGTGTCCTTGGCCGGCGGCACCCAGCGCGGATTTCCCTCGGCGCCGGGCGGCGCGCGCCGCGCGCCGCCGTGGCCGTGCCCCATGGTGTGCGCCCCGCAACCGAAGCGCATCATCAGGAGGAACAGCGCGCCGAACACGAGGAAATAGAGCAGCGTTTCCATCGCGCGCCTCCTTTCACCGCGCCCGGCGGCGGCGGCCGTGCGCGGGCCCGCCGGCCGCGCCGTTTCCCGCGAGCCGCTGCCGGAAGACGCCGAGCGTGTCGGCCTGGCACTTGCACGCCGCCGCCATGACGTCGCGCACCGACTCGACCGTCGACTCCATGGCGGAGGCCGCGGCGCGCAGTCCGTCGTCGGGCGACCGGCCGGCGCACGACGACTCCGGCAGGCTGAGGGTGGACTTGAGGAACTGCTGCGCCAGGGCGGTTTGCAGCATCACGCACTGATTGGCCACGTCCTGAAGCCCTTCCAGGTATTTTTGCCCGGCGGCGGCGCAGGCCTCCGCCAGCCGCGTCTGCTGGCCCATCCAGGCCGCGGGGTTGAACGCCTCCGCGAAAAGCGGCGCGGTCGTCGTTGCCGGATCGGCTTGGGCCGGCCTCTCGGCCGGCGAAACATCGGTCATCGGGCTCTCCATCGCTGTTCGTGCGCATCCGCCGCCAGGGCGGGCGCCAGGAGCCCGCGCTGACGCGCGGGCGGTCAAACGCGCGTGGACAGCCTGGGCGGGTGGAAAGGCGGCGCGGCGCCGACGCCGTGCAGCGACCGCGTTTCTACGGGCCGAACGTCGATTCGACGCAGCCCGTCCGGCAGCCCATCGCCGCCGGCGGCGCCGGAAACGAGCGAACACGCGGCCGAGACGCAGCCGGCATGCGCCAGATGCCCCGGGGCATGGCTGCACGGCGTTTTCGCCGGAATCCCTGCGCCGGGGCCGATGTCCGCGGCGACCGCCTGGACGGCGGAACCGCCGGCAGGATTGGCCCCGTCGGCGCCGACGCTGATCGCCAGCACCAAGACGCCGGCGGCGAACAGCAGCACGGCGAAGCGCAGTCGCATCCTCAACATCGTGAAATTTTCGTCCGAACGTTGCGCCAATTCCTTGACCTGGATCAACGGCTTCCATCAGGGGGAAGCTTGGCGCCCGCCCGCGGCACGCCGCGTGCGGGCGCGGCGCGGTTTAGCCAATTGGCCAAATCGGCACGGCGCGGTAGATTGGCGCCATGGGCAAGATTTCCAAGACCTGCAGCTTGGTCGCGGCCAAGACCGGCCTGTCCGGCCTGGTGGACCGCGCCGCGCGCGGCGAGGAGATCGTCATCACCAAACACGGCAAGCCGATGGCCAAGCTCGTCGCCTACGAGCCGGACAAGAAAAAGCCGAAGCGCAAGCCGGGGGACTGGAAGGGCAAGGTTTGGATCGCGGACGACTTCAACGATCCGCTGCCCGAGGACATTCTCTACGCTTTCAACGAAAAGCCGATCGCGCAGTCAACGTGATTTTCCCGCAGTTTCGCGGCGGCGCGACGCCGATGGGCCGCCTGGCGCAATGACCGTATCGCCCCGGCCGCCCGCAAAGAGGAAGCCCAAGAAACCGCGCCGGACGCTGCCGGACGGGTGCCCCATCGACCGGCTTATCGCCATCATGGCGCGGCTGCGCGACCCCGAGGGCGGCTGCCCGTGGGACCTGGAGCAGGACTTCGCGACCATCGCGCCCTACACCATCGAGGAGGCCTACGAGGTGGCCGACGCGATCGCGCGCGGCGACATGGCGGCCTTGCGCGAGGAGCTGGGCGACCTGCTGCTCCAGGTGGTCTATCACGCCCGCATGGCGGAGGAGCGCGGCGACTTCCGCTTCGACGACGTGGTGCAAGCCATCGCCGACAAGATGGTGGCGCGGCATCCCCACGTGTTCGGCGACGCCGAAGTGGACGGCGCGGCCGATGATCCGGCCGCGCAGCCTTCAAGTGGGCCGCGCGGATCAGCGCGCGGCGCCGCGGCCCAGACCCGGATGTGGGAGGAGTTCAAGTCGCGCGAGCGCGCCGCCAAGTCCGCGACCGCGGGCGGCAGGCCGGCCTCGACGCTCGACGACGTGCCGCTGGCCCTGCCCGCCCTGGTGCGCGCCGAAAAGCTGCAAAAGCGCGCGGCGCGCGTGGGCTTCGACTGGCCCGAGGCGGCGCAGGTGCTCGACAAGATCGAGGAGGAGATCGCGGAGCTGCGCGCGGAGCTGAAATCCGGGACGGCCAAGGCCGACCCGGCGCGCGTGGCCGACGAGATCGGCGACCTCTTGTTCGCACTCGCCAACCTCGCGCGGCACTTGAAGACCGACGCGGAAACTGCGCTGCGCGCGTGCAACGCGAAGTTCGAGCGCCGGTTCAGGATGATCGAGCAGGCCCTTGCGAAGCAAGGCCGTTCGCCCAAGGACGCGACCCTGGAAGAGATGGAGGCGCTGTGGGTGGACGCCAAGCGCGCGGAGCGGAGGAAATAGCGGCCGGCTCGGTTCCCTGCCCTGAAGTCGTCTCAAGCACGGTTGTAGACATCTCTCCGATGGCCGATCGTCAGCGCGACGATACGACGGCTTGCATGATCGATTTTGGAACAGGATCGCCAATCGCCGACGCGAATGCGGAAGCCATCGACTCCGACGAGCTTCCTGACACCGATAGCGTGCCGTGGGTCCGCTGCCAATTTTCACAAAGCCCCCGCGATTTTCTGCTGGAGAGCCGCCGGCAGCCGGACAAACTCGCGTTCCGCGCGCGAGCCGTGAGTTCGACCGCGTAGGGCAAGGACTAGGGCCGCAACCCGAGCTTTTCCAGCAACGATTCCAACGGAACGGTCCGCTTGCCGTCGCGCTCCCACTCCGCCAACGCGATACGGTACGCTTCGGCATCGGCCAAATCGTCCAAGCGTTCGAGGGCCGTCAAGTCCTCCGCGGGCACCACCGCTGCAACCGTTTTCCCGCGCCGCTTCAGCGCAACTCTTTTCTTTTCCGTGGACGCTTTCTCCACTGCGGAAGCCAAGCGTCGCGCCGAAGCGGAAACGGAAGATCGCGCCGTCGCGCGATATCGTGCGCGCAGCTCCCTCGCCTTGCGTCTCGCCATGCCTCAATCCTTCATCAAGAGCTGGATCAGGCTGGAGGTGTCCCAGCGGTTGCCGCCGCGGGCCTGGACTTGCGCGTAGAACTGGTCGATCAGCGCGGTCGCGGGCAGCCGCGCCTTGTTGCGCTTGGCCTCGGCCAGGCAGATGCCCAGGTCCTTGCGCATCCAGTCCACCGCGAAGCCGAAATCGAACTTGCCCTGCACCATGGTCTTCCAGCGGTTCTCCATCTGCCAGGACTGCGCCGCGCCTTTGGAGATCGTCGCCAGCACCTTGTCGGTGTCGAGCCCGGCCTTCATGGCAAAATTCACGCCCTCGCTCAGTCCCTGCACCAGCCCGGCGATGCAGATCTGGTTCACCATCTTGGTGAGCTGCCCCGCGCCCGCCGGGCCCATGTGGGTGCAGGCCTTGGCGTAAACCTTCATCGCCGGCTCGGCCTGGGCATAAGTGCCGGCCTCGCCGCCCACCATGATGGTGAGCTGCCCGTTCTCGGCGCCCGCCTGCCCGCCCGAGACCGGCGCATCGAGAAAGCCGAGGCTCGCCTTCTTCGCGGCGGCTTCCAGCTCGCGCGCGATGTCGGCCGAGGCGGTGGTGTGGTCGACCAAAATCGCGCCCTTCTTCATGCCGGCGAGCGCGCCGTCCGGCCCCATGACGACCGAGCGGATGTCGGCGTCGTTGCCCACGCACATGAACACGATCTCGGCGCCTTGGGCGGCCTTGGCCGGCGTCGGGGCGGACGCGCCGCCGTGCTTCTTGGCCCATTCGGCCGCCTTCGCCGCCGTGCGGTTGTACACCGTCACCTTGTGCCCGGCCTTGGCCAGATGCCCGGCCATCGGAAAGCCCATGACGCCCAGGCCCAGGAACGCAACCGTCTTGCCAGCCATTTCTCCAGTCCCCTTCTTGCTTTCGCGGATCGGTCGAACGAATGCGGCGCGGATCATACAGGGCCGCGCGCGAAGCCGGCAACGCCGCCGCTTCAGGCCGCGGCGAGGAACTCCCGGATGCGACGCCAGGCCTCGCGGGTGGCGCCCACGAGGATGCCGCCGCGGTCGTCGCTGGGCCGATAGGGCGTGCCGTCCCATTTGGTGACGCGGCCGCCCGCCTCCTCGACCAGAAGCGCGCCCGGCGCGTGGTCCCAGGGCATCAGCTTCGAGAACAGCGCGAAGTGCTGGCGGCCCTCCGCGATATCGGGGTACTCGCGCGCGACGCAGAACTGCGAGCCCACGCGCCCCAGGCCCGCGCGGGCCCGGGCGCGCAGCGCCTCGCGCCGCTCCTCGGGAAACACGTTGAAGCGGATGCTGCCCTCGAGCGCCCGGTCGGATTCGGGCACGGCGGGAACGCCCAGGCGCGCGCCGTTGCGCCACGCCCCGCCGCCGCGCTCGGCGACGAACGTGACCGCGTCGATGGGCCGGTGAATCCATGCCGCCACGGTCTCGTTCCGGCGCACCAGGGCCACCATGACGCCGAACACCGGCTTGCCCTGGGCGTAGTTGCGCGTGCCGTCGATCGGGTCGATCAGCCACACCGGCGCTTCGCCCGCGAGCCGGCCCATCAGGCCGGGATCGGCGGCCGCCGCCTCCTCGCCCAGCACCACGCTGCCCGGCAGCAGGTCCAAGAGGCGCGGCGAGAGCGCGCGCTCGGCCGCCTCATCGGCGACCGTCACGGTTTCGTCGCCCTGCTTCTTGCGGATTTCGCCCGCCGCGAGATTGCGGAAGCGCGGCATCACCTCGGCCGCGGCCACCTCGGCCAGCAGCGCGGAAACCAGTTGCGGATCGACGGACGGCACGGGGCGGGCCTTTCGCGGACGGACGTTGACTTGCCCCCGTTATCTAGTATGCCCGCGCCTCCGCGCCAAGGTTTCGCGCGCGGCTACTTCGGACCGTTGCCCGGTCCGCCGCCGCCGCGTCCGCCGCCGTCGCGCTCGTACCAGGGAATACCGGAGGCCGGGCCGGTGCGGGCCGCGACTTCGCGCTTGACCGCGGGCGGGATGCGCGGCGCCGCCGGCTCGGCCGGCGCCGGCGCCGCTTCGGCGACCGATGGGCCGGCCGCGAGGTAAAGGTCGCCGACCAGGGACGACGATTCCCACGGCACCTGCTGGCCGTCGCTCGCGCGCACCACGTCGGCGCGCACGCGCTTCAGCACGTCCTCGATCTTCAGGCCCGGCCGGTCGATGTGGCGCAGCAGCGCGCCGGTATAGAGGCCGTGCTCGCCGTCGCCGTCCTGCGCCATGCGCCCGGGCGCCGTGGCGTAGGCGACCAAGAGCCCCTCGGGCGCCACGAGCTGCGCCAGGCCCGGCGCCGCGCCGCGCATCGACCGCTCGAACGGGTTGTTGCGGCAGGCGTCCAGGATCGCGACGTTCACCCGCGCGCCGGACTGCGCCATGCGGTCGAGCACGAGGTCGAGGTCGATCGCCTCCATCACCACGCGCGCTTCCGACGACACCGCCGCGTCGACCGGCACCAGGTAGTTGCGGCCGCGCACCTGGAGGCCGTGGCCGGCGTAGAACAGAAGGCCGGTCGACTCGGGCCCCAGCCTGTCGGCGAAGCCGGCGAAGGCGCGGCGCATCTCGGCCTGGCCGGCATCGCGCGCCAGCGTCACCTCGAAGCCGAGTTGCCGCAGCTTCTGCGCCACCGCGGCCGCGTCGTTGGCGGGGTTGCGCAGCGGCATCTCCTTGTAGGCGCCGTTGCCGATCACCAGCGCCAGCCGCCCTTCCGCCGCCTGGGCGCGGCCGGCCATCGCCAGCGCGACCACCAGCGAGCCCAGAACCATCAGCAGCAGCGTCGTCCAGATCTCCCGGCGCAGCCGCGCCAAGCCCTCGGCCTCCTGCGTGCGCATGAGAACCTCCAACGGGCGGTCGCGCCGAACCTAGGGCGGCGCGGGCGCCGGGGCAGTGACGGCGGTCACACCCGCTTCAGGCCGCCCCCGTCGCCAGGCGCCGCCGGAAGCGCGAGAGGTCCGCGGGATCGAGCCCGACCTTGAGGTGCACCGCCTTGGCGCCGTCGCGCCGCGCCAGCACCTCGCCGTGGCGGTACAGCCAGGCGATCGCCGCGCCGTCGGTCACCGGGATGTCGAACTCCGCCACCTCGCGGCCGGACTTGAGCGAACGGTCGATCAGCCGCAGCAGCGCGTCGCAGCCTTCGCCGGTGGCCGCGGAAACGGCCGCCGTGCCCGGGCTGCGCCTGGCCCGGGCCGCGACCTTGGCGCGCGCCTCGGCGTCGAGCAGGTCGATCTTGTTGAACGCCTCGACCAGCCGGCGCTTGGGGTCGGCGCCGTCGAGCATCGCGTCGAGGCCGAGCTCGCGCAGCACCTGCAGCACGTCGCCGCGCTGCGCCTCGGACTCCGGGTGCGCGATGTCGCGCACGTGCACCACGATGTCGGCGCCCGTCACCTCCTCCAGCGTGGCGCGGAACGCCGCCACGAGCTGCGTCGGCAGGTTCGAGATGAACCCGACCGTGTCGCTGAGGATCGCGCTGCGGCCCGAGGGCAGCTTGAGCCGGCGCATGGTGGGATCGAGCGTGGCGAACAGCATGTCGGCCGAGAGCACCCCGGCTTCGGTCAGGCGGTTGAACAGGGTCGACTTGCCGGCGTTGGTGTAGCCGACGAGCGCCACCACGGGGTACGGCACGCGCCTGCGCGCCTGGCGGTGCAGGCCGCGCGTGCGCTTCACGCCCTCGAGCTCGCGCTTCAGCTTCACGATGCGCTCGTCGATCAGCCGCCGGTCGATCTCGAGCTGGCTTTCGCCCGGGCCGCCGAGGAAGCCGAAGCCGCCGCGCTGGCGCTCGAGGTGGGTCCAGCTCCGGACCAGCCGCGAGCGCTGGTACGACAGCGCCGCGAGCTCGACCTGGAGCGAGCCCTCGTGCGTGCGCGCTCGCTCGCCGAAGATCTCGAGGATCAGGCCGGTGCGGTCGATCACCTTCGCCTTCCAGGCCCTTTCCAGGTTGCGCTGCTGCACCGGCGAGACCGGGCCGTCGACCACCACGACCCCGATCTCCTGCGCCTTGACCAGCGCGCCCATGCTCTCGACCGTGCCGCTGCCGAACAGCGTCGCCGGCCGGGGCTTCAGGACCTTGACGCTTTGCGCGTGAACCACGGCGAGGCGGATCGCCAGCGCCAGGCCCACCGCCTCGGCCAGCCTTGCCTCGGCGCCGCGCGCCTCGCCGTTCGCGGCCCGCGCCTCGGCGAGCTCGGCCGGCAGCACGGGATGCAGCACCAGCGCGCGGCCGGTGGCCGCGCCATCGGCGCCGTGCACGGCCGGCGCGCGCATGCCCGCGGTCAACGGGCCGGGCGCCGGGACGGACGCGTCATTCCGTCCCTTACTGCACGCTTTCCGGCGTGGGACCGCCGCCGGCTTCCTTGGCGCCCGGGGGCTGCTCGAACAGCTGGATCGGCGTGGCGGGCATCACGGTGGAAATCGCGTGCTTGTAGACCAGCTGCGAATGCGCGTCGCGCCGCAGCAGCACGGAGAAGTTGTCGAACCAGGTGATGATGCCTTGGAGCTTGACCCCGTTCACCAGGAAGATCGTGACGGGGGTCTTGTTCTTGCGGACGTTGTTGAGGAACACGTCCTGCACGTTGTGGGCTTTTTCCGACATTGTCCTTACCCGTTCTGTTCTTATGGTGGGCGGCGGCTTGCCCGCCGCGCCCCGATATTACCGGCCCCTCAAGCCCGCGCAAGCAGGGCGAGTAATTCGTTGCAATCGCTCAGCCTAAGCGCGGGGCGGTGCCGGCCCCAGTCCGCCCCCGGGGGCTCGGGGTGCAAGAGGACCGGCGTGCAGCCCGCGTTGTGCGCGCATTCCATGTCGATGTCGGCGTCGCCCACCAGCCACACCTCGGCGCCGGGCGCGAAGCCGCCGCGCCGAAGCGCGAGCGCGACCGGCTCGGGCGCCGGCTTGTCGCGCGGCGCGTCGGTCGCCCCGACGATGCCCCCGAAATGCGCGGTCCAGCCCAGATGCGCGGCCTCGGCCCGAAGGAACGGCCCGTTCTTGTTGCTGACCACGCCGAGATAGAAACCCGCGGCGCCGAGGCCCTCGATCATCGCGTGCGCGCCGGGCATCGGCTTCAGGGTTTCGAGATGCGTGCGCTGGAACGCGGCGTAGAACATCGCCGCCGCGCGCTGCCACTGGTCGCCGAAGGTTGCGGGGAAGGTCTCGCGCATCGAGCCGCGCAGCCGCGCCTTGGTTTCGGCGAGCGTCCAGGCCGGCCTGCCGAACGCGGCGAAGGTTTCGTTGAGCGCGTCGGCAATGGTCCGCCAGTTGTCGACCAGCGTGTTGTCCCAGTCGAACAGCAGCGCGCGCGGCCGCGCGATCCCGGCGGGCCAGTTGCGAGTCAATTCGCGGCCTGCCGCTCGGGCGCCGGCGCCGCGTCCATGTAGCGCAGGTACCAGTCGCGCAGGCGCCGGCTCAGACGCCCCGGCTTGCCGTCGGCGATCGGCTCGCCGTCCAGGCGCGTGATCGGCAGCACGAACGACGTGGTGGACGTGAGAAACGCCTCGCGCGCCGTCCGCGCCTCCTCCACGGTGAAAGGCCGCTCCTCGACCGCGAGCCCCTCCTCGGCCGCGAGCTTCATCACGGTCCGGCGCGTGATGCCGGCGAGGATCGCGTGGCTCAGGGGCCGCGTCACCACTTTGCCGTCCTGGGTCACGATCCAGGCGTTCGTCGACGTGCCCTCGGTCACGGTGCCGTCGGCCGCCACCTGCCAGGCCTCGTAGGCGCCGGCCTCGGCCGCCTGCTGCTTGCCGAGGATGTTGGGAAGCAAGGACACCGACTTGATGTCGCAGCGCTGCCAGCGGATGTCGGGGATCGTGATCGCGGCCCCGCCGGTCTCCAGGAGCTTGAGGTTGGGCGGGCGGGCGTGGCGCGTGGTCATCACGAGCGCGGGCCTGGGGTTCGACTTGGGGAAGGCGTGGTCGCGCGGCGCCACGCCGCGGCTGATCTGAAGGTAGACCATGCCGTTCGCCACCAGGTTGCGCCGGATCAGCTCGCGCATCGCGAGCTTGAGCGCCGCGCGCGACATCGGCCATTCGATCCGCAGCGAGCTCAGCGAATGGCCGAGCCGGTCGAGGTGCGGCTCCTCGTCCACCAGCTTGCCGGCGTGCACGGCGATCACCTCGTACACGCCGTCGGCGAACTGGTAGGCGCGGTCCTCGACGTGCACGCGCGCCTCGGCGTGCGGGACGTAGCGGCCGTTCACATAGGCGTCGCGCGGCATTTGCTCCTCACGGTCGTCGGCGGGCGGAAGGTATAGCAGCCGCTTTCCGTTCCGTCATGCCCGCCCCTCGGCGATCGCGCGCTCGGCGATCTGCACGGCGTTGAGCGCTGCGCCCTTCAACAGCTGGTCGCCCGCGCAGAACAGCGAAATCGACCGGCCGCTCGGGTCGCTGAGATCGCGGCGGATGCGCCCCACCAGGATGTCGTCCCGCCCCGACGCCTCGCGCGGCATCGGGAAGTGGTTGCGCTCGGGATCGTCCACCAGCCGGACGCCCGGGGCGTTGCGCACCAGTTCGCGCGCCTCCTCCGGCGCGATCGGCCGCTCGCATTCGAACGCGACCGCGACGGAATGCGCGCGCAAGACCGGCACGCGCACGCAGGTGACGCCGATGCGCATCCCGGGATCGCCGAAGATCTTGCGCGTCTCGTTCATCACCTTGGTCTCCTCGCCGTTGCAGCCCGTCGCGGGGTCGATCGCGGTGTTGTGGCTGAACAGGTTGAAGGCGTAGGGGTGCGGCAGCACGCGCGGCGGATAGTCGCAGCCCTCCAGGTAGGCCCGCGTGGACTGCACCAGCTCGTCCATCGCCGCCGCGCCCGCGCCCGAGGCCGCCTGGTAGGTCGCGACGATCAGGCGCTTGATGCGGTTCTTCCGGTGGATCGGCCACAAGGGCGTGATCGCGACGATCGCCGAGCAGTTGGGATTGGCGATGATGCCCTTGTGGCGCGCGATCTCGCCGGCGTTGATCTCGGGCACCACGAGCGGCACATCGGGGTCCATGCGGAAGGCCGAAGAGTTGTCCACCACCACGGCCCCCTCGCCCACCGCGACCGGCGCGTAATGCTTGGAGATGCCGGCGCCGGCGGAGAACAGCGCCAGGTCCACGCCCTCGAAGCTCTCCTCGGTCAGCTCCTCGACCACCAGCTGCTCGCCCTTGAACGGCAGGGTCTTGCCGGCGGAGCGCGCGGAGGCGAGCAGCTTCAGGCCCCTCAGGGGGAACTCGCGCCGGTCGAGGCAGCCCATGAGCTCGACGCCGACCGCGCCGGTCGCGCCGACGATCGCGACCACGGGCTGCCGTAGAGCCGCGGCCTCGGGCTTGCCCGCCGCGGCGCGCGGCGCGGCATCGGCGGTACTCGAACCGTTGGATTCTCTGAGGCGCATGTCGGTCTCCATCGCTAGGCCGGAGACGGGCGCCCTGAAACTCGAAGGCCCCGTCCGTTTCCGGCGGGGCCTTTCGGGTCGCTATGCCGCTTGTCTCAACGCGCGCGTACCCCGGAAGCCCCGCCGGCGGCGGTCTTCTTCGCGGTCGTGCGCTTGAGGGTCAGCGAAAGCATGGGCCGCACCCTAGCGGCGCGGCGGGGCGGTGTAAAGCGGAATTCCCCGCGGTGCTACGCGCCGGTCTTGGCGGGCTGAGGCGGCGGCGGCGCGGCCGGGGCCGCGGCGGGCGGTCCCCCGCGCTCGTTGCTCTGCACGCCCAGCATCTTGAGCTTGCGGTGCAGCGCCGAGCGTTCCATGCCGACGAAGCTAGCGGTGCGCGAGATGTTGCCGCCGAAGCGCGTGACCTGCGCCAGCAGGTACTCGCGCTCGAACACCTCGCGTGCCTCGCGCAAGGGCAGGCCCATGATTTCGCCGCCCTTGTCCCATTTCAGCACCGCGGGCGTGATGGCGCCGATCTCGGGCGGCAGCATGTCGGCGCGGATCGGCTCGTCGTGCTTGCCCGGCGCCATGATCAGGAGCCAGTCGATCGCGTTGCGGAGCTGCCGCACGTTGCCCGGCCAGTCGTAGGATTGCAGCGCCGCCATCGCGTCCATGCCGATCTCGCGCCGCGGCATGCCCGACGCGTCCGAGGCGCGCTGCATGAAATGGTCGATCAGCACCGGGATGTCCTCGCGCCGCTCGCGCAGCGGCGGAACGGTGAGCGGCACGACGTTGAGGCGGTAGAACAGGTCCTCGCGGAACCGGCCCGCGGTCATTTCCTCGGCCAGGTTGCGGTTGGTCGCCGCGACCACGCGCACGTCCACCTGCACGCGCGTGCCGCCGCCGACGCGCTCGAAGGTCTGGTCCTGGAGCACGCGCACGATCTTGCCCTGGGTTTCGAGCGGCATGTCGGCCACTTCGTCCAGGAACAGGGTCCCGTTGTGCGCCAGCTCGAACGTGCCGATCTTGCGCGGACCGCCGTCGGGCGAATGCTCGTTGCCGAACAGCTCGAGCTCCACGTGCTCGGGCCGCATCGTGGCGCAGTTGAGCACCACGAACGGCCCGTCGGCGCGGCGCGAGCGCGCGTGCAGCATGCGCGCCACCAGCTCCTTGCCGCAGCCGGCGGGGCCGGTGATCAGCACCCGGCTGCCCGTGGGCGCCACCTTCTCGATCGCCTGGCGCAGATGCTGGACCGCGCTCGACTGGCCCACCAGCTCGGTTTCGTGGCCGGCGCGCAGGCGCAGCTCCTCGTTCTCGCGCTTCAGCCGCGCGGCCTCGATCGCGCGGTCGAGGATCAGCAGCAGCCGGTCGGTCTTGAACGGCTTCTCGATGAAGTCGTAGGCGCCCTTCTTGATCGCCGCGACCGCCGTTTCGATCGTGCCGTGGCCCGAGATCATCACCACGGGCAGGTTCGGATAGTCGTTCTTCACCGATTCGAGGATCTGCAGCCCGTCGAGCTTGCTGCCCTGGATCCAGATGTCGAGCACCAGGAGCGTGGGCATGCGCGCCTTGATCTCGCCGAACGCGGCGTCGCTGTCCGCGGCCTCGCGCGTGGAATAGCCCTCGTCCTCGAGGATGCCCGAGATCTGCGAGCGGATGTCTTCTTCGTCGTCGACGATCAGGATGTCATGCGCCATGGGCCACCGCCTGCGGCTTCATCGCCATCGGGCCCGCCTCGCCCGGCTCCGTCTTCCTGTCGGTCGGCGCGCCGGCGTCCGAGCGCACCGGGAATTCCAGCGTCACCACCGCGCCGCCGCCCGGGTTGTCGCCGAGCCGCAGGTCGCCGCCGTGGTCCTCCATGATCTTCTTGACGATCGCCAGGCCCAGGCCCGTGCCCTTGGTGCGCGTGGTCACGTAGGGCTCGGTCAGCCGCTCGCGCCCCTCCGCCGGCAGGCCGCGGCCGTTGTCGGACACCGCCACGACCACGCTGCGCGGCTGGCGGTCGACCGCAAGCTCGACGCGGCCGGGCGGCAAGGCTTTGCCGGGCGCGGCCTCGCGCCCGTCGATGGCGTCGAGCGCGTTCTGCAGCAGGTTGGTCAGCGCCTGGGCCACCTGGCGCGCGTCGCAGGGCAGCTTGAGGTCGCCCGGCGGCAGCTTGAGCGCGAACTCCACGTCGTGGCGCGCGTGCTTCTGCAGGTGGATGGCGTGGTGGCACAGCTCGGCCAGGTTTTCCGCCTTCATCACCGGCGACGGCATGCGCGCGAAGGCCGAGAACTCGTCCACCATGCGCCCGATGTCGCCGACCTGGCGCACGATCGTGTCGGTGCAGGTCTTGAACGTCTCGGGATCGCTGGCGATCTCCTTCAGGTACTTGCGCTTGAGGCGCTCGGCTGAGAGCTGGATCGGCGTCAGCGGATTCTTGATCTCGTGCGCGATGCGCCGGGCCACGTCGGCCCAGGCGGCGGTGCGCTGCGCCGATTGCAGCTCGGTGATGTCGTCGAAGGTGACGACGAAGCCCTTGATCTCGCCGTCGCTGCGGTCCACCGACACGCGCACCAGAAGCGTGCGCGCGCGGCCGCCGCGCATCAGCCGGATCTGCGTGTCGGGCGCGCGCTCGGCGCGGTGACGCGCCTCGGCGATCACCGGCGCGATCTCGGGCACCGTGTCGGCGAGATCGTGGCCGATCGCCTGGTTGAGGTCGATGCCGAGAAGCTGCGAGGCCGCGCGGTTCGGCAGGTTGACGCGCCCGCGGTGGTCGAGGCCCACGATGCCGGCCGAGACGCCCGAGAGCACCGCCTCGGTGAACCTGTTGCGCAGGTCGAGCTGCCGGTTGGCCTCGATCAGCTCGTGCTGCTGGTTGGCGAGCTGGCTCGCCATGCGGTTGAAGGCGCGGCTGAGGCTGCCCACCTCGTCGCCCACGCCGACCTCGGGCACCCGGGTCTCGAGGTCGCCCGCGCGCACCTTTTCGGCGGCGGCGATCAGGCTCGCGATCGGCCGCGCCAGGTGGTTGGCGAACAGGAGCCCAACCCAGATCGCGGCCAGGAGCAGCAGCAGCGCCACGGCGGCGAAGATGCCGACGAAGGTGATCTGGTAGTAGGCGCGCGCGCCGCGGAGCTGCTCGTACTCGCGCGAGGCGCGGCGCGTGCTATCGATGTAGCTCAGCACCTTCGGGTCGACCGGCCGGCCGACGTAGAGGTATGCGTCGAGGAAGCGGTCGAGCCGCACCATCGCGCGCACGCGGTCGTCGCGGTCGCCGATCACCATCGCCACCTCGCCGGCGCGCGCGGCCTCCAGCGCCTCGCGCGGGAACCGCTCGAACTCCAGCGAATAGGTGAAGGCGGTGCGCGCCATCACCCGGCCCGCGCCGTCCAGCACCAGCGCCTCGGTCAGGTTGCGGAACAGCGCCTGGGTGCTCAGGATCTGGTTGAAGCGCACCGGGTCGGCGATCAGCCGCGGCGCTTCGAGGTTCAGGTCGTTGGCCATGGCGAGCGCATCGGCGCGGATCAGGCTCTTGTGCTCGGCGAGGTAGGCCTCGGCCGCCAGCACCGAATTCTGCACCGCGCGCGCCACGCGCTCGTTGAACCAGCCCTGGATGCCGTAGTGGAAGAACAGGCCCGACAGGAACGCGACCACCACGGCCGGCGTCACCGCCACGATGCCGAACATCATCACCAGGCGCACGTGAAGCTGCGCACCGGCCGAGCCGCGCATGCGCTGCGCCCACAGCCGCGCGAGGCGATGCGCCACGACCACCGCCAGCAGCAGCGCCAGCGCCAGGTCCACGTAGAGCATCAGCAGCAGCGTGTTGGCCCCGCCGGCCAGGAACCGGCCGCCGGCAAAGGCGAGGTAGGTGCCCGCACCCGCCGCCACGGTGGCGAGCAGCAGCAGCCCCGTCAGGTAGCGGCCGACACGATGGCGCTCCGCCCACTGCGCGAGGCGCCGCGCCAGCATCTTCAGCTGAGGCCCAATATCGCGCTTCATTGTGACATGCTCACCTATTTGTGGCCAATTTGCAACAGTGCAGCGATGCAACGCCTTGCTTTTTGTCGATGGCAGCGAACTTTGCCACGCCCCATACGAAGCCTTGGGCCCATGTCGCGCAGCCAAGGATAAACAATGGATTACGGCTGTTTCCTCAGAAAAAGCTTCGCCGGATGCGCGGCGCGCCGAAGTCAAACGCTGAGGTTGAACGCAACCGAGATCCGTACCCGGTCGCCCCGGTACGGGCGCACCTGGTGGCTCACCCAGCTTGGGAACAGGGTCATCATCCCCGCCCTGGGCCGCAGCAGCTCGCTTGAGCCCACGGTCTGCCCACCCGGCAGGTTGAACGCCAGCGCGGGCGCGTACATCGCCGGCAGCACGCCGCGCGGGTCCTGCACCTCGAACTCGCCGCCCAGCGACGGGTCGGCGGCGATGCCGCCATCGTCCACGTAGTACGCGCCCGACCAGTAGGCGCCGGGATGGGTGTGGAACTCGTTGGCGTCGCCGCGGCGGTTGACGTTGGCCCAGGCGTTGACCTTCCACGGCACGGTGACCTGCCGGCCCTGGCGGTTCGCGGTCAGCCGGTTGGCCGTCGCCTTGGCGAGATCGAGAATGCGCCGGCCCGGCTCGCCGGCCCAGTCCGCGAAGTCCCAGCTCGACTGCCATCCCCCCAGGTTGCTCGCGACCACCGTGGGCTGCGAGCGCGCGCAGCCGAGGATCAGCGCCGACAGCTCGGCGTTCAGCCGCTCGGCGTCCGCCACCATCAGCACCGCCATCGGCGTGGCGAACAGCGACTGCACGCTCAAGTTCAGCGCACCGGGAACCGATCGGTCGTTCATGCCCGTCGAGTATGGCACCGCAGAGGCCGCGGTGCCATTACCGGCGGCGCGGCGGCGCGCTCAGCTCTTGGCCCCGCGGATCACCGGGATGTCGAGGTCGCGGATTTTCTTCCTGAGCGTGTTGCGGTTGAGGCCGAGCAGATGCGCGGCCTTGATCTGGTTGCCGCGCGTGGCCGAAAGCGACAGGCCGATCAACGGCCGCTCGACCTCGTGCAGCACGCGGTCGTAAAGCCCGGGCGGCGGCAGGCCGCCCTTGTGGGCGTCGAAATAGTCGCGGATGTGCCGCTCCACGGCCGCGGCCAGCCCCTCGCCGCGCGCCGGCTCGGCGCCCGGCGCGGGCACCGGCGTCACGTCCGCGAGCTCGGCGTTGATCAGGTCCACCCCGATCACTTCCTGCGAGTAGAGCGCCGCGAGGCGCCGCACCAGGTTCTCGAGCTCGCGCACGTTGCCGGGCCAGCGATGGGCCGTCAGCCGCTCCATCGCTGCGGCGTCGAGCGACTTCGCGGGCAGGCCCTCCGCGACGGCCTGGCCGAGGAAATGGCGCACCAGAGCGGGGATGTCCTCCTTGCGTTCGCGCAGCGGCGGCAGGCGGATCGGTACGACATTCAGGCGGTAGAACAGGTCCTCGCGGAACAGCCCCTGCTGGATCAGCCCGCGCAGGTCGCGGTGCGTCGCGGCCACGATGCGCACGTTGGCCTTGATCGGCGTGCGGCCGCCGACCGTCGTGTACTCGCCCTCCTGTAGGACGCGCAGCAGCCGGGTCTGCGCCTCCATCGGCATGTCGCCGATCTCGTCGAGGAACAGCGTGCCGCCTTCGGCCTGCTCGAAGCGCCCGGCGCTGCGCGCGGCGGCGCCGGTGAAGGCGCCCTTCTCGTGGCCGAACAGCTCGCTTTCGATCAGCTCGCGCGGGATCGCCGCCATGTTGAGCGCGACGAACGGCCCGTTGCGCCGCTTGCCGTAGGCGTGCAGCGCGCGCGCCACCAGCTCCTTGCCGGTGCCGGACTCGCCGTAGATCATCACGGTCAGGTCCGTGCCCATCAGCCGCGCCAGCACGCGGTAGATCTCCTGCATCGCGGGCGAGCGGCCGATCAGCGGCAGCTTCTCGTCCCCCTCGCCCTCGGGCGGCAGGGCCACGGCCTGCGGCGGGGCGGCCAGCGCCCGCTCGACCACGTGCACGACCTCGTTCAGGTCGAACGGCTTCGGCAGGTACTCGAACGCGCCGCGCTCGGTCGCCTTGACCGCGGTCAAGAGCGTGTTCTGTGCGCTCATCACCACGATCTTGAGATCGGGCCTCAGCTTCTTGATGCGCGGCAGCAGGTCGAGGCCGTTCTCGTCGGGCATCACCACGTCGGTGATGACCAGGTCGCCGTCGCCGTGCTCCACCCAGTTCCACAGCGTCGCGGCGTTGCCCGTGGTGCGCACGTCGTAGCCGTGCCGGGCGAGCGCCTGGGTCAGCACAGTGCGGATCGCGCGGTCGTCGTCGGCGACTAGGATGGTGGCCGCACCCATCGACCGGCCTCCTTCACGGTTTGTCCGGGTCGGGGCGGACCACCGGCAGCCTGACGCGGAACACGGTCCGGCGGGGCTGGCTGTCCACATCGATCACGCCGCCATGATCGCCCACGATCTTGGCGACCAATGCAAGGCCCAGGCCAGTTCCGTTGGTCTTGGTGGTCACGAACGCGTCGAACAGGTGCGGGCGCAGGTCCTCGGCGATGCCCGGCCCGTTGTCCTGGACCGAAACCTCGAGCGGCACGTCCATGCGGGTCTCGCCGCCGGGAGCGGCCACGCGGATGCCGTGCTGGAAGCGCGTCGCCAGCACGATCTCCCCGCCCTCGCCCGGGGCGGCTTCGGCCGCGTTCTTGACCAAGTTCAGGAACACCTGGATGAGCTGGTCGCGGTTGCCGTAAACCGGCGGCAGCGAGGGGTCGTAGCGCTCGACGAACCGCACCGCGCGCGCGAAGCCGCTCTGCGCCACCCGGCGCACGTGATCGAGCACCTGGTGCACGTTGACCGGCCCGCGCTCGGGCGGCCGGCGGTCCGAGAACACCTCCATGCGGTCGACCAGCGCGCAGATGCGGTCGGTTTCCTCGCAGATCAGCCGCGTGAGCTGCCGGTCGTCGGCCTGCGCGTTCTGCTCCAAGAGCTGCGCCGCGCCGCGGATGCCCGAGAGCGGGTTCTTGACCTCGTGCGCGAGCATCGCCGCCATCGCGGTGACCGAGCGCGCCGCGCCGCGGTGGCTCAACTGCCGGTCCAGCCGATCGGCGATCGACCGCTCGTGCAGCACGACCGCGACCATGCGCGGGTTCTCCGCGACCGGCGCCACCTCGGCACCGACCACGTGCACGCCGATGCGCGGGCCGGTGACGCTGATGCTGGATTCGCTGAGGCTCGCGCCCGTGTCGCGCGCCTGGCGCACGAGGGCGAGCAGCGGGCTGTCGCCCGGGACCAGCTCGCGCAGGCCCATGCCCACCAGCAGGCTGGCGCCGGTTTCGAAGAACTGCTCGGCGGCGGGGTTGACGAAGGCGAGCTTGTCCTCCGCATCCACCGCCAGGACCGGCGCGGGCAGCGCGTTCACCAGGGCACCCATGTCGGGCGCGCGCGCCGGCAGCCGCGCGACCTTGGCCGCGCGCGCGAAACGCCCGCCGGCGCGGCCGAGCGCGCTTCCGGTCATGCGACGAGCCGCTCCTCGGCCGCGGAGAAGAATTCGCCGATCATCGCCTCGACCCTGGCCGGATCGGCCTCGCGCATCGCCGCCGCGCGGAACTCGGCCGAACGCGGCAGGCCCTTGGAATACCAGCCCAGGTGCTTGCGGGCGACGCGCGCGCCGGCCTCGCGGCCGTAATGCGCGAGCATGGCGCGGTAGTGTTCGAGCGCGACCGCGCGCTTCTCCGCGAGCGGCGGGTCGGGCAGGCGTTCGCCGGTCTTGAGCCAGTGGATCGCCTGCTTCAGGAACCACGGGCGGCCGCAGGCGCCGCGGCCGATCATCGCGCCGTCCGCGCCGGACTGCGCGAGCGCCGCGGCCATCTCCTCCAGCGTCGTGATGTCGCCGTTGACGATCACCGGGATGTTCACCGCCGCCTTGACCTCGGCGACGAAGCGCCAATCCGCGCGGCCCTCGTAGAACTGGCAGCGCGTGCGGCCGTGGACCGTGATCGCCTTGATGCCGCACCGCTCGGCCACGCGCGCCAGGGACGGCGCGTTGCGGTTGGCGTCGTTCCAGCCGGTGCGCATCTTGAGCGTCACCGGCAGGCTCACCGCCTTGACCGTGGCTTCCAGGATTCTGGCGGCGTGGACCTCGTCGCGCATCAGGGCCGAGCCCGCGTGGCCGTTCACCACCTTTTTCGCCGGGCAGCCGAAGTTGATGTCGATGATCGCCGCGCCACGGTCCTGGTTGAGCTTCGCCGCCTCGGCCATCGTGCCCGGCTCGCAGCCCGCGAGCTGCACCGCCATCGGGTGCTCCTCGGCGTCGTTGGCCGCCATCAGCAAGGTCTTGCGGTTCTCCCGCACCATCGCTTCGCTGGCGATCATCTCGGAAACCACCAGCCCCGCGCCGCGGCGCTTCACCAGGCGGCGGAACGGCAGGTCGGTCACGCCCGACATCGGCGCCAGGATGACCGGATCGGCCAAATGTACGGACCCGATAGAAATGCTCATAATTTATGCAATCCTGTCTTTCGCCTAATTGTTGTTCAACCTAGCACGGGTTTTTTGCGTTGCAACAGGAATTCTGCTGCGCCGGCTGGCGCAAAACCGGAAAGGCGCGCGATCTCTATCGAATCAACCGATTAGCACGTCGGTGACGAATTTAACGCCGGGATAGGCCAGGGTCAGGAACAGATAGCCCAGCAGCACATAACGCGCGGCGCGACGGCCCCTTACCCCGGTTCGGTAATGGGCGGCCAGCAAGGCCGCGATCACCCCTAGGCTCGTCAGCGACAGCACGGTCTTGTGGTCGAGGCGCAGCAGCGCGCCGGTGTTGAGGTACTGGATCGCGGCGCCGGTCACGACGCCCACCAGCAGCACCCCACCCGCCGCCAGCAGCAGGCCGATCAGCAGCGCCTCGCCGTCGGCGACCGAGGGCAAGTGGTGCGTCAGCGCGCCGGGCCGGCGCGCCTTCAGCGCCCGTTCCTGCAAAAACACGCCCAGGCCCGCGACCGCGGCCAGCGTGGCCAGCGCATAGGTTCCCACCGAGATCGCGATGTGGCTCCACAGCCACGCGGAATGCCCGGCGGTCTTGAGCGGCCGCTCGGGCGCATGCTGCCAGACCAGCGCCGCGACGCCGAGAACGATCAGGTACGGCAGCAGCAGCGGCGCGAGCTTCCAGGCCTGGCGCGAGAGCGCCGAGGCGAGCGCGAAGGCGACCATGCTGCCGCTGATCGTCACCCACAGCGCGACCGAGAACCCGGTGTGCCAGCCCGCGGCGACCGACGCGTAGGTCCAGGCGAGCGGGCCCGCGAGCGCCACGGCGAGCGTCGCCCAGAACGCGCCGTCCGGCGCCGCGGCCGGCGTTCCGATGCGCCGCCACGCGAGGGCCGCCGCCGGCACCAGCGCCAGCAGGGCCGACAAGGCGAACAGGAAGCCCGTGCTCATGCGGGGGCACGATAGGCAAAGCCGCGCGGCGTTACAATGACGACCGCGCCGGGACGCCCGCTTCGGGACGGCGATCTTGGCTTTGCCGGCCCCAGGGATTAGGGTCCGCTCGCCCATGACCACCTGCATCGCGCTCATCGTCGCCGCCGGCCGCGGCCATCGCTTCGGCGGCGAGGTGCCGAAGCAATATCTCAGGCTCGGCGGCGCGGCCGTGCTGCGGCACTGCCTGGAGACGTTTCTCGCCCACCCCCGCGTGGGCAAGGCGCAAGTCGTGATCCATCCCGACGACCGCGCGCTTTACGACACGGCGGTCGAAGGCCTCGGCCTGCCCCCGCCCGTTCATGGCGGCGCGACGCGGCAGGATTCGGTGCGCCTCGGCCTGGAAAGCCTGGAGAAGCGCGCGCCAGACCTGGTGCTGATCCACGACGCCGCGCGGCCGTTCGTGGACGCGGGCATCGTCGACCGCACGCTCGACGCGCTCGGCGATGCACCCGGCGCGATCGCGGCGGTGAAGGTCGCCGACACGATCAAGCGCGCCGGCAAGGACGACACCGTCGCCGGCACGGTGGACCGCGCGGCGCTGTGGCGCGCGCAGACGCCGCAGGGCTTCCGCTTCCGCGAGATCCTGACCGCCCACCGCGCCGCGGCGGGCAAGGGCGAGCTCACCGACGACGCGGCCGTCGCGGAGCGCGCGGGCCTGAGCGTGGCGCTGGTGCCGGGCAGCGAGGACAACTTCAAGGTGACGACGATGGACGACCTCAAGCGCGCCGAGCGCATGCTGGCGGCGCGGGCGGGCGGCGGCGAGACCCGCGTCGGCACGGGCTTCGACGTGCACCGCCTCGGCAAGAAGCAGGACTACGTGACGCTGTGCGGCGTGCGCGTGCCGCACGACTCGGGCCTGATCGGCCATTCCGACGCCGACGTGGCGCTGCACGCGCTGACCGACGCGATCCTGGGCGCGCTCGGCATCGGCGACATCGGCAGCTTCTTTCCGCCCAGCGACATGCGCTGGAAGGACGCGGACTCGGCGGTGTTCATCCGCCACGCCGCCGACCAGGTGACCGGGCGCGGCGGGGCCATCGTGCACCTCGACGTCACCATCATCTGCGAGCGCCCCAAGGTGGGTCCGCACCGCGCGGCGATGGCCAGCCGCGTGGGCGAAATTCTCGGCATCGACCCGTCGCGCGTCAGCGTGAAGGCCACCACGACCGAGGAGCTTGGCTTCACCGGCAGGCGCGAGGGCATCGCCGCCCAGGCCGTGGCGACCATCCGGCTGCCGGGGTGAACATGCCGCCCCGCCCCCTGCCCCGCTCGCATCCCGCGTGGTGGATTTCCTGCGCCGGCGGGATCGGGCTCGCCTCCAAGGCACCCGGGACGTGGGGCTCGCTCGCCGCGCTGCCGCCGAGCTACCTGATCGCCACGGCGCTTTCGCCCGAGGCGCTGCTGGTCGCGGCGCTTGCGGTCGCGGCGATCGGCTTCGCCGCGGTGCGCGCGTACCTCGGGCACACCGATGGCCGCGAAGACCCGCAGGAGATCGTGATCGACGAAGTCGCGGGACAGATGCTGGCGCTGTCGCTGCTGCCGCCCAATTTCCTCGCCTATGCCGGCGGGTTCCTGCTGTTCCGGCTGTTCGACATCGTGAAGCCGTTTCCCGCCGGGCTGATCGACGCGCGCCTGGGCGGCGCCGCCGGCGTGATGCTCGACGACACGGTGGCGGGCGTGTACGCCCTGGCCGCAATGCTCCTGGCGGTGTTCCTTGCCGGCCAGCTCTAACTTTCCCCGCGCGCTGACGGCCGAGGCGCGCGCGCTGCTGGCGGCGTTCCGGCGCGCGAAACTGACGCTCGCGGCCGCCGAGTCCTGCACCGGCGGCATGGTCGCGGGCGTGCTGACCGAAATCGCCGGCTCGTCCGCGGTGGTGGAGCGCGGCTTCGTCACCTACTCCAACCATGCCAAGAACGAGCTGCTCGGCGTGCCGATGGCGCTGATCGGCGCCAAGGGTGCGGTGAGCAGGGAGGTGGCGCTGGCGATGACGCGCGGAGCGCTCAAGAATTCGCGCGCCCAGGTCGCGGTGTCGGTGACCGGCATCGCGGGGCCGGGCGGCGCCAGGCCCGGCAAGCCGGTGGGCCTGGTGCATTTCGCCGCGCAGCGCCGCGGCCGCAAGCCGATCCATGTCCGCCACGTGTTCAAGGGAAACCGCGCGGCGGTGCGCGCGGCGGCGGTCAGCGAGGCGCTGCGCCTCTTGCGCCGCGCCGCGGGCGTTTAGGCCGGTTCCGCCTCAAGTCGGCGCCCGATTCCAATTGGGCCAGCGTCCATCGGCGCAAGGACTGCGCGAGGCGGCGCACCGCTTCTGCCGCGTCGGCGCATTCCCGCGTGCGCGACCGCAACGTCGGGCGCAGAAACTTCGGCGATCGTTTGCGCATTCGAGCGTCAGTCCTTTCCCAGCTTCTCGATCAGCGCCATCCACAGGCCCACCGTCTCGGCGTCGCTGGGGTCGCCCGCGGGTTTCCTGCGCACGGCGGTGTGCACCATGACCAGCTTCGAGGCCGGGTCGACGTAGATCCTCTGCCCGTGGATGCCCATGAACGCGAACATGCGCCGGCTGTCGGGGAACAGCCAGGTCTGGTAGCCGTAGCCGAAGAAGCGCGTGGCGGTGCGCGGCGCGAGGTGCTTGTCCTGCGGGCGCACGCTGGTCGCGTCGATCACCCATTGCCGCGGGACGATCTGCTTTCCCTCCCACGCCCCGTCGTGCGCCAGCAGGCGGCCGACGCGCCCGAAATCGCGCAGCGTGGCGTTGAGGCAGCAGAACGCCAGCTCCTGCCCGCCGTTGTCGATTTGCCACGCGGCGTCGGCCTCGGCGCCGATCGGCCGCCAGATTTTCTCACTGAGGTACTCCGCGACCGCGCGGCCGGTCGCTTTCGTCAGCGCGAGGCCGAGAATTTCGGTTTCCACGCTGGCGTAATGGAACTTGGCGTCCGGCGCGGCGACGCGCTTGTTGAACTGCGCGATCACCTCGGCCTGCCCGCCCGGCCGGGTCTCGCGCAGGCCGCGCCCGAGCTTCGCGATGTCGTCGCTGCCGCTGTAGTCCTCGGTGAACTCGATGCCCGAGGACATGTGTAGCAGCGCGCGCAAGGGGGTGCGCCCGTACTCGCGGCCCGCGAGGCCCGGCACATAGTCCTGCGCGGGCGCGTCGACCGTGGCGATCCTGCCCTCGGCCTCAGCGATGCCGATCAGCATCGCGAGCACGGTCTTTGCCATGGAATGCGAGGCGAAGCGGTCCCTGTCGGTGCGGGCGTACTGGTAGCGTTCGAGCAGGATCGTGTCGTCCTTCACGACCAGAAGGCCTGTGGCGGGATGGCGCGCGAGGTAGTCGTCGATCGAGCCGAACGAGGCGCCGCCGCGCGAAAACGCCACGTCGATCTCCTTCGCCGCGCGCTTGAACCGCCAGACCTGCTCGCCGCGCGCGACGATCCGGTTGGGCAGCCGCTCGGCGCGGCTGAAATTGCCGACCAGGAACTGCTGCGGCCGGCCGATCATCGTGCCCGTGGGATAGCCCTGGGACTTGCCGTAGCCCTCGGCGTCCGGACCGGCGTCGGAGAATCGCGGCTCCGCCCCCTGCCCCAGCGCAACCGAAGAGAACAGGACGCCACCAAGACACAAAGACACCAAGCCGATGAAAGACGCGGCCTTGGGCCGCGCGGAAACGGATCTTCGCGTCTTGGTGCCGTGGCAGTTCATCTCTCTATGCCTTCTCCCCATAGAGCGCTTTCGCGCGGGTTTCGAACGCCGCGACCATGCGGCGCACCGCCTCGTCGAACAGCGCGCCGATCAGCCTTTCCAGAATCCTGGAGCGGAACTCGAAGTCGACGAAGAAGTCGATCTCGCAGCCCACGGGATGCGGGTTGAACACCCAGTGGTTGGCGAGATACTTGAACGGACCTTCGGCGTAGGAGACGTCGATGCGGTCGGGGCGCTTCAATTCGACGCGCGAGGTGAACCGCTCGCGGAACATCTTGAAGCCGATCACCAGGTCGCCGGTCAGCACGTCGCCGCGCCGCTCGCGCACGCGCGCGGCGACGCACCACGGCAGGAACTCGGGATAGCGCGCGATGTCCGCCACGAGGTCGAACAGCTGTTCGGGCGCGTAGGGCAGGACGCGGCGCTCTTCGTGGCGGGGCATGGCGCGCCGAGTCTAGCAGACGCGCCGCCGCCCCTCACCCGCCCGGCTGCGCCCGCCGTGCCGCGCGGAGGCGCGCGAAATCGTCGCCCGCGAGGTAGGAGGAGCGGGTGAGCGGCGAGCTTGCCACCATCAGGAAGCCCTTGGCGTAGGCCGCGCGCTTCAGCGATTCGAACTCCTCGGGCGCGACGAAGCGGTCCACGGCGGCGTGTTTCGGAGTCGGCTGGAGGTACTGGCCGATCGTCAGGAAGTCGACGTTGGCCGCGCGCAGGTCGTCCATCACCTGCAGCACCTCCTCCTTCGTCTCGCCCAGTCCCACCATCATGCCCGATTTCGTGAACATGGCGGGGTCGAGGCGCTTCACCTGGTCGAGCAGGCGCAGCGAATGGAAGTACCGCGCGCCGGGGCGGATCGCGGCGTAGAGCCGCGGCACGGTTTCGAGGTTGTGGTTGTAGACGTCGGGCCGCGCGCGCACCACCGCCTCGACCGCGTCCTCCTTCTTGAGGAAGTCCGGCGTCAGGACTTCGATGGTGGTCGCGGGCGCGCGCCTGCGCACCTCCTCGATGACGCGCACGAACTGGCTGGCGCCACCGTCCGCGAGATCGTCGCGGTCCACCGACGTGACGACGAGGTGCGACAGACCCAGCCTGGCGACGGCCTCGGCGACGCGCTCGGGCTCGTGCGGGTCGGGTCGGTCGGGCTTGCCCGTGGCGACGTTGCAGAACGCGCAGGCGCGCGTGCACACGCCGCCCAGGATCATGACGGTGGCATGCCCGTGCTTCCAGCACTCCCCGATATTGGGGCAGGCCGCCTCTTCGCACACGGTGTTGAGGTTGAGCGCGCGCATGAGCCGGCGCGTCTCGTGGTACTCCGGCGAAACCGGCGCCTTGACGCGAATCCATTCCGGCTTGCGCTTGACCGGGTTGTCGGGCCGGTGCGCCTTTTCGGGATGGCGGAGGTTGGACTCCAAAGCCGATGTCATGTCTTGCGACGAGAGAGTTGCAAGTAGTCCGGCAAGATTGTGTGCTCGTCGATAATGGCTTCTGAAACTTGTTCGTCTGTTAGGTTTGTTGCCCCACTTAGATCGGCGCCTTTCAAAATGGTCCCTTTCAGATTCGCGCCTTCGAGGTCTGCGCCTCGCAGTAGCGCGAAACTCAAGTCGGCGCCCGCAAGATTTGCGCGGCGCAAATTTGCGCCGCTAAGGTCTGTCCGGCGAATGCGTGCACCCGAAAGATCCAGCGTTCGCTTCGATGCTGAGACGGCCTGATGCTGGGGCATTGTCATCCTCGTGTCTGCTTTTCGTGGATGATCTTCATGATCTCCCGAATGTCCGACGGAGGCTCCTCCTCTATAGAGCGTTCGCGGACATAGGCTGATAATACCTCAACGACGGGATCGTCGTAATCCGGGAAATCTTCGCTGATCTTTTTCAGAGTGAACACGGCGCCAAGGCGTATTTCCAGCTTTTCGTTTGCAAGGTTTCCGACCGCATCGTGAAAGACTTCCACGATGTGCGCCCGTCTCGCTATCTGCGCTTGGTCGGCGGTGGCTTTGGATTGGCGGCTTAGAGCCCACCCGCGCCACCATGCCAGCCCTAAACCGATGGCCCCGCCAACGATAAGACCGTAGTTTCTGATCAACTCACTCGTTTCAAGCCACGTCATCGGCAAAGCCGCTTTAGATGTGGATCGCGCGGCCGTAGGCGTCAAGCACCGCCTCGTGCATCATCTCGCTAAGCGTGGGATGCGGGAAAACCGCGTGCATCAGCTCGGCCTCGGTGGTCTCCAAGGTCATCGCCACGCCGTAGCCCTGGATCAGCTCGGTCACCTCCGCGCCGATCATGTGCGCGCCCAGCAGCTCGCCGGTTTTGGCGTCGAACACGGTCTTGACCATGCCCTCGGGCTCGCCCAGGGCGATGGCCTTGCCGTTGCCGATGAACGGGAAGCGGCCGACGCGCACTTCGCGCCCCGCCTTCTTCGCCGCCGCTTCGGTCAGGCCCACCGAGGCGACTTGCGGCATGCAGTAGGTGCAGCCGGGTATCTTGCGCACGTCGAGGGGATGCACGCCCGGCGCGCCCGCGATCTTCTCGACGCAGATCACACCCTCGTGGCTCGCCTTGTGCGCGAGCCAGGGCGGGCCGACCAGGTCGCCGATGGCATAGACGCCCGGCTCGCCCGTGCGCAGCCACTCGTCCACCACGACATGCGCGCGGTCCACCCTGACGCCCGTGCCTTCGAGGCCCAGGTTCTCGACGTTGCCGGCGATGCCCACGGCCAGGATCACGCGCTCCACGGTCAGCTCGCCGGTCTTGCCGTCGGCGGCCTTGATCGTGGCCGTCACGCTGTCCGCGCCCTTTTTCAAGGCCGTGACCGTGGCCGAGGTCATGATCTTCATGCCTTGCTTCTCGAAACTCTTCCGCGCGAAGGCGCTGATCTCCTCGTCCTCCACCGGCAGCACGCGGTCGAGCACCTCGACCACGGTCACCTCGGCGCCCAGGTTGCGGAAGAACGAGGCGAACTCGATGCCGATGGCGCCCGAGCCGATC
>Ga0233425_10002803_pt1 | contig 33229 bp, 25 predicted proteins | sample Watercolumn_Towu_2_FD_181712 | JGI IMG/M metagenome (GOLD analysis project Ga0233425, IMG submission 181712) | Freshwater microbial communities from Lake Towuti, South Sulawesi, Indonesia - Watercolumn_Towuti2014_140_MG | ecosystem: Environmental > Aquatic > Freshwater > Lake | place... | reverse complement strand
GTACGACGGGAAGATCGAGTTGATTCGCACGGGAGCGGAAGCTGCTCGCCCGTTGACAATCCAGATTCTGCCTCCGTTTGACAAGAAGCCACTCGAACACACCAAGGCCCTCTATGTGGCGGATGCGAACGTAGTACAGGTGCAATTGGCGCAGCATGAGAGACGGGCGATGGACGTGGTCCAGGCGATGGAAGCCAATCCGCGCGTCAAGGAGGTCGTGCGGGCCTTTGTCGCGCAGGGTATTGGTCAGGGGACAATTGACCCGCTTCGCGATAGTCGAGTCGGTCTGGCGGCTGTTCCCGCGATCGACCAGCCGGTCCACACGTTCAACCTGCTGGCCCTGTCCGCCATTGGCCAGTTCACGCCGTGTTTCAGTTCGCCGCTGCTGGGCGGTTGGTCGCTGCAGGTCTGGTGTTTCGTGCTGCTCTTCGTCGGGTTCATCATCAAGGTGCCGTCCGTGCCCTTGCACACCTGGCTGCCGGATGCGCACGTGGAGGCTCCCACACCCATCTCGATGATTCTGGCAGGGGTGCTCCTGAAGATGGGCGGGTACGGCATCATTCGGATCTGCTATCCGATCTGTCCCGAAGGCGGCTATGAGTTGGCCTACCTGGTGTGTCTGATCGGTGTCATCAGCATGGTGTACGGGGCCTTTGCGGCGCTGGCCCAGAAGGACTTCAAACGCCTCGTGGCGTACAGTTCCGTGAGCCACATGGGTTACGTGGTACTGGGGCTGGGAGTCTGGTCGGCGCGCGACTATGCGCTGTTCAGCACCGACTACTGGAATATGGGCGTGCAGGGAGCCATGTTCCAGATGATCGCGCACGGCATCAGTTCGTCTGGCATGTTCTTCCTGGTGGGCGTCATTTACGACCGCGTGCATCATCGCAACTTGGACCAGTTCGGCGGGCTGTACGACAGGATGCCCGTGTACACGGCGTTGTCGATCGGGATCTTTTTCGCGGCGCTGGGTCTGCCGGGCCTCTGCGGCTTCATCGGCGAAGTATTTGTGGTGTTGGCGGTCTTCAAGTACGACGTGACATTGGCCATCATCTCTGCGTCCGTGGTGATCTTGACGGCGGGTTACATCTTGTGGGCGGTGCAACGGGTCTATCTCGGACCCGATTATCGCGGGCCGCACGGCGAGGCACTGACGCCCAGCACGCCGCGGGAGAACACAATCGCTGCCGTGCTGTTGGTGTTTGCGATTGTGCTCGGCGTCTTTCCCTATCAGTCGCTGCTGCGTTACATGGACCGGACGATTGAGCAGCAGGTGAATGCGTTGGCGGACTGGACGGCCCGCGTCAAGGAGCCGTCCGCTCCTCCCGACACGCAGTCCCAGCCCGCAAAGCCGCCGGCAGCGGCTCGACTCCAGCTCGACGGGGATGACTTGACGCTGAACCAGGGCCTGACTTGGACGGCTATCGAAAACCTCACTTCTTCTGAAGACCGCGAACGTGAATCTGCACGAACTCGTTAGTGACGTGGTGCTGGACACGCGACTCAGTATCTGGGCTTTTCGTCCGGAGCTGTGTCTGTGCGCGACTGTTGTGGCGATGCTCATCGCGCGCATGTTGCCGGGAGGGCGGCGCTTCGACGTCTTCTACCTGGCGTTGGCCGGCACGGGTCTGTCGCTCTGGCTGACCAATCCGTGGATCCATCTCGGTGAGCCGGTGAATGCCGCCGTCTCGGGACGCATCGAACTGTTTACGGGGATGCTCGTCTACGATCCGTTTACCATCTTCATGCGGAGCATCCTGATCGGCTTCGGCGCGCTGTTCCTGGTCTTCACGAAACTGTCGGGGATCCCCGATCACGAGGATGCCCCGGACATTTACGCGCTGGTTGTGGGCGCGCTCATCGGCATGTGCCTGATGGCGTCGGCCAATCACCTGCTGATGGTCTTCATGGCGGTGGAAATGGCGAGCGTGCCGTCGTACGTCCTGGCGGGATTGCTCAAGGGACGCCGGCTGGGGAGTGAAGCGGCGCTCAAGTACTCGATCTACGGGGCGGGAACTGCCGGGGTGATGTTGTACGGCATCAGCCTGATTGCGGGACTGTTCCATACAGCCCATCTGCCGACCCTGACAGCGCGAATGGCGGAGACTCTCCCGGCGATGTCGGCGAGCGAACTGATGGTGCTGGCGCTGGCCGGCCTGATGCTCATGGTGGGATTGGCGTTCAAGCTGTCGGCCGTCCCGTTTCATTTCTGGTGCCCGGACGTCTTCGAGGGGGCCACCGCCGAGGTGGACGCATTTCTGAGCGTGGCTTCCAAGGCGGCGGCGCTGGCGCTGCTCGTCCGGGTGGTGATCGGGATGGGAGCGATTACTCCTGCCGCGCAGCCCGAGGCGGCGGACAACGTGCCGGGCATTGTACAGGCGGCACACGCGGAGACTCCGTCATCAGCAGCCGTCGCCAATGAGCGCCTGCATCCCGCGCGGGATCTCACGGGGCAGCTCCTGGCGCTGCTGGCCGCGATCACCTGCACGTTCGGTAACCTGGCCGCGTATGCCCAAAACAACCTCAAGCGGTTGCTCGCGTATTCCACGATCGCGCATGCCGGCTACATGATGATGCCCGTATCAGCGCTGCTGGTCATGGTCCGCTTCGACACGGTAGCCGCGGCGAGTGCCGTGAGTGCGCTGGCGATCTATCTGGGCGTCTACCTGTTCATGAATCTGACCGCCTTCGCCGTCGTGGCCTTCCTGCGCAATACGCTGCACAGCGAACAGATCAACGATTACGCGGGTCTAGTGCGCCGCTGCCCGACGCTCGTCGTCTGTTTCGCGATCACGCTGTTTGGCTTGATCGGTCTGCCGCCGTTGTCAGGTTTCATCGGCAAGTTCGCGATCTTCGCGGCACTGGTGGACGGCTATCAGATCAGTGTGCAAGGAGGTCACCCGCAGCCGTACTTGTTGGCACTGCTGATCGTGGGCGGGTTGAACACGGTGCTCAGCCTTTTCTACTACCTGCGCGTCATCAAGGTCATGACATTCGAAGAGGAACCAGCGGACCGGCGGCCCTTTTCCTTTTCGGCCGTCTCGTTGCCGGGTGCATTCATCTGCCTGCTGACAGCCCCCACCGCACTGCTGATCGTGAATTGGGACGTGTTGAATCAATGGGCCACGGCAGCCGCCCGTTTTTTGCTGTTATAGTTGGACCTATCGAGAGGACGTGCCGACGAGGAGAACGGACGACCGTTTGCAGCAGCGGCGCTGGTCCGTCGCCGGTGTACTACTTCGAGTGCATGAGCGCAATTGCATGAACCACGTGAATTCCGTCGATGTCTTGAACCGGCTGGTAGTGCTGCATTATCGGTCCTTGGCCCGGTACTTGGGTTTCGCTTCTCCGACATGGCGGCGCGGCGACGAGCGCGCGCGCGAAGTCCTGCGGCAGGTGGCTGAAGATCATCAACAGACCGTGGATCGGTTGGGAGAACTCATCCTGGAGTTGGACGGCACGGTGCAGTCCGGCGGCTTCCCGCTGTCGTTTGCCAGCTACCACGATCTGAGTTTCGAGTTTCTCTGCGGCAAGTTGCTGGAACACCAACGGCAGATCATTGGGACCATCGAGAGCTGTATTCCGCAACTTGCGTCCACGCCGTTGGCCCAGGCGCTCGCTCAGGAGTCTTTGGGGGGAGCGAAAGCCCACCTGGAATTGCTGCAGGAGATCTCCGGCGTTTCAGCGCCCGAGGCGGTGGGGAGCGGAATGACTGGCAAGCAGGCATGAGTTCCGCATGGCCCTGTTCGACACGCATTGCCACTTGGACGATGAGCAATTCGCGGGGGATTGTGCTGAAATCCTGCAGCGCGCGCGGGATGCCGGTGTGGTCCAGGTGCTCACCGTCGGAGTGACCGTGAATTCGAGCCGCGCCTGTGTGACGCTGGCGGCGGAATTCCCCGAAGTACTAGCGGCGGTTGGCATCCAGCCGAACCACTGCCGTGAGGCGCAGCCAGATGATTGGGACCGCCTGTGCGCGATGTCTTCCCAGGCTCGGGTAGCGGCCATTGGCGAAACGGGGCTCGACCGCTACTGGGATTTCACACCTTGGTCCGTGCAGCAGGACTACTTCGACCGGCATCTGCGCCTGGCACAGCAGCAGGCTCTACCTTGTGTCATTCACATGCGCGATTGCGATGCCGAGACGCTGGAGATGTTGACCGAGGCCCGGCGCCGGGGCCCGTTGTCCGGAATCATGCACTCCTTCACTGGTTCCGCCGAGACGGCACGGGCGTGTTTGGAACTGGGACTTCACATCAGTTTTGCCGGCATGGTGACTTACAAGAAAGCGATCGGTCTGCGCGAGATTGCCGCCACCATTCCGGCAGACCGCCTGTTGTTGGAGACCGACGCACCGTATTTGTCGCCGCATCCCTGTCGCAGTCAGAAGCGCAACGAACCATCGCTCCTGATCCATACGGCTGCCTGTCTGGCCGAAGTCCGGGGTGTTCCGGTTGAGGCGTTGGCCGAGCAGACCACGGCCAACGCACAGCGACTGCTGCGTGCCCGCTCATGATAACCGGAGCAGGAGTGAGGCTGTCGGGGCTCGAACCCGAGACCTACGGATTAAGAGTCTGGCGAGAGGCGTGTAGCGGCAACGTGGGCCCCCGGCGCGGTCACCGGAAATCGATCCGGCATGGGTGGGGTGTCGTGGGACTCCGGAAACGTATGTACGTTTGGAACGGCAGACCAAATTGGCTGTCAAACTGGGTAAGGAGATTGCCATGAACGAATCGGAACTCGAGTTGACTGAGCGGCTGAGGGCTGAAGGACGCTGGGCCGAAGCCAGCAAGTTCAAGGATACCGCACTGGCAAGCAGCACAACTGGCCAAGGCGTCACTCGAAACCGGCATCCACGGCCAAGCCGCGGACCAAGTAGCTTCTAACCGGCAAAGGCCGGGGCTACGCGGCACGCAGGTCGTCCGTCTGCGGGCGGCAGGCGCCCCGCCGTTTCACACGGCCGGACGTTTCCCGCTCCGGGCCAACGGTGCCCGTGCCCATCCATCCCCTCCAACCAGAGTTCGTAATGGATCGTCTTGGCAGACGTACGTCTAACTCTGGCCTCGCAATTGCTGGGCTGATTGCGGGTGGAATTTTTCAATCGACCTACAACGCGAATACGCCCGCATGAGGAGGCCTCTCCGAATCGCACCGTCACGCCAGCCGCATAGGCCATTATACCGGACAGTCCTGATTGCTCAATTCAGGGGTCGGCAACCCAGAGCGGGCCTGTTTGCAGAGGCACAGTAATTCATTGAGCGCCGAGAGAATCTCTTTCTGATGTCGGCCATCGCGCACGGCGGCTTCCAATCGAGCTGCGCTCGGCGTAATCTGGTCAAAACCGTAGCTGCCGGCCGCGCCCTTGAGCTGATGGGCGGTCCGGGCCAGTTGCTTCCAGTCTTGGCTCTTGGCAAGGGAGTCGAGAACGGCGATGCGGTCCGGCATTTCCTGTACGAACAAATCCACAAGCTCGCCGAGTATCGGGTCGGCAGCCAGACGCGAATAGACTGGAGGGGGGACCGCGACTTTGCTCACCATGACGGAGGAATCTGGTTTCATGTTTCTGTCCAAGAGCACAATCTTGTTCAGGGTGTCGCCCGTACGGGAGTCACGGCAACGGGCTCAGGTTGGTGCGCCAACTGCCGCCAAGTGCTCTGGACGTAGCGCATTGGCGCCAATCACAATCGGCACCCGATCTTCCGTCTGCTTTTGAACACTCACGACCGTATCGAAACGCCGCAGGAAGGCTTCCACTACGACGGGATCGAAGTGGCTCCCCGAGTCTCGTTCAATAATCTCCTTCGCAGTGCCTACCGGTTGTGGGGTTGCATAAGGTCGAAGGGATGTGATGGCGTCGTAAGCGTCGGCGAGCGCCACAATCCGCGCCGGCAGGGGGATGGCAGTGCCGCGCAACCCTGCGGGATACCCGCGCCCGTCGAAGCGTTCGTGGTGGAACCTGGCCACCGCGGTTGCCATGCCGAGAAAGCTAACGCCGGGAGCACCGAATGCGACGTGATCGAGGATATTCGCGCCGATCGTGCTGTGCTGCTTCATGATCTCGTATTCTTCGGGCGTCAACCTAGCCGGTTTCAGGAGGATGGCGTCGCTGATGCCAACCTTGCCGATGTCATGCAGCGGGCTCGCCCGATAGAGGTCTTCAAGGAACTGCTCGTCGACCTGAGTGGTGTAGGGTCCGAAACGGCCAAGTTCCTCACCGATGATTTGCGCGTATGAACGCATTCTTATGAGGTGTTCGCCGGTCTCGGTGTCGCGGAATTCGGCTACTTTGGTCAACGCTGCCACCGTTACGTCATACGCCGTTGTTTCGGAGTGATTCTCCTTGTGTTGACCGGAACCATTCGACCGGGAAGGTTTGTCGTTGCCAGCTAGTGCAATGGTGTCAAGAGCGCCGCGAAGGCGAAAATGGAGCCGGACCCTGGAACACAACTCATGCGGGTCGAACGGTTTGACGACGTAATCATCAGCCCCAGCGGCATAAGCCTCGTGCTGCTCCTCGCGCGACGACTTTGCCGAGACCATGATGATTTGGGTCATTCGGCCAAGAGTGCTGGAACGTATCTGGCGGCATGTCTCGTACCCGTCAATGCCGGGCATCATGATGTCGAGCATGACCAGATCGGGAGCGAATTGCAATAACATCGCAATCGCCTGCTCGCCAGTGGCGGCCTCGGCCAGACAATACTCGTCGCTGAGCAACCGCCTCAGAAGTCGGACAACCGCCGCATCGTCATCAACGATCAGGATTTTCTTGGATCTGCTGTCCTTCATAGCCGGCCTCCTTGACTACTTCAAGCGCGGTGAAACGTTCGCGTCGTCGCGCTGCCGCCGACCGGTCGACGATATCAACGAAAAAAGGCACAACTAAAGCCACCCCGAGCTTCACGGGGGTAGACTTTAGTTGTGCCTTCAGCCTGCAGGTCGATCCTACCTACTAAGGCGTCCCACGTCTTCACGTGGGATCGGTTCTCAGCGGCCACGAGCCGTCGGGAACCCGCTAGGATATTCTAGCACGCAACTTGTGACGAAATGAAACTCGCTATTTTACTGCCAGGGAATGTTCGAGCCTTGTTCGCAACTCGGCCAGGGATTTCGACTTAAAGTTGTCCTTCGTTGCTTCGAGAACGGCGATAGCGTCGAGGATTGCCTGGCGGTGCGTCAGACGCTGGGGGCAATCCAGTAATTCGCAGAGATGGCTCAAACCGGATCCTGCCGCGGGTTCGCCCGGCAAGGCGAGCAGGTCCGACAGACAGGCGGCCAAGGTCCGAATCGTACCGACCGAGACCATCACCTCTTCTGCAGCGGCCCCAGGAATCGGCTCGGACTGCATCGCGTCCAAGTCGGCCAGACAGGTCTGCAAACGTTCTCGAACCGCAGCCAGCACCCGCGGCGTGCGAGAGTGCTTGATTGCCGATTTGATGTGTCCGAGCAACTCGTCGAAGTCTAAAGGTTTGGTCATGTAGGCCACAACCAACAGGTCGATGCCGCGGATTGCCGTCTCCATGGAAGGATAGCCGGTCACCAAGATTACGGGCATTTGCCTATCGCGCTGCTTCGCCGCATGTACGACCCTCAGGTCCGGATTGCCCGGCATCCGAATGTCGGCGATCATCAGGTCGAACCGGCGGTCCTGGAGTGCCTTTACGGCTTCGTCGCCGTTGCAGGCGCACTGGCACTGGTAGCCCTTGCACTGCAGCAGCCGGCAGGTCGACTCCCGGAAGGTCGCTTCGTCGTCCACCAGGAGGATTGATCCAAGGCCGTCCATTTCATCTCTCCAACGCTTTCACGTAACTTGGGAGGAATACACAGAAAGTAGTGCCCTGTCCGGTGGTACTATCGAACTCGATCCTTCCGCCGGACGCTTCCACGACGGTCCTGACAACCGACAAACCTAAGCCTAATCCCCCCTTCATGTATTCATCGGTCTTGGAGGTGAAAAAAGGCTCGAAAATTTTGGGCTGAATGTCGGGGGGGATGCCCTTTCCTTGGTCACGCACGCTGATTCGCACCATGTCCGGTCGGCTTTCGTCCAACGCTACGGCGATAGTCACGACACCCCCCGACGGGGAGGCTTCGACAGCGTTGGTCAACAAATTGAAGACGATCTGATGGAGGCCCCCTTCGGGCACGCACACGCTCAACCCTGAAGACGCGCCGGTTGCATCGAACTGGACTTCCCATTCGCGTCGCATGGGTTCGAGCATCGACAAGACGTCCTGGACCACGTGGGCGACAACCGTTTCGGTGATTTGATCCGCCCTCGGGGAGTAGAGCGTGTATATCTGCTGCACGATGTTGGAAATGCGGGTGATTTCCCGATCGATCCGCTCGACCATGTCGCGGTCGGGATGCTCTTCGGGCACGGCGTCTCTGACCAACTGAAAGGCGTTCCTAATTCCAGCCAGCGGATTATTGATTTCGTGAGCCACGCGCGCAGCCATCCGCCCGGTCGCCGCCAACTTTTCGGCCTCGGCTTGCATCTTCTCCGATTGCCGGAGCGCCTCTTCGGCCAGCTTGCGCTCGGTGATATCGAAGATAAAATGGACGTACAATTCATCGCTCAAAGGCACCCACCGGGCTTCGTACCATTTCCCCTGATACTCGACTTCCAATCGACGGGGCTTGTCTGTGGCCCAAACCTCGGCGGCATGGCAGAACGGGCACGGATTGTCGCGGCGGGCGCAACTGCAATAACACGTTTTTCCCGGAGAGGCGCCTAACTGCGAGGCCGGCTCATTCGCGTAGACGATTTCCCGCGTCCCTTTCCTCAACACCATGGCGATACACGGGAGGTTCTCCAGGAGCAGGCTCCGCATTGCGGCCTCGCGCAGCAACGAGTCCTCGGTCGCCTTCCGGTCGGTGATGTCGATGTGCGAGCCCAGCATCCGGATCGGCGTTCCCTGCTCGTCGAAGGCGAGCGACGCTTGCGCCAGGATCCACCGGTAGGAGCCGTCCTTGTGCCGGAAACGGAATTCGAGGCGGTAATCGGGCCACGGCCTTGCAATAAACGCCGTAACGGTCTGAAGGCAGCGGTCCAGGTCATCGGGATGAATGCGGTCTTGCCATTCTGAGTAATCGCCGCCAATCTCCTGGTCCTCGTAGCCGATCTGCCGCTTCCACTCCGACGAGTAGAACACGCGGTTGGTGCGAAGATCCCAATCCCACAGGCCGACGTTGCCGGCCTTGGCAGTCCTTTCCAATCGCAAAGCGTTCTCCCGCAACGACTCCTGTGCCGCACGATGTGCCAGACCGATGGCGACGCTGTCGGCCAGGCGTTCGAGAAGGGAAATCCCGCGCGGCGTGAATCGTCCCTTGCGGTGGTCGTTCAATTGGAGCAGGCCAAAGGTCTCGCCGGAGGCACGCAAGGGGATCAATGCCACCGATTCATAGCCCTCGCCGTTGCAGCGGTTGCGGGTCCGCCCCTGCCTGTTGGCCTCAGTTGTACTCGCCAATAACTCCGTCGTGCAATTCGTCCAGAAACTGCCGTGCGCCGTGAAAAACGGTTTGCCCGGGTCGAAACGGCCGCAAATGACGTTGCCGCACATGCACTCCAGGACCGGATTGCCCGTGCTGTCCCGCTTTAGTTCCCCGCGCGAGTCGACCTCACACAAACGATTTTCAGCCAAGACGAATTCGGGTGGAAAGCCGCGTGTCTCGAAATAGGGAAAGTCCTCACCGTCGCGAAGTCGGATGCCGACGGACTTGCAGCCGGACCATTGGTGCAACAAAGCTGTCACCAAGCGCAGCAGTTCATGGCGACTATTGGTCTCATTGATCAATCGCAGCAACTGGATCGTAATCTCACGTTCCGACTCAAGTTCTTTCTGCTCGGTGATGTCCAGAGCGAGGCACACGATTCCGCGGATTGTGTTCCCGTCATCGCGCATGATGGCCCCGGACAAGAGAACGGGAATCCGGTCGCCGGCCTTGGTTCGCAGCGATTCCTCCACATTGGTGACCGAACCCTCCTTCACCAGGCGGCGCAGCACGCTCCGCTTGACAGGCAGCGGATGTTGCGACAGAACATGCGGGATGGTTTCTTCTTCAAACAGCAGCGTGGCGGACCGGCCGATCAGATCCTGCCGGCTATAACCCGACAAACGGCAGGTTGCCTCGTTCACCGTGGTGATGGTGTCGTCGGGCGAGACGACCACGAGCATGTCCGCCATCGAACGAACAATGCTTTCTGTGTAGTTCTTCTCTTCGCGGAGCGCCTCCGCTGCCCGCTTGTATTCGGTGAAGTCGACGATGATCCCTCGAAGGCCGATCGGCTTGTCTTCGCGGAGGATGGGTGAACTGTAGATGGCAACGGGGAATTCCGTTCCATCTTTACGCTGGCCCGTGTATTCGGTCCCGCCCAGGTCTTCTCCTCGAAGAGCGCGCTGGATGTTCTCTTGGGCCCGGTCGCGCTCGTGCGGAGCCAGCAGTTGCAGGCAGTTCAGGCCCGACTCGACGTCCGCGCGAGTGTAGCCGAACGTCTCCAACGCTTGCCGGTTCACAAAAGTCAGGCAGCCTTCGAGATCCACTTCGTAAATCGTTTGCGGGAGAAGGTCGGCCAGGTCTCTGAATCGCTGCTCGGTTTCCCGCAACGTTCTCGCTGCCGCCCGCTCCGCCGTCTGGTCGCGAAAGACCAGCACGGCGCCAACGACCTGGCCATCTTCGCCGTGGATGGGAGCGCCGGAGTCGGCGATGGGCCGATCATAGCCGTCGCGGGCGATGAGCGCCGTGTGATTGGCCAGCCCGACCACCACGCCTTCGCGCACGACGCGCCAGATCGGGTTCTCGACCGTATCGCGCGTCTCTTCGTTGACGATCCGGAACACTGTTTCCAGCGACTGGCCACGGGCTTCCTCGTCGGTCCAGCCCGTGAGCGACTCGGCCACCGGGTTGAGGAGTTGCACGCGGCCTTGCGCATCGGTGACGACCACTCCGTCGCCGATGCTCATCAAAGTGACGCGGTATTGCTCGTTGGCGCGGCGCTCGGCCGTCTCGGCCGCGAACAGGGCGCGCCAGTGGGCTTTGCTGCGCTGCCACGCTGCCAGCACGGCAACAACGGCCAAGATCGCCACCAAATAGATCACCGCCAAGACAAGCGCGGATTCAAGTCGCCAGACCGCCAGGGCTTCGGCCACGTCGACTTTGGCCACCATGAACCAGGGCGAATCGGGAATGGCCTTCGGGACCGAGAGGACCTCGACCCCACGATAGTCGTACCCCTGGAAGATGCCTTCCTGACCCTTGACGGCCATGACCGCCGGCACGTCGTCGCGGTTCAAGGGGATGCGGAGCTTCAAGGCGGTGTCCGGCTGGTGGCGCAGATCGTTGAGAAACAGCACTGCGTCGCCGTCGCGGCGCACCAACAGCGTCTCGGCCGTGCGCGTGGGCGTCGGCCAGCTTTGAACGAGGGGGAACAGAAACTGCCGGGCATCGCACTGAAGGATGACCGCCCCGAGGGGCTCGCGCGACTTCCTATCCGGAGTCAAGAGCGGTGCAATCACGTCCAGGTGAGGCGGCAGATCGCCCGGACTGGCGCGTAGGTCGCTGATCACCGGCTTGCCGCCGCGAAGGGCCTCGCCCAAGGCAAGGGCTTCCGACTGGTCAATGCGGCCCAGGACCCCGCTGAGGCTCAGGCGCACCTCGCCCTGGGCCTCCACCAGCAAGACGTCCCGGTAATCATGGTGATGCTGCAACGAGCGGAAACAGGTGAGCAAGTGGTCGGCGGTGTGGAGCTGCGGCGCTGCCATCCATTGCGCCACCGCTTCAAAGAAGAAGGGGCTTTCCGCGAGCATGGCGGCGTCGTTCAGCCGCTCGGTCCGCCACTTGGCGATCTCGCCGGCTTTCAATTCGGCGATGGCCGCAAGTTGTGCCTCGGTCTCTTGTCGGAGGCGTTGTTCCTGGCTGCGGTAGAACCATACTCCAACTATTAGGAAGATCAAGAGTGCGACGGCCAACGCCGCCGTCAACCAACGTGAAGAGCCAGTCATGGTCGTAAACCTCCGCCATCGAACTCCGACCGCGCAAAATGCAGCCCGGTCGGGTCCATTGTCGGCCTTGGCTCGCGCGCGGGCAACCGGCCCGCCCTTTATGGCGTAGACTTGTCCAGCAGTCTATTGAGCGGGGGACTTGGGATGGCGTCGGAAGAAATCCGTGTTCTGGTGGTGGATGACTCGGCGGTAATCCGGTCGGTTATCGCAGACAGCATTGCCGAGGCGCCTGGGATGAAAGTAGTGGGCGTGGCCGAAGATGGGCAGCAGGCGTTAGACCTGCTCGATTCTCTCAGACCCGACGTAATCACGCTAGACGTTCAGATGCCCCGCATGGATGGCTTGGCGACGCTCGACGCCGTCCTCGCTCGACGTGCCATCCCGGTGATAATGGTCAGTTCACTGACCAAATTAGGGGCGGAAATCACGCTCGATGCCCTGGATAGGGGGGCAGTCGACTACCTGGCAAAGCCGGACTACGGAGCGAAAACCAAGGCTGCATTGCGAGACGAGCTGCCACGAAAAATCCGCATGGCAGCCGGCTGCGACGTGCAGCGGATCGTTGAAATTCGCCGGGGGCAACGACGGCGCATCGCCGAGCGCGCCGCCAGTCGCGGAGCGGCCCCGGCCAGCTTGAAGCCCGACTTCTCCCAAACGCCGGCTGCGGGCGGTTCGCCCGCTCTGACAGAGTTGGCGTCCAAGTGTGTAGCCATTGGGATTTCGACCGGCGGGCCGCCCGCACTGGCCCAGTTGTTCGAGGCGCTTCGGCCGCCTATGCCGCCCATCGTCGTGGTGCAGCACATGCCGCCGAGCTTCACGAAACCGTTGGCTTGGCGTCTGGATTCGCTGAGCGAACTGTCCGTCAAGGAGGCTGCCCAGGGGGATGTCCTGCAGCCCAATCACGTCCTCATTGCGCCCGGCGGAAGACACCTCGAAGTGCGGCGTTTGGGTGTCGCGGTGAAGGCCGTCATCCGCGACGGCCCGGTGGTCAGCGGCCACAAACCATCGGTGGACGTGATGATGCAGAGCGTCGTACAAGCTTTCGGTAGCTGTTGCCTCGGCGTAATCATGACTGGAATGGGCCGGGACGGCGCTGACGGCTGCCGTGTGATCCGCGCAGCCGGGGGCTACGTTATCGGTCAAGACGAAGCTACCTCGGACGTTTACGGCATGAACAAAGTTGCCTATGTGGAAGGCAACGTCGACCGTCAGTTTGCGCTAGGGGAGGCCGCCGCGGTCATCGCCCACCAGATTCGGCGGCTCCGGGCCGCTGCAACGGTCGTTTGACAGTGCGCGGGCCTGACCTAAGCTTTCGTAGATCTTACAGTCCATCTCAGCAGCGACCCCGCATTGACAATATGAAACGCGACGTGGTTGCCGCAGCAATTTGACGGCTGCGGCAAGTCACGATTACACGAAAGGTCAAAAGATGAGCGTTCGAGTTCTCGTCGCCGACGATTCCCAGACGATGCGGATGATCATTATCCGAAACCTCCAGGCCATCGGGATTCCATCGGCCGTCGAAGCTTCGGACGGCGCGGAGGCGGTCCAAGTCTTCATCCCCGGACATTTTGACCTGGTGCTCACGGATTGGAACATGCCGGGAAAGACGGGCCTTGAGGTCGTTCAGGAAATCCGTGCGAAAGACCCCAAGGTCCCGATTATCATGATCACCACCGAAGCGGAAAAGAGCCGCGTCATCCAGGCAATCCAGGCTGGAGTGAGCGACTACCTGGTCAAGCCCTTCACGAGCGAGACGCTCCGCGAGAAACTCGACAAGCACGTTGCCGCATTGGCGTAATTGAGGGCTGCCGCTCGGCCAGACGCCCCTGAACAGATTGTCCGGGGCGCTGAAGCGGCGAGCCGCCTTAATGGGCAGGACATGGGCCTGTCAGTTGAAGGCACAACCCAAGCCTCCCCTCGCTCCGCGAAGGTGGCTTCGGTTGTGCCTTTTTTTGTTGGCGCACGAAGCCGCCGACTGAGAACGACGCAACTGTTCTTATTCATTTTCGTGATCGGCACGCTGAACATCGCTCTGGGGTATGCTGTAGTCGTGTACCTCGGCTTTGGGCCACCTTCTTTGGCGGATACCTGGCGGGCGCTGGGCGCACCGCGATCGACAGGAAAGCTCAGCGACGCTGGTTCCGGCGCGATCGACGACCCGCCGCAACAGCGAGTCCAAGAGCAAGCAGCCTCGCAGCCTTTGGATGTACCCTTGCCTGCGTCGGCGGAGAAGATCCCGGATTCGGTCGTGACAGCGAAACCAATCGGCATCGACATGTTTCATCGGTTCGTCGCAACCGCTGCCTCTAGCCTGGCTGATTTCGCAGCCCGTCTCAAGAGAGCCAATCGCGAAGAACCTTATCGGACGCCCTGGACCTATGTGGTGGAACTCCAGGGGATCTGCCAACCGTATCTGGAAAAGCTAACCTGGGTCGCGGAAAGACCCCCCGAAGGTGTCGGCAACGAAGTCCAAGAACTCGTGCTCGAACAACTCGCGCAGTTGGAGACCACGTTGGGAAATCTCCAATACATGGACTTCGACTCCAGCGCATCGGCCGCGATGGGGCGTCTCATTCAGGAGGTGGCAAATACCCTTTCCATGACCCACCAACTCCAGCGGGCGATTCAACCTCCGCCAGGAATAACCAACCAATAGGTGTCCACAAAGTGACCGCAATCGTTGCAAGTCGAACTTGCACTATCACGCTGAACCCAGGGGATTGTCTGGTCGATACATGCGACATAGGCGGCGCTGCCGGTCGGCAGCGAAAGATCCGCCCAAACCCGCTCCCAAAATAGCGGACCTTAGCGAGCAGGATTAGGGGCCTGCTAGTTGAAGGCACAATCGCGGTCATCTCTTGGTCCGCAAGAGTGACCCCGGCTGTGCCTTTTTTTGTTGCCCTCGACTATTGAAGCAGCGGGGAGAATCGATGGCGACGGGGCCGTAGCGATAAGGCTGTGGCTCCGCCCCGTCGATATTCGCGTAGCACCAGACTCCGCCGAAAACTGGTCGCGCTCCTTCCCACAACCAAACCACTGTAGGCGGCTCTCCCTCTGACGCGAGGCGGCCCGAAGCGACTGGGGGCCGCCTCGCTTCATCATTTCGCACTCCTCTACCGCCACACCGCCGATTTCCCGGCGAGAATTCCGGCCTCGAACCCATCCTTGCTTCTTTCTGCCGGCCGGACCGTGCAGAAAGCTGCGAAATGTGCGCAGAAGATCACGATCGGGAAGAATCCGGTAACTTTTCCGCTGGTGTCGTATTTCTGTGCTACGTTTTCGTAAGTGAGTTTCTTCGGGCAGTGGCCCGGAGGAAACGAGGCTCGCATACGCGGGCCGCCTTAGCGGGCGGGAGAAAGACCCGTCAGTTGAAGGCACAGTTGAAGTCGCTCTCTTCGGCGTCGAAGAGAAGACCTCGACTGTGCCTTTTTTGTTGGCTGGATTGATTCCGCACGCACACCACACCACGCGCGCCGGCGCACCCACCACAACGCGGCAGGCCACGGACGGCTACGGCGGCGAAAGATTCGCCGGCCGCCCTAGCGTTTCGGTTCGACCGGGAAGCACACCGAACATGGCCTTCACCTTCTTCTTCCGTGACGCGCAAACGCTGGAGCTGGCGGTCGAAGACGCCCTTCCCAGCCTTCGCGGCCGTGCGTTCATTCACGTCTGGGACGCCGGATGCGCCCACGGTCCCGAACCTTACACGCTGGCCATCCTGCTACGAGAGCGGATGTCCGACTACGTCTTCAGGAACGTCCACATCCATGCCACCGACATCGATTCGAGCTTCGCCGCCCAGGTGAACTCGGGCGTCTTCGCCGAAACGGAGGTCAAGCGCGTCCCGCCCGAGACCCTCCGGAAGTACTTCCGGCCCGCTGCCCCGTCCGGGTTCGTCGAGGTCGTGCCGGAACTGCGGGCGAAAGTCGTGTTCTCCCGGCATGACTTGCTGTCCTTGCGGCCGATTCGCGCGGGCTTAAGCCTGATCGTCTGCAAGAATGTCCTGCTGCACTTCGATGAAGCGCACCGGGGCCAGGTGCTCCAGATGTTCCACCAGGCGCTACAGCCGGGCGGCACACTGGTGATGGAGCACACGCAAAAGTTGCCCGACGTGCTCGCGCCCCTTTTCCAGCAAGTCGCTCCTCACGCCCAGGTGTACCGGAAGGTGGAACGGGCGTTTGTGGGGCATCAGGCCCAGCAGAGCGCTGCGCACCGACACGGCTGGCGGCGCGTGGACGCTCCCGGAGACGGATCACTCCCCCATTTTGGAAAGTCGCACCAGCCACAAGCGAAAGGGCAGCTCGTGCGCCCCGACAACAACCTCTAACAGCCTTTCGCAACACCTGAATTGAACACTTGAACAAGGAGAACCACATGTTTGCCAAGATGAAGACGAGAACGAAGCTTCTCACCGGGTTCGGCTTTGCCGTGGCCGTCACGTTGGCGGTCGGCTGGTTCGGCTACGAAGGGATCACCTCGATTAATGCGTATCTCGACGAGGTCTTGTCCAACCGTCTGCCGAGCGCTGACTCTCTCTTGACGATCAGCGAGGCCCAGACGGCCGTCGACGCCTCGGAAAACGCGCTGTTGAGCAAGGTGATCGACGATGCCGCCCGTCAGCAGCAGTACGACCGCATCAAGGGGGCCTGGGAGCGAGTCGACGCGGCGTGGAAGGTCTATGAACCGCTTCCCCAGACCAAGGAAGAAGAAGCCAAGTGGAAGGAGTTCGTCCCGGCGTGGGACGCCTGGAAGGCTGATCATCAACGGTACGTTCAGCTTTCCAAGGAGTGGGAAAAAGTGAGAAAGGGCGACGCCAAGGTCGAGGAGGCCGCCTATGCCGCCATGACCACGCAAGCCCTGGAAACCAACGGGAAGACGTTTGCGGCCGCCGAGAAGCTGCTCAACGACGTGGTCCAGATCAACCGCGAAATAGCGAAGAAGGTGGACGTCGACTCGGAGAAGGAGAAGGCCGCGGTCCTCGGCTGGATGTTCGGGTCGATCCTCCTCGGCACGATTACGATGATCGTATTGGGGTGGTTCATCGCGTCCAACGTTTCCAAGAACTTGCGCAACCTGGTCGGCGAGGCCAAGCGCCTCACCGAGGCGGCCGTGGAGGGCAAGCTCCAGACACGCGGCAACCCGGACCTGGTGAGCCTCGAGTTCCGCCCCATCGTCGAGGGAGTGAACGCCACGCTGGACGCAGTGATCGGCCCCTTGAACGTGGCCGCCGAGTATGTGGACCGCATTTCCAAGGGCGACATCCCCGCCAAGATCACCGACAACTACAACGGCGACTTCAACGAGATCAAGAACAACCTCAACCAGTGCATCGACGCGGTCAGCGCCCTGGTGGCCGACGCCGCGATGCTCTCCAAGGCGGCGGTGGACGGCAAGCTGGCCACCCGGGCCGACGCCACGAAGCACCAAGGCGACTTCCAGAATGTGGTCAAGGGCGTGAACGACACGCTGGACTCCGTGATCGGGCCGATGAACGACGCCGCGAAGGCGCTGAAGTTCATGGCGGCCAAGGACTTCACCAAGCCCATGGATGGGGAATATGCCGGCGACTTCAAGGCCCTGAAGAACGCCGTCAACGCCGTGGTCGAGAACGTCCGCTCGGCGGTCGGTCAGATCACCGAGAGCGCCGCTCAGTTTGGCGAGGGCTCCCGTGTGATCGCTGAAAGCTCGCAGACCCTGGCCTCCGGCGCCCAGCAGCAAAGCTCGGCGGTGCAACAGGTGACGGCTTCGATCGAGGAATTGAGCCGTTCGGTGGAGAACGTCAAGGACGCCGCGCATGGGGCCGACAAGCTGGCCAAGGATACGACCAACCTCGCGGAGCAGGGCGGAGTCGCCGTGCAGAAGTCGGTCGAGGCCATGGAACTGATCCGCACCAGCTCGACGCAGATCGGCGAGATCATCCAGGTGATCTCGGAGATCGCCAGCCAGACGAATCTGCTGGCCCTTAACGCGGCCATCGAGGCGGCACGGGCCGGCGAGCACGGCCGCGGGTTTGCGGTCGTCGCCGATGAAGTGCGCAAGCTGGCCGAGCGCTCGAACAAGGCGGCCGGTGAGATCACCAGCCTCATCAAGGAATCGACGGAGCAGGTCGAGCAAGGTGCGCAACTCAGCGGCGAGACCGGCGAGTCGCTGAAAAAGATCGTGGAAAGCGTCAAGGCCACGGCGGCCAAGATTGCCGAGATCGCCACGGCCACGGTGCAACAGGCCGCCAATTCCGAAGAGGTCTCGAAGGCCACCCAAGGCATCGCCCAGGTGACCGAGCAGGCCGCGGCGGGCACGGAGCAGATGGCCTCCAGCAGCCAGGAGCTTGGGGCCCAGGCCCAAGCCCTGCGCGACCTGGTGGGCACGTTCCGCTGCAACGGCCGAACGGCCCACGCCGAGTCCGAGGCCGAGGCGGAAGCCGAGGCCCTGGCGGTCTGATCGTGTCAAGAGGCCAGGGGTCGGCCCCGGAACTGCCGGGGCCGACCCTGCCTGACGCACTTGCTGCACCAACTTCACATAAACAAGGAGATGTTACATGTCTACCATCACCCAGGAACCGCCTGCCGGACTGGCGGAGACCTTCGTCCATGACGGGGGGCGCTCCCAGGCGAGCGGCTCGATGCAATTGGTGAGCTTCAAGCTCAGCGATGAAACCTACGGGATCGAGATCACCAAGATCCGGGAAATCATCCTCGTAGGAGAGATCACGCGCGTTCCGGAAACGCCGCATTACATCAAAGGATTGATCAACCTTCGCAGCTCGGTCATTCCCGTGATCGACCTTCGGGCTCGCTTTTCCCTGCCCGAGAACGAACTGACGCAGGACAGCCGGATCATGGTGCTCAACGTTGGGCGCCGGACGATCGGCATCGTCGTGGATTCGGTCAACGAGGTGCTCCGCGTCTCGCAGGACCAAGTATCGCCCGCCCCGCCCACCGTTGCCAGTCTGGGCAACGAGTACATGACCGGCCTGGTCCGGTTGGACGAGCAATTGCTGATTCTGCTGGACGTCGACCGGTTGTTCGGAGAAGAGGGGAAGGCGGCCCTGGACAAGGCTGTGGCTGCCGCGTAGGTGAACGATCCAGGCAGGGTGGCACGCCCAGAGCGAAGCGATGGGCGTGGCGCGTCTCGCGTACGGCGCACCACGCCCTTCAAAAAGCCTCAGGACGTGCCACCCACGGCCGCCTTCGGCTCGCAGCAAGGAGAAGAACATGTCGCAGGAAAAAGAGATACCCACAAGAGAGACACCCACAGACGAAGCGTTTGAGCAAAAGCTGATCCGGCTCCGTGCCAGGATCGACCTTTTGCCGGCAGAACAGAGACCCCATTTGTACGACCTGGCCGATTCTCTTTCACGTGGATATCGGCATTTGCAGGATAGGAGACGATCGAGTGGCAGTTCTAAGTGACTTGATTTCCCCGATCGCCCCAATCGTCCCGCTCACGGAGGTGACCGATGAGCAGTTGGCGCTCTACGCCGATCTGATTTACCGGCGGACGGGAATCCGCGTTGTCCCGCAGAAGAAGACGCTGCTGTCGAACCGAGTGCGGCGGCGACTGCGGGAGACCGGCATCAAGGGGTTCGACGAATACTACGAGCATCTCAAGCGGCTGCCACCGGACGATCCGGAATGGGACGGGTTCCTGCAAGAAATCACGACCCATGAAACGTACCTGTTTCGCGACGAGAACCACTGGGAGTGGTTCCGTGGAACGTACTTGCCGCACTGTGCCGCTGAGGCGCGGTCGGGGAACCGGCCGTGCTCGCTGCGGATCTGGTCGGCTGCGTGCAGCACGGGCGACGAAGCTTTCACCGCCGCTTGCTGCGTTGCCGCTTGCCTGCCCAACTTTCAGCAGTGGCAGATTCGGATCATCGGCACGGACATCGGTGTTGGGGCGGTAACGCAAGCCAAGGCGGCACAGTTCTCCGAACGGGCCGTTCGGCTGGTGCCGCCGGCATACAAGGCGCGTTACTTCAGCAAGGACATCCAGGCCAGCGTGTGGCAGGCCCGACCGATTTTGACAGGGATGATGAGCTTCCGCCAGCATAACCTGCTCGACCCGCTCCGCGAGCGGCCCTTCGACGTGGTGTTCTTGAAGAATGTGCTCATCTACTTTGCTCCCGCGTCGAAGAAGCGAGTGGTGGAGAACGTGCGGTCGCTTGTTCAGCCTGGCGGTCTGCTCGTGGCGGGTCCGGCCGAAGGGATTGGGGACTTGCTCAAAGACTACGCACGGCTGCAACCGTGGTTGTACCAGCGACCAAGGCAGTGATGGGAACGAATTATGAGCACTTCGCAAGCAAATAATCAAGACGACCTGTTGGAAAGCCTTCTAGGCGACTTCCTTGACGAGTCGGACCAGCTCATCACGCAGCTTAACGAACGGATGCTGCAATTGGACGAATGGGTCCATACGCTCAACGACGACCATCAGCAGGCTTGCGACCCGAACCTTCTTAACGAGATGTTCCGGGCGGCCCACAGCCTCAAAGGGCTGTCGGCCATGCTGGGGCTCACGGACATCAATAACCTCACCCACAAGATCGAGAACATCTTCGATGCGGCCCGGAAGAACGAATTGACTGTCAATGGCGACGTAACCGAGCTGGTCTTCATGGGCCTCGACCAGGTTGCGGCGCTAATCGAGCAACTGAAAGAGCCGGGAGGCGAGCCGGTCGATTGCAGTGCGGTCCTCGATGCCATCCGCCGGCTGCTCCAGACGGCGGGGGTGGAAAAGAAACAATCGTCGCAGGCGGATGCGGAGCGGGCGATGTCCGCGACTCTGAGTGAGGAATGCCAGCCGCGGTCGGAAGAGGCTTCTTCCGATCCAGCCGGCTCCGGCCCGATTGGCGATGCCGATCCTCTCGCAGATGTGCGGGACGAAGACGAAATCTTGGAAAGATACCTTTCCATCTTCATCGACGAGAGCGAGGCGGCACTCGACAAGTTGACCAGCGGCCTGCTGGCGGTCGAGGGCGGAGGCAACGCTGATGCCCTGAAAGGGCTCATGGGCACCGCCCACAAGATCAAAGGTTCGGCGGCATCCATTGGCCTGAACCGGATTGCAAAACTGGCTCACCTGATGGAGGACTTGCTGGAAGAGCTGATCGAATCAGGCGCCTTATTGTCGCCGGGTACAACCGACGTGTTGCTCAAGTGTACCGACGCGCTTCAGCGGCACGTGGCGGCGATGAAGCAAGGATCGCCGCCATCGGACCTCTTCGGCCAGTTGGCTTGCGATCTGTTGGCGGCACGATCAGGCGCCTCTGCGCAGGAAGCTTCCGACCGGACGACTTACGCCTGCGAAGTGAAGTTCGAGCCCTCGCTCCGGGCGGCTGGATTGAAGGCCCAAGTGATCTGCGAAAAGGTGGCTAAGCTGGGAAACCTGTCCGAATGCGATCCACCCATCGAAGCGCTTGACGAGATCGACCATCTTGAGTGCCTGCGGTTCCGTGTGACGACCGAGCAGCCGTTAGAAGCCGTCAAGGACCGGATTCGCGTGGCCGGCGTCGTGGAGTCGATCGTCGAACCCCTGGACCGAGTGCCGAGCACGGAGCGCACACCGGCAGCACTTTCGGAAGTTGAGAGGAAGAGGAAACAGTCCACGCCTTCGCAGAAGGTGGCGCCGGCTTCAACGACGCTTGCGGCCAAACCTGTTGCTCAGGAAAGCGAACAACGCGGCGGCGACGGCGGGCAACGGCCGGCCGAGACAGTCCGAGTGGACATCGACCGGCTCGACCACCTGATGGACCTCGCTGGCCAACTGGTCATCAACAAGGCGCAGTTTGCCCAGATCGGCGACAAGCTTCGGGGCGTATTCGCGTGCAGAAAGTCGGCCCAGGCGCTCAGTCGAGTGTCAGCCGAATTGGACAGGATGGGCGGCCAAATCGCGCTGCGGCTCGACGGCGAACGCTCGTCCACGGTACTGGAAGGCATCCGCGGCAATGTGCGGAAGATCCAGAAGGAGTTGGAACCGATTCGCCGCGAGGTTGCGACCTTTGGACAAACGCACGAGTTCGTAGAGGATTTGTTCGAGGCGATTCACCAGCTCGGGCGCGTCAGCGACGGGATTCAGCAGAGCGTGATGGAGACGCGGATGATCCCCGTCGGACCCCTGTTTGCACGCTTCAAGCGCGTGGTCCGCGATATCACCCGCTCGACGGACAAGCAGGCCCGACTGGAGATCCGCGGCGAGAACACGGAGCTGGACAAGCGGATGATCGACGAATTGGGCGACCCGCTGGTCCACCTGGTCCGCAATTCGGTGGACCACGGCATTGAACCGCCCGATGTCCGCGAGGCGGCCGGAAAGCCGCGTGAGGGAACGGTGACGCTGGAGGCATTCCACCAAGGCAACAGCATCGTCATCCAGATCCGCGACGACGGCAAAGGACTCGACGCCGATCGCATTCTCCGCAAGTGTCTGGAAAAGGGCTTCGTGACGCCAGCCGATGCGGAGAAGATGACGCCGCAGCAAATCTATCAGATGATTTGGGAGCCCGGACTGAGCACGGCCGAGAAGGTCACGGAGGTGTCCGGGCGCGGAATGGGCATGGATATCGTCAAGTCGAAGATCGAGGAACTCAATGGGGCGGTTGACATCAACAGTGTGCCGGGGCAAGGCACCACGATCACCATCAAGCTGCCGCTGACGCTCGCCATTCTGCCGTCTCTGATGGTAGAGATTCGCGGGGACGTTTTTGCCATTCCGATGGAAACCGTCGTTGAAATTGTCTGCGTGGCCCGAAACCAACTGAGTTCGCTTCAAGGACGGCAGATGGCAACCGTGCGCGGGCGCGTCGTGTCCCTGTTGAGGTTGGGCGACCTGCTCAGCTTCCACGGTGCCTGTGCCGCCGAGACTTCCCAACCTGCGGAAACCACCCTAGTCGTCGTCGGTGAAGGCGAGAACGAAATAGGGCTGGCTGTCGACCGTGTTCTCGGTGAAGAGGACGTGGTTATCAAGTCGATTGCCGAAAACTATGAGAACGTCCGAGGGATCGCAGGGGCCAGCATTCTGGGCGATGGACGGGTCTCGCTCATCCTCGACATTCCCGGCCTCGTCGAGATCCTATCGAAGTGTGCTGCCTGTACCACCCGCTAAGCAGGGAGAATCATCGCGATGATCGAGATCGAAAGCAATACACCGACTGCTCTTGCGGGCCTGCAAGAGTTGTTCGCCTCTGCCACCCACGACGCCTCCGCAGCGATGTGCCGCTGGACGGATGGAGTCATCAGCGTCGCGCTCGATAAGCTGAAGCAAGTGCCGTTGGAAGAAATCGCCGAGGAACTGGCCATCGGCGACGAGATGCTCACGATGGTTGTCATGGCGCTCGGCGGCGACCTCGGAGGCAGTCTGATTCTGATGTTCGACGAGCCCAACGGCCGACAACTGGCGGCGTCGCTGCTGGGGCGAAGCCCCACCGCACAACCCGAGTGGAGCGAACTGGAAAAATCGGCGCTCATGGAAACCGGCAACATTCTCGGGTGTGCCTATGTGAACGCGCTCACGCGCCTGATCGGCAAAGACCTGCATCCCTCGGCGCCATATTTCATTCAGGATTTCGCTGCCAGTGTCCTTCAGCAGGCCGTAGTGACCCAGGCAGCGGCCAGCGACAGCCTGCTGTTGTGCGAGATTGTATTCCGTCGTGAGGGAAACAAGCTCGATTGGCGCGTGGTGTTTGTTCCCTCGCCCGGCTTGCAAGAATCACTGCAAACATCGCTTCACGCGGCCTCGTGATTGCACCGCGATGGCGCACGGCTGGACCTATTGGCAACGGATCAAATGAAAATGGCGAACACAACGATGAGTGCCAAGACGGTGGACACGATGGTCGGCATGGGCCAGATTGCCATGGGTGAGCCACCCCAGCAGATGAGGGCGGTGGTTGGCTCCTGCATCGCCCTGGCACTCTACCACCCGAGGCTCAAGAAGGGCGTCATGGCGCACATCGTCCTGCCCGACTCGGCGGGGCGCGGCGGCGCGCCGGGAAAATTCGCCGACACGGCGATTCCGCAAATGCTCACGCTGCTCAACGGCTGCGGCACGCCCACCCACTGCCTGACGGCAAAGCTTGCCGGCGGCGCCAATATGTTTGGCAGCGCTGGGCCCCTGCAAATCGGCGGCGCCAACGCGGAGGCCGTTTGCCGTGCGCTGCGCACGGCCGGCATCCACATTAGCGCACAAGACATCGGTGGAAACCGCGGACGCCGCGTGACATTCGATTGCGACAGCGGCCAAATGGTTGTCGACTCCGCCGGCCATCCAACCAAAACACTGTAACGCTCAAGGCAGAACTGCCCCCTCACGCCAGGAGAATTACCACATGGCACGAAGATTGTTGGTCGCGGATGACGCCCTGATTATCAGGCAGATCATCAAGGACTTGGCCGCGAGCGCCGGTTGGGAAGTGGTTGGCGAAGCCAGAAACGGCCAGGAAGCCATCGAACGCTACCGCGACCTGCACCCCGATGCGGTGACTCTGGACCTGGTGATGCCCGAACACGACGGCCTGCACGCCCTGCACGGCATTATGGAATTCGACCCCGAGGCCAAAGTCCTGATTGTCAGCGCCCTGGAACAGCGCGGCGTGCTCAAGGACGCCATCAAGGCGGGCGCCAGCGACTTCGTTGCCAAACCGTTCGACAAACGAGGTCTGCAAGACACTCTCGCCCAGTTGCTCCCCGAGGCCGCCTCTTGATGTAACCCAATTATCACCAGCAAAGAACCTTTGCCACGAGCCTGTAGCACGATTATGAAAATCGAGTACATCAATCCGTTTCTCTCGTCCACGATCTCGGTCTTTGACACGATGCTTGGGTGCAAGCTGGAACGCGAGAACCCGTACCTCAAGAATGGCATCCAGCCGTGCCACGAGGTGAGCGGCGTGATCGGCCTCTCGGGAAAGGCACAAGGGACGGTGGTCCTCGGGCTGAGCCGGGAGGCAGCGCTAAGCGCCACGGAAATGATGCTCCAGGCCCGGCCGCAGGAAATCAATGGCGACGTTAGGGACGCTGTCGGCGAATTGGTAAACATGATTGCCGGAAGCGCCAAAGCCAAGCTGGAGCACCTCAGCATGAGCGTAAGCTTGCCCACGGTCATCACCGGGAAGGCCCATTGTGTCGAGTTTCCAACCAAGGTCACGCCGATCTGCATCCCGTTCCGGTCCGCATGGGGAGACATTACGGTGGAAGTTGGGCTCTGCGAACCGAACACGGGGCAGTCCACCGATACCGCAGCAAGCAACTAACCACGTGGTCGTACCACGAGGAGAAACTGATGTTCACTGCCAAGGACCTCATGACCACCCACGTCGTCACCGTCAGCGTCGACGACACCATCGACCATGCCATCACCTTGATGGTCCGGCACCGCATCAGCGGCCTTCCCGTGCTCGACCTGGAAGGGCGCCCCGTGGGGATCGTCTCCGAGTTCGACCTGTTGGAGCTGATCTGTGAAGGACACACCGAGCAAGGCTCGGTCTCCCGCTACATGTCGCCCGAACTGTTCGGCGTGGCGGAGCACGACAGTTGGGTCGCGCTAGTCGACGCGTTCCGCTCGAAGCGCGTCCGCCGGCTGCCCGTCCTGCGCGACGGCAAGCTGGTGGGCATTGTCACGCGCCACGACCTAGTACACGCCATCCGTGACGCGCGCCAGCGGCTGCGCCGACAACTGGCCCAGGAAGCCCGCAAGTTCCCGTGCCCAGCTCCGGCCAAAGTGGCGCCGGCCGCCGGTGCGGGTCCGACTGGAGCGGACGACTGGAGGAAGAGGATCCTGCGTGAACATACGTACTAAGCTCATCCTCGCCCTGCTGCTGGTCTCGTTGCCTCCTTTGGTCACGGTGGCCGTGATTGCGCGGACCCTTGCCCAGCAGACCCTGTACCAGAACATCGGCGAGCAGTCGCTGCACATCGTTGAGATCGCCGCCGGCAGAATCAACGAGTACCTTCACGGACAATGGAAAGACATCCGGAATTGGGCCGCCGTCCACGAGGAGTTGGCCCGCGTGAACGAGGGGGACCGCGACGGCAGGATCTCCGCGCTTCTCGCGAAAATAAAGCGCCACCAAGACGAGCTTTCTTATTTGGTCTGCGCGGACCGCAACGGGAGCGTCGTCGCCGCCTCGGACCAGCGTTTGCTGGGGGCCACGCTTTCCGCGGACCTGGGATTCACAACCGCCCTCAAAGGCCGGGGCAACTTGCAGGACGTGGCCTACGACGGCCTGGTCCGGGACTACACCCTGAAGGTCTTGACGCCGATCCGGGATGAGGGCGATGGCTCCGCGGTTGTCGGGGTCCTATGCTGCGCGCTCGATTGGAGCAAGATACAGGAGATGTTCTACAGCCTCCGGATCCGAGGACGTCCGCGAGACATCGGAAGCCACTTCATGCTGGTCAACAACGACGGCCTGGCGATCGTCGGCCACGACCGCGGAGATATGTTCAAAGACAACTTGATCGCCCTAGGCATGCGATCGGCGCTCGAAGCCCAACGGGGCGAAATGGGCTATCTGATGGAGACATCCGAGCACGGAATCGAATGCCTTTCCGCGTACACCCCCGTAGAACGGTTTCGGGACTTGCCCAGCCTGGGTTGGTCGGTGGTCCTGCTCCAAGACACCGACTCGCTCTTCGCATCGCTGAGGGCGTTGGACAAGGTCGTCTTGGCCGCGCTGGTCGGCACGATTGGCTGCGTCGTGGCCGCTTCGTTCCTGACGATGCGCGCGATCTCCAAGCCGATTCTCACCCTCGCCGGCGCTGCCGACGACATCCGCCTCGGCAATCACCGGCCCGTCGAGGTCCGCTCAAAGGACGAGATCGGCGTCCTGACCTCGTCCTTCAACAAGATGGTCGCCGAAGTATCCCAACGCACGGAATCGCTGCAGTCCGAGGTCGCGCGGCGAAAGCAGGCGGAGGAAGACTTGCGCGCGCAGAAGGAGGAGATGTCCCGCGAGCGGGCCAAACTCCAGGCTATCTTCGACTCCGTCCCGGTCGGAATGTTGCTCGTCGATGAACAGACCCGAATCACTCGCGCCAATGACGTGATCGCCGCGCTGATTGGCAAGGGCGGGACCGAGTTGCTCAACCACCAGCCGGGCGACGGACTTTGCTGCATCCACGCAAGCGAGACGCCGGACGGCTGCGGCCACGCCGCCGCCTGCCGAGATTGCCCGACTCGCAACGCGATCGGACAGGTGCTGCGAGAAGGCGTGACCATCCGAAACGCCGAAGTGACCATGCAATTGGCGATCGGAAACGAACAGAGGCAGTTGTGCGTCGCTCTCAGCGCCACTCCCCTGGAACTGGAGAGAGAAAAGCACGCCTTGCTGGCCTTAGTGGACATCAGTCAGCGCCAACAGGCAGAGCAGCGCTACCGGGCCCTATTCGAGAGTTCCCGCGACGCCATCATGACCTTGGCGCCGCCCTGCTGGAGATTCACGTCGGGCAACCCGGCAACCGTGAGGTTGTTCGGGACCCGCGACGAGGCCGAGTTTACGTCGCTCGATCCCTGGCAGCTGTCGCCCGAAACGCAGCCGGACGGTCGCCCATCAGCCGACAAGGCCAAGGAGATGATCGAGACGGCCATGCGCCAGGGCTCCCACTTTTTTGAGTGGACGCACAAGCGCCTGGGCGGCGACGAGTTCCCGGCTACCGTCTTGCTCACCGGATTGGAAATCGGCGGACAGGCGATGCTGCAGGCCACAGTCCGCGACATCACCGCGCAGAAGCGGACCGAAGAACTGCGAGAGCAGTATACGCTCGCCTTGGAAGGCCGGAGGCAGGCCATGGAGGAACTCTATCATGCCGGGGAATTAGCCAACCTGGCTAAGAGCGAGTTTCTATCCAACATGAGCCACGAAATCCGGACGCCGATGACCGCGATCTTGGGTTTCACCGACCTGCTCCGCCAGTCCCTGGAGTGTTGCTCCGTTTGCCCTGATCACGCGACGTGCGCTACTCGCCGCGAAAACCGCACCCATGTGGAGACCATCCGGCGTAACGGCGACCATCTGCTTCACATCATCAACGATATCCTCGATCTCTCGAAGATTGAGGCTGGAAAGCTCCAAGTCGAGTGGCGGCCTTGCTCACCAGCGGCAATCTTGGCGGACGTGGTTTCGTTGCTTCGTGTGCGGGCGAAGGCCAAGGGGCTGGCTTTGGAGTTGGACTTCGCCGGCCCCATGCCCGACACGATACTTACTGATCCGGCCCGTCTGCGGCAGATTCTGCTGAATCTGATTGGCAATGCCATCAAGTTCACTGAAGCCGGCAGTGTCCGCCTCATTGCCCGCGTCGTGGACGCGGCGACGGGGGAACCGATGTTCGTGTGCGAAGTCACCGATACGGGCATTGGTATGACTGCCGAGGGAGTCCAGGACCTTTTCCAGCCCTTCCACCAGGCTGATGCCTCGACATCTCGAAAATTCGGCGGAACTGGTTTGGGGCTGGCCATCAGCAAGCGACTGGCTACGCTTCTGAGGGGCGATATTACCGTAAGCAGTCAACTGGGCAAAGGCAGTACGTTCACCTTGACCGTCGATCCCGGCCCGCTTTCCGACGTGGCGTTTCACGATCATCCTGCTGAATCGCTTGCACCTCCGGCCTCGCCATCGGCAATCAGCAGCCCGGTGCCTGCCCTAGACTGCCGCATCCTCTTGGCCGAGGACGGTGCTGATAACAAACGATTGATCGCCTTCGTATTGAGTAAGGCCGGAGCGGAGGTCACCGCCGTGGAAAACGGCCAGGAAGCTTTGGAGGCGGCCTTGGCGACTTTTCCGAATGGTGAAAGGCGGGAGGACGGCCCCGAGGCTTTTGATGTCATCCTTATGGACATGCAGATGCCTGTCATGGACGGATATGAGGCAACTCGCCGACTTCGGGCCAGTGGCTATGCCGGTCCCATTATTGCGTTGACCGCCCACGCCATGGCTGATGACCGGCAGAAATGCTTGGAGGCCGGCTGCGATGATTATGTCACCAAACCGATCGATCGCGTCAAACTCGTCGGCATGATTGCCGGCGTGCTCAAGGAAAAGGCCAAACAGCCCAGTTACAACCCCGCAATGGTCTCGCACCTTGCCAACGCTCTGGAGGCTTCCGTCTGATGCACCCTCTCAATCATTTAACTCGACTACTGCTAATCGACGACGATCCGAGTATGGTGCGCCTACTCACGCGGATCATTGATCGGTCATTTGGCGACCGGATGGAACTGCATTCCCTGACGGACCCGAAAGACGCTCGCCGTTGGATCGAGCAGAACCTTCCCGACATCCTGGTGACTGACCTCGAAATGCCCGGCGTCAGCGGCCTGGAGTTGTTGCGCTGCGCAAAGCGGAAAAACCCGTGTGCGCAAGTCTTGTTCGTTACGGGGCATTCGACACTCGAAGCCTTGACCGACGCGCTTGAGCTTGGCGCTACAGACTACTTGCTGAAGCCGGTCGATCAAGCGGAGGTGATAGCACTCGTGGAGGACGCCGAAAAGCGACTGCGGAGATGGCGTGAGGCGTTGGCTGGGACGGTTGCCGCAAGGCGCGGATTGCAGGTGGCACACGGCGAGTGACCCTTGGAGGAGCCATGACGACGCCAACCATGAATCTCGATAGGCTCGTGAGTGGAGAGAAGTTGCCGGCGCTGCCGCAAAGCGCTGTGGAACTCCTTCGATTATCGCACAATTCTGAGAATGGACCGGTGGAACTTGCCGTTCCGATCGAGTCCGATCCCGGCCTGGCCATGCAGGTGCTGCGATTTGTCAATTCTTCGTACTTTGGGTTCGCACGCAAGATTTCGACGGTCAGATCGGCGTTGGTGCTCATCGGGGCCGATGCTGTCAAGAACTTCGTTCTGTGGAGCGCGCTGTTCAGCTCGATTCCGGACCCGAAGTGTGGCTCCTTCGATTTGAGGGTCGCCTGGCAGGACTCACTGCGCCGTGGCCTCTTTGCCCGAACGTTCGGGAAGGAGTTGGGAGTCAGCGAGGCCGACGATCCCTTTCCCGCAGCCTTGCTGCAAGATGTAGCACTGCCGCTGCTGATCAAAGCGGCACCGCAAGTCTACGCACAGCTACTTGCGGATCGCTCCCGAGACGGCGGTCGGCTCTCGGAAATGGAGCGCCGCGTCTTCGGATGGACGCACGCGGAAGCCGGCGCGGTGCTCTGTCGCAAGTGGAATCTGCCCGAACGGCTTGCGTCGCTGGTCGAGGATCACGTGGAGACAGATCGCTGTATCGGCGCCAATGGCAACGCCAGTAAGGCCGCGGTAGCGCTGTCGGCCTTGTTGCCCAGCACACTTGATCCCGTATGGGCAGAGCGTGACCTATTCGACCGTCTCCTTGTGCAAACGATGCCTCCCAAGGTGCATGAAATCGCCAACCTCTTCGGCGAAGTGGACCGCCAGTATTCAGAGTTGGCGCCAATGCTGAGACTTCCCTCCTCAGTTCAACCGCTGACGGAGGCGATGATGTTGCCTCGGACGGCCATGAACTCGCCAGCGCCCACCCTGCGCGATACGGCTGCATTGGCGCCGAGTCAAATTCCGCGAGGGTGCGTTTCGGGGACAGCCGTTACAAGCCAGATCAGGGAAGATGCGGCTGTGCTCGGCGAGGTGTAGCCGACCTGGTGTTGATGTCTTGTGTTGCGACGGAACCTCCTTCTCTCGCTCTGCCAGGCGAACCCCACCATGCTCGGGACAGCATCGTGGGGCAAGTATGGCACCGTCAATCGGGTCAAAGACGCACGAGGTCAACTTGGAACTCGATTGCCGGACCCGTTCTGACACGCAAGTTGACGCCCGATGCCCTCCAGGCTCTCATGCGGCACAAGTCGTACCTCACCACCAAGAGGTATATCGAGATGGCCCGGCAACTGGATGGGGCGGTCGAACAACTCCGCGTGCCGGAGTTCCTTGTGCGGGGCAAGGAGGAGTGACCTGGGATGGCGAATTCTGGACGGCGATGGCGTGTTATTGGAGTGTTGGACCGTCGGGCGGACTCAGGCCGTCGTCGTAAGTCCTTGTGGCGTTGAGTGAGGCTGTCGGGGCTCGAACCCGAGACCTACGGATTAAAAGTCCGTTGCTCTACCGACTGAGCTACAGCCTCAACAGCTTCCGCGGAAGCATCAACGATCGGCGCCACCCGGCCAGTGACGCACAGGTCCCCACCATTTATGGGGGTGCACGACAACCGCGCGACGACTGCTAGATAATAGGGGTACAGGACTTGGATTTCAATCGCCCTCGATCCAAACGGACCGGACTCGTTCCCCGCAAGAACGAGCGACGATGCATCACGGCAGATTCGCAAGGGCACCTGCCCTTCGACGCGGTTGACGACGCTCCCGCAGCGTCTCAGTTCCGCGTTCGGTTGGTCGACCAGCGCGGCACAATCCGGACACGTGCAAACGCTCATCCTGACTGTAGCTGCTGCATCATTGATAACCGATCCACGTAATCTTCAGCTGGATTCCACGGCGTCTGGCAACGGCCGGAGGTTTGAGATACCGTGGGGCATCGGCTCATGAGCATAGCCACAGGACAACTGCCAGACATGGAACTTCATCGCTGCCCGTGGGCGAAGGGCGAACGGTACATCCAATATCACGATGTCGAGTGGGGCGTCCCGGTCCATGACGACCGGGTCCTGTTCGAGTTCCTGATTCTCGAAGGGGCACAGGCCGGATTGAGTTGGTCCACGATCCTGAACAAACGAGACAACTACCAGAAAGCCTTTGATGATTTCGACCCGGCAATCGTCGCCAGGTACTGCGAGCGGAAGCGGCAGAGCTTGTTGGCCAATCCGGGGATCGTTCGTAATCGTTTGAAGATCCACGCCGCCATTGAGAACGCCCAAGCGTTCCTCGTTGTGCAGCAGGACTTCGGCTCATTTGACAAGTACATCTGGAACTTCGTCGGAAGCCAGCCAAAGCGGAACGCCTGGGAGTCCCTGCGCGATGTGCCCGCCCGCACGCCGGAGTCCGATGCGATGAGTGCCGACATGAAGCGGCGAGGCTTCAAGTTCGTCGGCAGCACGATCTGCTACGCCTTCATGCAGGCAGTGGGGATGGTGAACGACCACCTCATCGATTGCTTCCGGTACGGCGAGCTGACGGCAAAGAATCGATATGGGAAAGCGAGCCGCTGACCATGCGCTACGTGATGAAACAGAAGTTGTTCTCGTGGGGCGACGACTTCCGCATCAAGAACGAGGAAGGACAAGACGTTTTCTTCGTAGATGGAAGGGCCTTCAGCATCGGAAAGAAGCTTTCGTTTCAGGATATGGCCGGGAACGAACTGGCTTTCATCAGCCAGAAGTTCCTGTCGTGGGGTCCAACCTACGAGATCTATCGAGGATCACAACTTGCCGCCGTCGTGAAGAAGTCTCTTTTCACGTTCTTGCACTGCAGGTTTTGCGTCGATGTCCCAGGCCCCGATGACCTGGAAGCGGAAGGGGACTTCCTCGACCGCGAATACTCGTTCTCCCGTGACGGAAGGGTGGTGGCCAACGTCTCGAAGAAATGGTTCTCGTTGACAGACAGCTACGGAATCGAGATCACTGACAGCGAGGATGCTGTTGTCATTCTCGCCAGTAGTGTCGTGATCGACATGGTTTGTCATGAAGACCGCCAGGGTGGTTGGGGCCATTGACGCTGAGTCGAACGCAAGTACCGTTTCTTCATGAGCCACATCGTCTGCGGTAACGGATCGCCACTGACTACAATGTGCTCGAAGGCGGACTGCTGCCGTTCGGGATGCTGGTCCTCCTGCCGTCGCCGCTGATTGCCGGGGAAGTACGGGGAACGACGGATGACCTGGTTGCACTGGGGACAACAGCCTTCAAGACAGTCAGCCGAGCGGAAACGACAACTCGCCACCAGATCGAAGGGGAAGGCTTAGAGCGGGCCTCGAGACGGGGACGAGAGCGTCCGAATCAAAGGGAAGTCCGGCCAGAAGACCAGCCTCAAGTAACCCGGGGGAATCCGCGATGAGCATGAACAACCGACCAATCGGACAATCCGGAAGAGGGCGCTCAACACTGGGGAGATGGCTCGTTGGTCTGGCATCCGTGATCACAGTCGTTCCACTTGTGGCCCACGGGGAGCAGCCCAAGCCGCGAGCGTTGGTCGGTGCCTATTACTTCGACGGCTGGTCGGGACAGACCAGCCACATCACGGAACTGCTGAGAACCGAGTTTGCCGACCGGCAACCGGTCTGGGGCTGGAAGGACGACACCATCGA
>Ga0233425_10002802_pt1 | contig 33230 bp, 26 predicted proteins | sample Watercolumn_Towu_2_FD_181712 | JGI IMG/M metagenome (GOLD analysis project Ga0233425, IMG submission 181712) | Freshwater microbial communities from Lake Towuti, South Sulawesi, Indonesia - Watercolumn_Towuti2014_140_MG | ecosystem: Environmental > Aquatic > Freshwater > Lake | place... | reverse complement strand
AGTTTCATCCCGACCTACAGTCGAAACAAAGTACCCTCTTGACCAAAATCTGTAACCAAAATAATTGCTATTCCTCCCATAAAAATTCCGTGCAATATGTATTGCACTTTTGCCTTTAAGATACCCTACCACTTGCAAGACAGAATATTTCGGCGGCACTGATATAAGCATATGTAATATTTGCATTCCCAACATGTATGACTTATACTACTATACATTTCAAAATATCTCCTTTTGTTTATCCCTTTGGGGATCCACAAAAGAAGATATTTCTCTGATTCCGCAAATGTCAAACGGTTTTGAGTCCCCCAGTTAACCTGGGGGTTTACCAAAGTCGATTATGGATATTAATTGTGGAAATATGAATGCCCTTTTTACGGGGTATAACACTCTTTTTAGAGATGCTTTTTCAACTGCTCCAAATACCTTTGAACAGTTCTCAATGATTATTCCGGCTAGTGGCCAGATCGTTGAGTATCCGTTTCTTGAAGCTTTTGGAGGTATGAGAGAATGGATAGGAGATAGGCAAATTAAGAACATTTCTAGCAAGAAGTTGACAGTTAAAGAAAGACCATTCGAAGATACTGTATCCATCAAAAAAAGAGACATCGAAACGGATACTTATAGTGTTTATTCGCCTCTTATTCAGCAGATGGGGCTTAATGCTGGCAAGCTTTGGAATGACCTGGCTTATGAAGCTCTTTGCGACAACGGTGATTGGTTGGATGGTAACCCCTTTTTCGGTACAAGTAGAAAATACGGAAAAAACACAATCAATAACTACACGACTTCTGCGTTAAGCGAAACTACATTTAATGCTGCTTATCTTGCAATGATGAGCTATAAGACGCATAATGACAGGCCCATGGGAGTTGTTCCGAATTTGCTACTTGTAGGGCCTAAACTAAGAACTACAGCCTGGAATATCGTGAAGAACCAGTTCAATTACAATGCTTCGGATAAAGTCCAGATACGTAACGTAAACGAAAACCTTGTGGACTTAGCTATTGTTCCTGATCTTATTGGAACTTATGATGATTACTGGTTTTTGCTCTCTACTAAGGGAGTGATTAAGCCAGTAATTGTTCAGAAAGGGAAAGACCCTATTCTTACAAGACTTGATAAAGATACAGATGAAAACGTCTTTATGAGAAATGAATTCCTGTACGGGACGGAAGCGTATGGAGCCGCAGCTCTGGCATTTCCTCATCTTGCTTATGCAGGAATTGTTAGCTAAGTTTTACCCCTCTTCTTGGTTTACCCGCTGACACGAGTTGGCGGGGTTTTCTTTGACAGTCGGACGATTTATAAACTTTAAATAGAAAGGCTTTCTTATGGCTTATGTAACTACCACAGACCTGGAACTTCATATACTTGGGCTTGAAAATCTATGCCGGACAACAACGCAAGTAGACTACGAAGTGCTGTTAACTTCATTTATAGCAAAAGCTGAGGCGATGATAAATGTTTATGTCTCTGATATCCCTGAAGAAACGCCAGAGCTTATTAAACAAATAGCCATAGATTTGGTCGAGTATTATGTGTATCGCAGAGCAGATGGAGATAAAATCCCAGAAAAGGTTAAAGAATCATTCGAAACAGCAAAAGAATTGCTTCAAAAAATCAAAGATGGCGAAATAATCCTGACTAATACAACTCCTTCAACTTCGGAAGCTCCTCTTATTGAATCCGAATATGACAAGGTATTCTAATGTTTCAAACTACATTAAAAGTTTTTGAAAAGATCAAAATTGATGATTTTATCGATGAACGGATGAAAAATCTAGGACTTGTAATCACAGAAAAAGCACGACGTAAAGGCCAAACTTATACTAAAGGTGGACAGTTCTGGAACAGAGTTTGCCAATCAATTGGTTTTACTTACAGTACGAAAGCAAAAACCTTAACTTATGGAGCTAATCATGTTGCTGCGGCACATAAACAATATGGTGGAGTGATTTCCGCCCCTGGAAAAGGTGAAGGCTCAAGACGTTCAAAGTATCTAACTATCCCAATCTCTCCAATAAGCAAGGGTAAAAACACATCCGTTTTTAGGAAAGTGAGTATTAAAACTTTCTTTTTTACTTCAAAAAAGGGGAATTTAATTCTTGCTATGACTTCAAGTACTAAAAAGAAAATGGAACCTTTATTTCTTCTTAAGAAATCAGTTTATCAAAAAGCTCAGCCATACTTTCCTGACGGAGCTGAGCTTGATACAGTAGTGACCAAACATTTAGGCGGAGTTCCCCAAAAATGAGTAGCGATAATATTTCCAATTTTATTGAGACAACGGCGGACCTATTAGATTTCGCTGTAGAAAAGCTAATTGAAGGTAAACAATTTGAGGATGTAGTTAAATATACAAAGACCACTTTTTCTGACTTATTTCAGTTAATTCCCCAGAAGAAACTGCCTTTGGCGATTGTTGTTTATACCGGCTCAACTTATGCAAATCTGCCAAGAAGAACTGCCGAAATATCCGTTCTTGTTATTGTGTCAAATAAACATACAAGAGAAGAAGCCCAGGATAGTGCTCAGGATAAAATAGACGCTGTTATTGCTGCTCTTGACCATGAAGGTGAAAACCAATTTCTGTTTAAGGTAGTTTCGGATGTTGCTTATGATTTCGAAGATATGGGCATTTCTGCTTACGAAGTAAAGTTTCAGGTTGAAGACCATTAATCGATGATATTTGACGCTCCGCAGAAAGTTAAAAGGATTAATTCCTTAATAAACTTTAACGGAGTTTTATTATGTCTGTAATTTTTACCCCTTCAGTTGGCGATCCTGTAACGATAACCCCTGTTCCTGGAAGCATTAAATATGGCGAAGGCCATGATGTAAAAGGCGGAAGCACAATACCTCATAATCTGGCAGGGAAAGCAAGAAATGGTTCCTGTCAGGTTGTAATTGATTCTGCTACCGGCCCTACATTGGCAGTAATTTTTGGCTTGGTTTCCGGAGCAGTTTCAGGGAGTACAGATGTGTCGGGAACAGATATTATAGCAACTCAGCATTCTTATGACGCGCTTATTGATGTATCTATTGCTGGGGATGCTGTTCAAGTTGCGACTATAAACTGGAAAGGAACAACACAGGAGGAATCGTAATATGGCAAGTGTAATACCTTTTAATAATGCGACTATAAATGGCGTTTCAGTTACAACAGCTGAAATACTTCATGGTTCTTGTAACTATGTCAAGAATGGACAGGATGTTGCAACAACCACCGCTGACGGAAGAATTCATAACGATAGAACCGTAGTAACAAAAGATATAACTTTTGAATGTTACGGGGACAAAACCTCTCTTGAATCCACAGTTGGTCTTGGAACTACAGTTGTACTGAAATACGATAGCACAACTGTTGATACAGTTACTGGCATAGTTACTGCAAGTTATGATTCAAATACCAAAACAACACAAATCAAAGTCTACGTAGACCCGGCATAAAATAGGAGACTAATATGATCAATGGAATTCCCCTAAAAATAAAAGTAATAAAAGAAGATGGCAGTTGTTCTGATTATGAGACTATCTATTTGTCAACCTTTCGCAAATGTCCAAAATTAAAAGACATGTCAAAAGAGTTTTTCGCAATTCTCGGAAAAGGTGAAAAGCTTGAAAAGTTAAATAGCCTTTATGATTCGAAACTCAAGCAACTGGATTTTGTTGAGCTGGAAACAGATAATGCCGAAAAGCAAATTGAAGAGCTAACTTCAAAAATAGAGCAAATCAGAAATGAGATCATGACAATTTCTATAGAACTTGAAGAGTTCCAGAAAAACTATATCAAAACGTCTCTAATTGGCGCTGGATATACCGAAGAACAGTCAGAAAAATACGCAGAAAAAATCCCCCTTGAAAGATTCTCTGAAATTATGGACGCTACCAGAACAGGAGCCATGACAGTACTGGATTTTTTTATGGAAAGGAGCCTGGCCGCTCAGAACTAGGTTACTACATACAACACTGCCGATTATTACGGGCTGTAGCGATAGAAAATGGCCTCGATCCTGATAATGCACTGCCGGAAGATATTTTACTTTTGTCAAAAAATAAGAATGGTGATTTTATTGTTGCAGATGAATTAAATTCAGCGGCCAAAAAATTGAATTATTTTTATGCTCTTGAAAAGTCCAAAATACCCTATGAATAAAGAGCTTTTTAACCCCATATCTGCAGAAGTTGCTCAAGATTTAATAAAGTCTAAAAAAGATGTTCCAACTTACCTTAAATCAAAAGCTATAGCCGAACTCTGGAATGATGAAGCTAAATCTCAGGCTTTTTTCTCAGCTACAGTGGCTAAGACTGATTTACTTGAAGCATTTCATTATCGTGTCGGGCAGGTAATATCAGGCCAAATGGAAGCAGGACAATCTGCTCAATGGATAAGAGATTTCCTGAACACTGATGGAGCAAGTTCTCTTACCGAACTTGGATATTTGCCTTCTAAGTATTTACCTATCGAAAGAGAAGGAAAAGTAACTGAATTAGCTTCTCAGAGAAGGATTAAGCTTATTCTTGAACAAAATACCAGAATGGCTCTATCTACGGGCGAGTATGCATTGGCTATTGATAACGGTGTTGACTATCTGCGATACAAGACAAAAGAAGATTCCATGGTAAGACCATCTCATGCTTTACTTGATAACAGAGTCTGGGCTATTGATGATCCTGTATGGCAGAAGATATACCCACCAATTGACTATGGGTGCCGTTGTTATGTTGAACAAATAAAAGCAGGCATTATAGATGATAAAAATATAGATTTTCAACCCGAAGGGAAGCTTCCGGATGCTATAGAAAACGGATCAATACCTATCTCTCCCGGAGGGTATTCTTTTGATGTTACCCAAGGGATAGGTCAAGCCCGCAATGCAAAAGAAAACTGGTCAGACTTGTTTAAGGAAAAATATCAAGACGAAGTTATTTCTTTTATAAAATCAGAAAATGATTTCCTGAATAAGCGGAAGGAGTTTTGGACAAAAAAACTTGCGAAATCTACTGGGATAGATGCTCAGGTTGCAAAGGATACTATCAAGAAAATTAATAAAAGAATTGCTTCGAATTCCTCTCACTTCGCCAAACAAACTATTTTCGAGGAAGTAGTTTCAAAAGTTAAATCTGTTTTTGAAGAACTGTTTTTTAAAAATATAAAACATGATTTACTTGAACTTGCAATTAATACTTTCAAAAATTCGCCTGATGATATAAAAGAAATAGTAAAGAAAACAATTATATATTGCCCAGTTGTTCATGGAGAAGAAACATATTTTTCAACTTTCCCGAGAAAAATTTTTATTTCCAATGAAAACAAAAAATATCCATACGCTCTTGCCCATGAATATGGACATTATATAGACAATAAAGCTTCCGAAGCTTTCCTTAAAACAATTTCTACGAGGGAAGATTTAGCAATAGGAAAAGAATTGAGAGATCATATTAAGTTAGCTATTGGAGTATTTGCTGATGATACCGAACTAGAGATAATAAAAGCAGAAAAAGTTTATCGCTCCATAGCAAGTAAAATAGATGTAGCAAATGAAGAGTATGTAAAAATAATGAATTTAATTAATGGCTTTAGCAAAGGTAAATTTAGATTTGCACTTTCATCCACAGGCCATACGGCTGGATATTGGAGATCAAAAGGAATGATTGAAAACGAAACGTTCGCAAATCTTTTCAGCTTGAGAGTATTACAAGGCATGCTCTCAAGTCAGGAACAAATAGATATTTTAAATGAACATTTCCCTGGGCTTTGGGATTCTTTCTTACTGTGTTTGAAGCAAATTAAAGATAAACTGTGATAAAAAAGAGAAAATATTGTTATGGTTATATTTGATGAATGGACAGAAAAATACGAAAAAATGTTTCCAGATGATTTTTTAGCTTTGGAATATTTGGGGACTAGAAGAACTCCTGAAATTATTGCTAAATTTGAACGAGCTTTTAAAGAAAATAAACCATTAACTGAGCTATATCCCGAAATAAAAAAATTCTGCAAATTGATAGAAGAGGACAAAATTCATATCTTTTGACGCTTTAAATAAAGATAGAATACTAAATCTTTATTTTTGAGTGTCTATGTCTCAAATGTATAAACTTACTTATCAAATAACAGCTAATGCGCAACAAGCAGAAGCAACCCTTAAACGATTTCGTGAAATAGCAGGAAAAAATCTCCCTCTTTCACAATGGTTTTCTGGAAGAGAATTTGATGTTTTTAAAAGTAAGCTGTCAACGATTGGCAGTTCTCTGAGAGCTAATTTCTCGTCTATAGGAACAAATTTAAAGTCTCTCTTCTGGGCAATCCCTTCTGTTTTGTTTTCAGGTTTTACAAAAGTAAAAAATCTGATAGGCGGAATTGTAGGAATGGTTAAAAGTTTAGCTTTAGGTGCCTTAAAATGGGGTAGTATAGGATTAGGTGTAGCTACAGGATTAGCGTATACCGCTCAAAAGATAATGCAACCAGCCGCAACTGATGAAGAGCGTTCTATAAGACTCAGAGCTAACAAAATGGATGAAATGCTTCCCTATTTTAGAAAGTTTGCTTTAGCTAATTCTCAGCAAAGTATTGATTCTCTCATATCTTCAGCCATTACCTTAAAAAATCAGGGACTTGATCCCAAGAAATATCTGCAAATCTTATCTGATACATCTATAGCAACAGGCAGAAGTCTTGAAGATTTAACTCATACCTTGGCTGTTATTAAGTCCGGAAATGTATTGGGCGCATTCCGTCAATTAACTGAACTTGGAATTGGTAAACTTGACCTTGCAAAACAAGGAATAAAATTTGAGCAAATGCCAACAGGCGAATATGAAATTAAATCAGATATAAAAAATAGAGAAAGAGTCTTCAATTCCATTATAGCGACATTATCAGAGCGTTATAGCGGAAGTGATGCTCAAATGTCCGAAACTCTCAATAATAAAATAGGTGATTTAAAAGATCAATTAGCATTTACTCTTTCAGATTTAACAAAAGAATTTCTTCCCGCCGCTAAATCTATTGTGGATAATATGACAGTTTTGATTAAAGCTTTTGGGAGCGAAGAAGGCAGGAATAATATCATTTCGGCTTTTAAAGAATCCTGGAACATTTTTGTAAAAGGAATTCCTGGAATTCTTATGGATGTAATAACAAGTCTTATCAATGCCACAGTAAAAATGGTCCAGATAATTTCTGGCTGGTTTTCTTCAGGGGAAGCGCGGACAGCATTTAAAAAACTTGGATTAAATGTCTATCAGGGTTTCAAAGAAGCTATAATCGGAGCAAGAACTATTGAGAATGTTGAAAAAGAAATAGCTTTAGCTAAGGAAAATCTTACATGGAAACCCTCTAAATTTTTAGGGATAACGTGGGGAACTGAACTTAACGAAGCTCAAAAAAAAGAATACACGGATCAATTAAAAACTTTGGAAGCGGAAAAAGCTGCGATGTTAAAAACTTCCGGGAAATATGTCCCTACTATCGATATGACGGAAGTTCTGGTTACTACCAATATTAGAAAAGTTTTCACTGATATCAGTAACATAATCAAATCAACTTTTGAAAGAGAAAAAGATCGTCAAACAAAATTTGACGAACTTACCGAATACTTCGGGAAAGGGAAGTTTACAGATGTCTGGTACAACTTGGATAAAATAGAATCCGCAAATATAGGAACAATAAATGGAGTTTTTGCTAATCCTCAATCTGTAAATGATGCTTTATTGAATTTAAAGGCATTTAAATCTGAATACACCAAACTTGATAAAACCGACCAAAACACTGTAATTCAGAATATGTCCCAGTTTCAGGAAAAAATGTTAACGAGACTCGAAAGAATAGCTCAAATGATGGAGCTCAACAAAATAATGAGTCCGAAATTTATTATAAATGCTCCTGATTTTACGTATTAATCATGACAGCAGTAATATCACAAGGACTGGAAGAAAACAGAACATCTCAAGGCATTGAATATTCTATTGAATATTATTGCACGACTGATAATGATGTTGCAGGCATAATCCAAAATGTATATGACGTTGCAAACTGGACAGGTTCGAATTTTGCAAGAGTATCTGCTGTAAGTAAGCGTTCTGTCGGGATTTCCGGCCCGCCATATATCGTACGAATGACATCCATCCCGGCAGATGCAAATTATACCAATGATCCCAGGGATGCGTCAGATCTGGGAAATCAAAAAATTGAAAAAATCTCTATTAGCGAAATTTACATAGAGCCAGCCTGGTTTTCTTTAAGAAAGGCAACCACTGAAGACGAGGGCAAGAAAAATCTTGATGGCAATGAATGTTCAGAAGTATAACAATGCAACAACAGAAAGTATTGGAACTCCTAATACTAAGTTATCGCCTTTAATAGGTTTCTATAGCGCGACAAATCTGCTAAATATCCTCGAAAAAGTATTCAAAACTATTATCTATGAAGTAACGGTTAATACAAAAACAAGTATTTCTTCATTCATTCAAGATATAGATCAGGTTCCAGCAAATACATTTCCTCCATGGAGCGGAAGCAGCTGGCATATAAAAGATAAGCAGGCTAATACTGTTTATGATTCCAAAGGTGCTGTCTGGCTTCAGATCAATATTAAATGGGAAAAACTTCCTGTCGAACTAAGAGACATAGGATTCACAGGATGGAAATAACAAAATGGATGGAAAAAGTCATTACCTGCTTAAAAAGAAGCAAGCCATTAGCAGGGCGTGGAATTATCATTGAAGAAACACCGTTAGGTTCTCGGATTCATTCGAAAGCAAAAATTGAGAAAGCTGGCGGAGGTACGACTGTAGTTAAACTTGTAATAGGAGAACAAATTGAAGAATCTAATATGCAATACTGGGCTGTTTATTACAATTTAACCGACGATGTCGAAACAGCTGAAAGTATCGATTGTATTGCTTCTTTGATGGTCGAAATTACAGATGAAATTCCAGCAGGAACAATTGTGTTTGGTTTTGATTCTGGTACAACTTTGAAAATAGATGAAGAAACTTATCCGCTAATTTATTTTGATATATCACGCTGGCTTGACGAAACGGAACCATAATTATGGCTGGCTGGGAAGATTATAATATCACCGGATCTAATTTTGGCAATAGGTTCCCATATCCTATATTGGATGCCTTTATTAATGCGTTGAAAGAAAAGTTTTTAGCTATTTTCCTTAGTTATGGCGGTTCACTTTCTCCAACTAATTGGAGAGCAAAATTCCAATCCGAATTAAATAAAGTCTTGCCTTATTATGTTCCCTATTATGAAGATAAGCAAAAAGTTCAAGAATGGCAAGAGTTCCTGGAGAATCATGGCTTTTTTAAAGGCAAGAATGAACAACAAAAACAAGAATTGTTAGAAAATCTTTGCAATACCGGAATATTAGATGTTACACCTCCTGGAATATTCTTAGCCAGATATGCTAAAATGATCTACGATTTACTGAATTTAATGATCAGTATCAGAGCAGATAAAATATCATCTTGCTTCAAGATCAACTGTCACTACGATACGGAGGGCGAAAATATATTTGACGGAGTTTCTGAACCATTTACGGACTCTGGAGAACTCAATAATCAAGCGTTTGATACAAATTGTTTTTGTCGCTTTATGGTTGGCTATTATACCATGAAACGTTCTCCACAATATTCTCTTACTGCTGAATACCTGACCATTCAATGGATGACTACTACAAACTCTGGAGTTGTTCTGAAATTTATAAATCCTACCTATAATCGGGAGAGGAAATTTTCCTACACTATCAGTGGATTTTTTGCTGGAGAAGATATTTACGCAAAAACAAAAACTATGCAAATTGCATGGAGCGGTTATAAGTATCCAGCCTGGGGCGGATATAAAAAGATCGAGAATGATAACACCACTGTTAGCACTGATGAAACAATCAATGGTTATTGTGAGTCTACAGCGTCTCAAATTTTAGTAAGTACAAATTTGGAATATGAAGGCGAAAACTTACAAGAAGATACAGATTTGCCACCAATTTTAGACCCGTACCCTGAGCTTGTTTATACGAGCGAAAGTGGCCTACCTCCAGCTCCTTATGGTTCGGAACCTTTTGTTCAGGACTCAAATGGCAACTGGTACATGCCGCCTAATATCCAATCAGCTTGGACTTCTGATGAAGCGTATATTTATCAGCACACTAAAAGTCCAACTAAGCCAATCTTCTATGCCAAGCCTGGGTTTGAGTTCCAGTCTTAATTTGCTTTTGACGCTCTTAAAATAAGTAGAAAACATTAACTTATTTTTGAGATATCGTCATGAATATCTATTACCGGTATGATATAAAAAAGCTCTGCGACGCTTCAGGCGCGGAAATTTACAGTTCCAATTTTTATCCACATTTTCCTGTTCAATCATCCATAACTATTGACTGGTACTTTTTACAGCTTAATACAAGTACAAATGAAATGGAAGCTGTAAACGTTTCATCTGTTGCTGACTGGACCTTATCAATCGATAATGATCTATCTTCTGAAAGTAATGTAATGGCACGAGCTATTAATACTGACATAGATTCCAGCGATTCTGCAAATGGCCATTTAAGAATTGTCCTTAACACCAATACAGAAAAATTTATTTCAGTTACTGATGGACATGATACAGTTACTTGTTATGGTCAATTAAAATCTCTAAACAATTCCGCTGAAAAATTAGATGCTTTTAAATTTCCGGTGATTGCAGATGGAGATTTGGATTTAAGCGTTGATCCGCCGCCGGAAGAAACAGCCAATTACTACACAAAAACTGAAGAACAGATACTATTAAATGCAAAAGAAAATATCTCTAACAAAGTAACTTCATTTCAAACAACTCCTGACGATACGCATTATCCCAGCGAGAGACTCATTAAAGACTCTCTTGATAGTAAAATGACGGGGAACACACCCATTGCAGGAGCGACAAAAACTAAAATTACTTATGACGAAAAAGGTCTTGTTACAGAAGGAGCAGATGCTACAACAGCAGATATTGCTGATTCAAATGATAGAAGATATGTAAGTGAAAGTGAAAAAATATTACTTGCTAATACCTCTGGAACCAACTCGGGAAATGAGACAGCTGCTTCGATAGGAGCCTTGATTAACAATGCCACTTCAAAGACATTGCCGGTAGATAATGACAAGGTTTCTATCTGGGATAGTGTAAGCACGCTACTGCAGGCTGTTAGTTGGTCAAATATAAAAGCTGCGTTAGAAACCTATTTCGATACAATATATCTGGCCTTACATGCTAAAGCGGATTCTGCCACTTCCGCGGACACAGCAACTATCGCAAATGATTTAAACGTTTCCGGATTATCAGACGAATCAACACCGTCATCAGGAATGAAACTACTTATAGATAATGCCGGTACTCGTAAGAAGATAGATTGGAATCAACTCCCTGGAGTTTCTGGTGGAGAAGCAAATACTGCATCCAATGTAGGTACTGCAGGAGTAGGAATATTCAAAGAGAAAATCGGAGTTGATTTAAGATTTAAGAAAATAAATGGCGGCAGTACTTCCGTAACAATTACAGATGATACAACCAATAACGAGGTTGATATCGATATTGTGGATGCTTCTACAAGTGAAAAAGGAAAAATAGAATGCGCGGAAGCTTCCGAAGTTACAGCCGGAACAAGTACATCCTTGGCTGTTACTCCGGATTCTTTAGCTGGAAGTACCATATTTGGAGTTAAAGGACTACAAATTCAAATCGTAGCAGATACATCAGATGTTGATACTACTTCCGGGATTGCTTACTTTCGAATTCCCCAGGCCCTTAATGGCATGAACCTTATCAGGGCAATTTCAGACGTTACTACAGCTGGAACTACTAATGCTACGACAATTCAGGTTCGAAATATGACTAAGTACCCTTCCAACGATGCATTGAGTCCTGCTATAAGCGTAGCTTCTGGAAACACGTTGGGAACCGCCGGTACTGTTGATATTAATTATGACGATGTTTCAACTAATGATCTTATCAAAGTCTATGTTACTGCTCAAAGCATCACAAAACCCAAAGGGCTTAGAACCGTTTTAGAATATCAATTACCCTGAAAATTAAATATGTCTGAACTAATCAATACTTCATTATTTAATGACGCTAATTTGGCAGCTTATTATCGTCTTAATGGTAATTCAAACGATAGCAAAAATTCATATAATGGCACTGACACAGATATAACTTATGGAACAGATTATGGATACTATAGTCAGGGAGCTTTATTTAATGGTAGTACAAGTAAAATAGTATTACCTAATTTAGGTATATCAGGTTCTACGGCAAGAAGTGTCGTTGCATGGGTAAAACCTATATACGGAAATAATCTTGTAATTTATCATTCAGGAGTACGATCTCCGGCTAGTGAATTTACTTGCATAATAGATGGATTAGGAAGACCATATTTAACCTGTTACGGTATTGATTATTGTTCTAATGGAACTGTAACTTACAATACGTGGGCACATGTTGCGTTCGTCTATATCGGCGGCCAAGTAACTACATCTAATAATGCCTTCAAGTTATATATCAACGGAATCTTGCAAAGCGTAACTGTAACAGGTTCAACTTATACTCCAAACACATCTAATTCTAACTATGCAATAGGTTATGACGCAACAGGTACATGGACCAGATTGAATGGTTCAATAGACGATGTAGGAATTTTTAATAAAGCTTTAACTGCTGAAGAAATAGCTTCCCTATCTGATATTAATGTTACTTTGTATAATGATAGTTATTTGAGAGCTTATTATCACCTTGAAGGAAATTCGAATGACATTAAGGGTAATAATAATGGAACTGATACAAGTATAACCTATGGAATTGATTATGGATATTCTGATCAAGGAGTTTTATTCAATGGCAGCACGAGTAGAATAGCTTTACCTAATCTTTATATTTCTGGAGCCATGGCTAGAAGTGTTACGGCATGGATAAAAGTTGCTTCAGGCAATGGTGGGATTGTTTATTTTTCCGGAATAAATGGTACAGCTCAAAATTTTGTATGTTGTATTCAGACTGATGCGAAAATAGAACTTAGCTGCTGGGGAATTGATTATCATTCTGTTGGAACTATAGGAAATAACACATGGACACATGTCTCGTTTGTTTATGTTGGCGGCCAAGTAACCACTACTAATAATGCTTTCAAATTGTACATCAATGGAGCCTTGCAAAGCGTAACCGTAACTGGTTCAACCATAACTCCTAACACGTCTAACAGTAACTATTTTATAGGGGATGATTATAATGGAACTTGGGCTAATCTAAACGGATCAATAGATGAAATTATGGTCTATAACAGAGCTTTAACCAGCGACGAGATAGCTACATTAGCTGGTTCTTCTGCTACTCCTTCAACTTTTGTCCCTCGAATAATTTGGTTTTAAAAGAGGACGCATGATTGCTAAACAAAAATTAATTCAAACATAGGAGGTTTCAATGAAAATTATTAGAGCATTGTTTGGGGCTATGATTATGATGAGTTTGTGCAGTTGTGGCATAATTGATTTTCGGGAAAAAGCTTTGGCAACCGAAACAAAGGTTATCGGATTCGATGCTGAAATACCAGGAGCGTTCAACTCCGGAGCGTCTTTGGCAATTCTTAGACTGGGTTATATCTCACATAAGTACATCTCTGCACCTGACGGTGGTAAAGCTACCATTAACGACGAGTACAAAGATATAAGCATTTGGAAGTTAGCCGGGTCCGGAGAATCTAACCTTTCTGCCGAAAACACTATGAATCTGTCTTCGTCTTGCCACGAACCAGCAACTACCAACCACGAACTAAAATGATTCCATACCCGAAAATTCAAGAAATAAATGATAAAGAGTATCAAGTTACTCAAAATTATCGGGCTACACTCCCTAATAATGATATCATTCGGGTAAAAAAAGGGTTCGTCTACGACGGCGCGTCCATACCGCGTTTATTCTGGAGTCTAATCGGGTCACCATTTACAGGAACCCATACCAGAGCCGCCTTCATTCATGATGCTTTGTACGCTGGCGAAATTTATGACAGAAAAACTTGTGATTGGATATTCTTACAAATCCTCCAACAACACGGCTGCTCCTGGATCAAGCGCAACATCCTCTACTTTGCCGTTAGAACCTTCGGTGGTTTCGTCTGGAGGAATCATACAGAAAAAAATACCCAAAAAGCTAGATTGTTTCAATTCAGAGCATTACTAAGGAGTCAAAACGATCTTAATAATGAATACGCTGTAAAATGACATTAAAAGCTTACAAAAAATTTTACAATATCCATGCTCTGGTAATACAATCTTGACCCAATGTAATAGTTATTTTTACAGTTCCTAGGTAAGCTCAGTAGCAAATGGGTATTGTTTTGCTAAGATATGTACATTATAGTATTTTCAGGGAATTGATCGATTTAATTGTCAGTAATCAGTCAGGTCTACGGCAACGGCTTATCGACTAGGCAAAAACACCCTGATCATAGTTATTATGAGTAAATTTTTGCAAACACTTGTTATACTAGGTACAAATTATCACATAGCAGATTTTATGGCAATATATTCCTCCAATAGTCATTTTTATTTTAATTTAAATCGGAGAGTTTTGAATTTATGAATACAACCCATTTAAATAATTTTCATAAGATGCTCCAGTTTTATGATGATAGAGTATTAAAATTTCAAAAGGATAGAGAGTCATTATCGAAAAAAGTAAACTTTATCTATCCATTAACAAGATTCATTCTTTTTATAATAGTTGTTGCTTCGCTTATACACATTAGTCTAACTTTTTGTGTGGTACCAACTTATATAATTATTATTGCCGTTTTCATATTTATATTTGTATCCATTTTTCATTATCGTGATTCTAAAGAATTTAAAATAAAATCACATTTAGAAACGATAAATCGAGAGGCTATTAATCGAATAAAACGAGATTGGAATAAGATAAATAATATTAATGTAGAATGTGTAGGAAAAGATGCTAATTATTTGATGTTGTTGTCGTTAAATTTGATAGGCAATAATTCTTTTTTAAATTTGTTAGGGACCATAAAAACTAAAGCGGGAATAGATAAATTCATAGAATGGATAACTTCTATAGAATATGGAAAATTAATTGACATGAGGCAAAATATAGTTAAGGAACTTGCTAGCCTTATTGATTTTCGGCAAGAACTTTATTGGCTATTTCATCATTTAAGTTTAAGCCAAGGGGATTACAAAAAACTAATTTTATGGGGTAAAAATGATAATTCTAGTAAAATTCTCCCATACAAGTTGACTTGTATCTTGTCATTTTTAACTTTATTTTTTTTAATATTTTCTTGGTACAGTTACTTTTTTCTGATATCTTCTTTAGTTTTTATATCAATAAATATTTTCCTATCCATTATATATTTTGGAAGATGTAGCAAATTCATTGTTGAGTTGACGGATGTTTGCTTGAAATTGGATCGATATAATAACATTCTGAAATTTTTATTGGCTCATCGGAGCCAGTTCGATGATAAGATTTTTTTTAAAGAACGATTCAAAAAATATTTAACCCCTGCATTAAGGCAAATGCAGAAATTACAATTTTGGATTAGTTGGTCTGATGTAAGAAAATCCATTTTCCTGTATCCATTGGCTCAGTCTATATTTCTGTGGGATATGCATGTTTATAATGCTTTGAATCGATGGAAAAATAAGAATGGCTTTTATATAAAAGATTGGATTGACTGTTTAGCAGAATTGGAAGTTGTTGCATCTTTGGCTAGCATTCCTTTTGAAAATCCCAATTGGTGTTATCCGAATCTGAATACTAATGCAACTACAGTGTCTTTTAGGCAATTGGGACACCCATTATTATGTGAGACAAATAGAGTATGTAATGACATAGAAATTGGCCCTAATGAAACTTTCATTTTAGCAACAGGATCAAATATGTCTGGGAAAAGCACATTATTGCGTAGTGTCGGGATAAACATTTTACTGGCACGTACAGGAATATCAGTGTGTTCTGAAGAAACAACTTTACCTGTAATAGATTTGGTGACACAATTTAATATCCAAGATTCTTTGACCGAAGGGATTTCTCTTTTTATGGCAGAGTTAAATAATATCAAAAGTATTGTTGATAAAACTAAAGAGAATCATAATAAAGGTATTTTAACGCTGTATCTTCTGGATGAAATTTTGCAAGGGACTAACAGCAGGGAAAGGCATATTGCCGTAGTTATAATTATAAACCAATTATTACGATTAAAAACAATTGGTCTTGTTTCGACTCATGATTTAGATTTGGCTAATGCCTCTCAATTAAAAGATTTCTGCAGAGCAGTACATTTTAAAGAGAGTATAAATACTCTAAATAATAAAACGATAATGAAGTTTGACTATAAACTCTACGATGGATTGTCTAATACAACAAATGCTTTAGAATTACTTAAGGCTATTGGATTGGCTACATAGAAGACAATATAAAATCCTAGCCTAATGAGAGTCGTGGATAAAAATGTTCAGGGAATTTTGTTCCTGTTTTGACAATATCCGAACAATTTCTTTTTTTAAGATAACAATGTTATTATTATCAAATAAGTCATAGTGAGAACAAGGAATGTAGTTAATAAGAATTTGAGCGTTTTTAACCGAATCCCATCCATTATATTGCGAATCTTTGATAGGGCTGCTTGCCTTAAGTAAATTTATTTTCCCGTCATAATTTTTAGGATTATAACGCGTGGCTAATTCCATATTATTTTTCAATTCTTGAATAAATTTTTTACCTTCTATAGAAGAAGCTAAAACACCATTTTTTTTAAGAAATTTCACGGATTCTGTAGTTGCTGATCCAATCATTTTCTTATCATAAAAATTAAAACTATCAATTAAAATTAGAGTACTCGTATCCTTTCTTATGTCTTTTAATTGTCTAGCAATTTCAAAGGCTACAATACCTCCGAATGACCAACCCCCTAAAATATAAGGCCCGGATGGTTGTATTTTTAATATTTTCTCTATGTAACAAGATGCCATTTCTTCAATAGAACCAAACGTTGTCTTTTTGCCAAAGTTGGGATTACTTATTCCATATATAGCCTGATCTTTAATAAGGGTTGATAATTTTATATATGGAAAGATTGTACCTTCACCAGAATGGACTAAAAATAGTGGCACAGATTTTTTATGTTTTTGTAGACAAAAGACTGGAGTGTTTGAAATATTCTTGTCGATAAAATTTCCAAATTCTTTAATTGTTGGATACTTAAACACATCAAGCAATGATAGATCTTGATTAAAATGTTTTTTTAGCTCTGTTATTAAGCGTATTGAAAGGAGAGAGGTCCCTCCGATTTGAAAGAAATTATCATTCAATCCTATTTTTTTCATTTGTAATAAATTCGACCATATTCTAAGAAGATGTTTTTCTGTTTTATTTTTAAATTTAGGGTTGTCATTTGCTCTTATAAAAGAATCTTCCTTAGGGTATGGCAGGGCTTTTTTGTCTATTTTATTATTCGAATTCAATGGCAGGATTTTAAGAAATGTATACGAGGACGGAACCATATAAATAGGCAAATTTTCTTTTAAATATTCGTATAATTTCTTTTTTATCTGACTAATTTCTGTAACATTTTTAAAAAGCGAAAAATAACAAGTTAAGTACTTTGTTTTTTTCTCGTCTTCTCTCGCAATAACTACAGCATCTTTTATTTCATTGTATTGTTTTATGGTTTTTTCAATTTCATCTAATTCTACTCTAAAACCTCTAACTTTGACCTGATTATCTATCCTTTTTAAAAACTCTATGTTGCCATCTGGTAACCACTTAGCCAAATCTCCTGTCTTGTACATGACTTTATTCTTACTTAAAGTGAAAGGATTAGGAATAAATTTTTCTTTTGTGAGTTTATTGTTTGTATATCCCAGAGCTACGGCTGATCCAGTAATGTAGATTTCTCCAGGCACCCCTATTGGAACTGGATTTAGTTGGGTATCTAAAATATAAACCACTCTATCTCCAATAGGCTTTCCTATCGGGACAGAATCTAAGTTGCTGCTTAATTTACGGGGGATGGGATAACAGGTTGAAAAGACGGTACATTCTGATGGACCGTACCCATTAAAAAATTTCGTGTCAGGCAATAGTTTTAAAGCGTGCTTAATATGTGTAATATCTAAAGCTTCCCCTCCAGTAAAGACCTGTTTTACATTTTTTAATACTTCATAATCTTCATCTATAATTACATTAAACAACGATGAAGTAACCCACATAATAGTGATATTGTATCGATTAATATATGCTTTTAATTTATCAATAGTCGGTATTTCATTTGGGTATAAAACACAAGTTGCGCCCTTTAATATTGGGGTCCATAATTCAAATGTGAACACGTCCCATAAAACAGAAGAATACTGCAAAAATATCTGAGATTTATCCAGAATTGCGTCTTTGATGAACATGTACCCAAAAACACTTTTATGAGGGATATTACTACCCTTAGGTGTTCCTGTAGAACCTGATGTAAATGTGATATATGCTATTCTATTTTCATCTATCACTCTCGAGAGATTTATCTTGCTTTCTGTTTTAACTTCCGGTTGTATTTTGTTATAGAAAATTCTTTTTCCGCAAACTCCTTTCCATTCATTTAGATCTATTGCGTCAAGAGTTAGTATAAAACTTGCAGCCGCTTCCTTTAAAATTTGTTCTATTCTGATTTTAGGTAACGAATTATCTAACAGAACATACGTAGCATCTGCTTTTAAAATACCCAATATACTTATTATAAGTTCGAAAGATCTATCTATATAGATAGCTATCTTTACTCCTTCTTTTACACCCATTTTTTTTAGGTAATGAGCTAATTGGTTTGCCTGTTCGTTTAGTATATTGTAGGAAATTTTGTGTTCATTAAAGATTAATGCAGTTTTGTGGGGAGAAATTACAACTTGTTTCTCAAAGGCAGATGGGATATCGTTTTCGCTATGCAACAAACAAGAAGGACCACAAAATTTTGTTAATAATGTACGATATTCAGCTTTTTCTAAACAAGTAAAATTCTTAATATTATCTTTTGGGTTTTTTATAATATTTTTTGAAAGATTTTCGAAATGTTTTGCCATTCTTTTTATTGAATCGTGGAGAAATAGATCAGAATCGTATTCTAAGGTAATCCTAAATCCATTTACTGTTTCATTTATAGCTATAAGTAGATCGAACTTAGAAGTACCATAATCACATATAAAGTCTTTTTCTTTAATGTTGGTGAAGTTGTACTTTGTCTGGTCACAAGCCCTATCAACCGTGAACATAACATTCAAAATTGGCAACGAATTGGTAACCCTATTTATTTTTAAAGCATTTACCAGATGTTCAAAGGGGATATCCTGATTAGCGTAAGCTTCTATGCAGGTTTGTTTTACCTTTTCCAGTGCTTCATAGAACGACAAATTATCAGAAAATATTGTTCTTAATGGTAGTGTATTCACGAAGCATCCGAAAATAGTTTTTAGTTCTTCTTGATTTCTATTGGCTACAGGGGTACCCACAACAATATCATAATTGCCAGTATATTTGCAGAGTAGTAACTTAAAAATAGTTAATAAGACCATGAATGTTGTAGAGCTTGTCTTTTTTGCTAAATTTTCAATTCTTTGGGACGCAGTAATAGTTAGATTTAAAAAATAATGCCTCCCCTTATACGACTTTATGGCAGGTCTTTTAAAATCTGTAGGAATCTTTAAAATATTGTGATCTTTTAACTTATTTTCCCAGTATAGCAATTGATTATTAAACAGCTTTTTGGATATATATTCCTTTTGCCAATAGGCGAAATCTGTATAGCATATATTATTGGAACAAGTTTCATTTTGCTTATTGCCTATATACCTGTTATAAAGTTCCCCCAATTCTTGCCTAAGGATATTTATCGACCATCCATCACTTAAAATGTGGTGAAAAAGCACTAAAAAAATATATTTCTCCTTATTTATTTTAAATAACAGCATTTTGAATAATGGGCCAATAGACAGATTAAATTCTGTATTGATAATTGTCTTTAAGTCTTTTTTTTTAAAACTATTTATTTCTGTCAATTGGAACTCGCATTTATTTGATAATATCTGTTTAGGTATCCCCAAAGAATCTTCTACAAAAATTGTGCGTAGAGACTCATGTCTTTCAATTAAATCATTTATCGATTTATTTAAAGATATGACATCTAATGGACCTTCTAATTGAACAACAAGAGGGACATTATAGGCAATGTTACTATTCTGCGAATATTTGCTTAAAAAGTATAAACGCTCTTGAGAAAATGAAAGACAATTTTTATTGTTGTATTTACGTAAAAGGGGTAATGAACAATAATCTGGCATAGAGGTACTTTGCAGATAATTGGTAAAAGAAATAATGGTTGGGTATTTAAAAAAGGTATCTAAAGAGATATTAGATTTTAATAAAGAATTAATTTTAGAAGCTAGTGAAACAACTAACAAAGAATGTCCTCCAAGCATAAAAAAATCTTCATCTATACTCACCTTTTCTACTTTTAAAATTTCTTGCCAAACCTGACAAAGTTTTTCTTCTAAGTCATTTCTTGGAGCAACATATTTATGATTGATGCGTTTTGCTGTATTCGAAACATCTAACAGTTTTTTATAATCTATCTTGCCACTTGATGTCAACGGTATTACGTCAATAAAATTGAAGTAAGAAGGTATCATGTATTCTGGCAACTTATTTTTCAAAAAGCTTTTAATCTCGAAAGGAGTTAACGAAACACTATTCTTTGTTATCAAACACGCTGTTAAAGAGTTGTTATCATTTGCAAAAACTATAGCCTTCGTTACATTGGGATACGAAGAAAGATGGAATTCTACTTCTTTTAGCTCTATTCTAAATCCTCTTACTTGTACCTGTCTGTCATTTCTACCTAAATATTCTATTTCACCATTAGCTAACCAGCGGCCAATATCTCCTGTTTTATAAAACCTTGCATCAAATCCTTTAGAAATATCATCTTTTGAAATAAAAGGATTTGAAGGGAATTTTTGTTTTGTTAGTTCAAAATTGTTTAAATATTCAACAGCAAGGCCATTACCTCCAATATATATTTCTCCAAAGACTCCGATCGGTAGTATTTTTTGTTTGCTATCCAGTATATATACTTTTAAATCGGGAAGAGGTTTCCCAACACTTTTGCTACTACTCAAAATATCTGAAGTGGTTATTTCCTTAAGTGTGACATGAACCGTTGTTTCAGTAATCCCGTACATGTTAACTATTTTATGGAGTCCAAGAGGATATTTTTTTATCCATGATTTTAAAATACTACAGTCTAGTTGTTCTCCACCAAATATTATATATTTCAATGAGTTTAATCTGATAGGATTAGTTGAATCATAAGCTTGTAACATATAGAACGCAGAGGGGGTTTGATTTAATATTGAAATCTTATGTTCGGCTAACAAATCAAAAAATGCCTCTGTATTTCTAGTTACTTCATAGGTCGGAATTATTAAGGTCCCTCCATAAATTAAAGCTCCCCAAATTTCCCAAACTGAAAAATCAAAACTAAAGGAATGGAAAAGCACCCAGGTATCTTCGTGGCTAAAATTAAAATAATTTTCCACTGAATCAAACAGTCTCGTTACATTATAGTGGGTTTGAATTACTCCCTTAGGAATTCCTGTGGATCCTGAAGTATAAATTACATATAAAGGTGTATTGTGCGTAATTTCTATATTAAAATTCTCATGATTTTCACGTTCTATTAATGGCCAATCCTTATCTAATAAAACAACTTTATTTTTAAGTGTATTATCCCATATAGTAGCTTTAGAAAGAATGAGTTTAGGATTTACGTCTTTTAAGATATGCTTGATACGCGTAACTGTATAATTATTATCAATGGGAACATATGCCGCACCAAGCTTAATTATGGCCAAGATCCCTACTAGCATTTCTATTCCCTTATCTACGTAGATAGGCACTTTGGAATTTACTGTAATTCCGTGATTTGCCAGATAGTGAGCTAACTGGTTTGCCTTATCGTTTAATTGCGAATAAGTAAGATGAACATCCTTGTAAATAACTGCTTCTTTAAGGGGATGTTTTTGTACTTGCTTCTCAAATAGGGTTACAAGTGTAGAAGTTTTCTCAAATATTTTTGTATTGTTATTCCATCTTGCAATTTCATCCAATTCACTATTTGACATAATAGAGAAATCCATCAAACTACGATTTCCCTCGCACATCGTATTAACAATGTTGTTAATTATGAAAGGAATTGACATTATCGATTCTTCAAAAGAATCATCTATATAACTAGGATTAAAGCATAGTTGTAAGTGTTTAGCATCTTGCGTGATTTTTATAACAATTTTACAATCATTTTCTATTTTACAATGATTTTCGTCTATTGTATTTACAATGTCTATTAGTACGGGGATATTTTTTGAGGAGTGCGCTATATCTGAGAATCTAAAAGCAATATCATACAAATATGTTTTATTTTTTTTTAATGTCTCTACGCTTTTGGATACAAAATCTAAAATAGTATTCAAGTTAGAATCTGGACTGTATGCAATATCAAAAGGGACTTTATCTGAGTAAAGTGATTCTAATCCTAGGATTTCATTTCTTAGTGCTTCGCTTGTAAAAGATAGGCAAAATGGGCCATAATTGTTTAACTTTGAAAAGTATATCGTTATTGCAGCTAAAATTATAGCTACAGGATCTTTTATATTTTTGTGCTTTTTCAATAAACCAAAAATTGTTAATTCAGGAAATTTGCTATAAAGCTTTAATGGATTACTATTGATAGAGCATGAATTTTCTTTTTTAAGCAGAAACGGAAAATCAAGATCTTCAAACTTATTCGTTAATTTTGTAGTCCAATAAGATTCAAATTTGCTTAACTCTAAAGATAATGAGTCGATCTTAGATAAGAGTTCTTGATTTGGTATCAGCAATGTATCGTTTACCTTAATTTTATATTTGGCTCCTAATTCACTAATACTGAAATAATCTTTATTTATATTAAAGGCTCCTGCCAGCATTATATCATGTGAACCGGTAGCAATAGAAATACTGTCCGAAGTAATGGATGTGATGGTTCCTGGCGAGCCTTTGGACAAATTGCCACTTATCGTAATTTTCGAAGGGATAATTATTTCATTTCCTATTAAAATCTTAGATATACAAAATCTGTTAGGATAATTGTTAAAGTTCGTAGCTCTCCACAGAGATTCTATTACTTCTGCAGAATTTGTCCAAATAACGATCCCATTACCATGTGGCTTCTTATTCAAAGAATAGTAGGTGCGGTGCTTTAAATCCTGTTTTTTTTTTTTGATGCAATTTCTCTCTATTTTTGTTATTAAATTCTCAAACAAATTTGCAGCCATTTCAAAACATTTAATGTTTAGAGAAAACGCTGTTTCATCGTTATTGATCTTTATTTTTTCCTGCTCAAGAATATCACCGCTATCTATACCTTCAATCATTATGTGCCAACTAATACCATGATGCTTTTCATTGTTAAGTATAGCCCAGGAGGTAGAATTTAGCCCTGCATACTGTGGAAGCAGAGAATCATGATAATTGATAGCATGGCATTTAGAGAGGGCCAATATGTCTGGAGGTATGATTTTGTAGTACACAACGGAAAATAAATAATCAAACTTATAGTCTCTGATATCCTCTAGTTTTTTAAAAAGCTTGATATCATTTGTTTCTGCCCAAGCTTTAACCTGCGAAGAAGACGAAAATAGGCCTATTATGTTGTGCCCCCTACTTAGCAGGCTTTTGGCACAACGGATCGTTAATGCATTATCTCCTATAAAAACAATATCGAGTCCTAAATGCTTTTTCACAGGAAAAACCTCTGCTAGTATATTATTGCACTAATACGGCAGCCGAACCGATATTGCTTTTCGTGGGAATAGATAGGACTCTCTTTTGTGGATCATTTTCCACCCTTACCATAACTCCCCCAAAATGTGTACCGAAAAAGAACGGGCTAAAAACACATCTCCTTTTTTTCGATGTTGTTCCTTTCCCTGGGATATAGTAGTTTAAATCGTAATATTCTGAAGAAAGAGCCTCTTGTGCAATCCAGTCGCAAGAATCCGCTACTGCCTTTTCTATTAGATCTTCCCACTCATTTTTCCCCACTTCACATCCCATAAAAACGTATTCTCCAAGATATGAATTAGTTCTTTTTAATGCAAAATTATTTTTATTAGATTTTAACAGTTGTATCATAGGGTGTGTTGTTCCCTGAAAAACAACTGAGTCTTTAGTTAAAAACCTTGTCCATGGGATATATTTTTCTATCAAGGCCAGTTCTGCTTTGTTGATATTCTCTTCTTCTTTATCTTTTTCAGAAAGTAATGCCAATATTCCTTTATGTTCTATAAAAATATCAACGGGATCATTAATGATTATAGTTTTTGTTTTTCGTGCCTGATTTATCATATTAATCATAGGGGCCACTTTTGTCGGAGGATAAATAAAAGCCCCATATTTATAGATAACATCGAACAACTTGGATCCATCTGTCATATAGTTGTTCCTAATATGCATAAGTTCCGGACGTGTATAAATTGCCTCGAAAGAAGTCTCTTTAGTTATCCATTGACACATGTCTTGACATATATCTTGATCGTATCTGTCAAAGTCCGAAAATCCCACCATTGCCAATTTTAGATCCCTTTTTCCCTTCAAACGTGCCTGTTTTTTAAAATCTTCTATATATTGCAGAAAGGCTTCTTTGGGAGAAGGAAAATAAGCATTTGGAGATAGTTTTAAGGATGGATTTCTTTTGATATGTTCTATTATAAAATTAACTTCCCAAATCCCCCCCAAAGAAGATTCTACATTTAGTTCTAATATTTTTAAGTGTTCCCCCACTAAGATAGTGTCAGGACGAATAATACCTGGGACTTTTTGCACCCCCAAAAAACTTTCAGCAGTGTCCTGCAAATCTTGCCTGGGTTTAGTCTTACCATTACGATTTTGTAAAGCTACTTTCAAAGCTAATTCATATAGTTTAGGGAGATCGCGTTTCCAGTTATCGACTACCTTAGAATCAAAAGTTATAGGTGTAATAGCTATAGATTCATCTTGATAACAGATTCCTAAGTCAATAAAATCCGCAATTAATTCTTCACCCCAACTGTCAAAGTCAATATTATTCATAGCTCTTGCCCTTATTTAGGTTGTTATATTAGACTTAAAGATTTTGCCGCATCCTTTATACAATGCAGTGCCTGTTCAATATTATCCTTGCTTAGTGAGGCACTCGCGTTCAACCTTAATCTAGGCAATCGCCTTGATACGGCAGGGAAGCATATAGGATTCACAAAAATACCATTATCGAACAAATGTTTGGCAAGTTTGAATGTAATGTCTCTACTTGGAAGCAAAATTGGTATGACAGGAGACTCGCTATGCATAATGTTTAGTCCAATATTTTTTATTCCATCCCTCAATGCATGTTCATTATTGTGAAGTTTTTCTTGGATTTCTGGTTCATTTCCTAAAATTTCTAACGCCTTCATAAGTCCTGCCGGGATTGCGGGAGGCAATGAGGCCGAAAAAATATAGCCATTTGATCCATATCTTAAAAAATCTATGGTCTGTTTTTTCCCTGCAGCAAACCCTCCGATACCCGGTAATCCTTTACTTAAACTTCCTGTTATAACGTCTATTTCTCCTACAACATTATAAAAGGCGGAAACTCCCCTGCCTGATGGCCCACAGGCCGCCGTGGCATGTGCTTCATCTACGATTATGAAAGAATTATATTTTTTTGCTAAGTCAACAATTATATCTAATTTCGCGAGATCCCCATCCATGCTAAAAATTCCATCAGTTACAATAAATTTTCTTTGCACACTGGACAGACTTTTTAATAAGGAGGCTAACCCATCCATGTCTCTATGTGGGTATTTCATTACCTTAGTTTTAGATAATGTTAACCCATCAACTATAGATTGATGATTAAGCTCATCAGATAGAACTATGTCCCGTTCAGAACATAACGCATTCAAAACTGAAATATTAGCTGCATACCCACTACTGTATGTAGCCACATCTTCAGTCCCTAAAAATTTCGCAAGTTTTTTCTCAAACAGAAGGTGCAAATCTGAGGTCCCATTTAATAACCTCACTCCGCTTGTGGTCAAGCCATACTTATTTAAAGCATCTCTGGCAGCATCTATGATTCTAGTATCCCCATTTAATCCTGAATAATTATAAGAGCCTAAGTGAATTACGTGTTTATATTCTCCATCAATTGTACCATCTTTTGCAAAGGCAGCATTGACATATTGAGAGGGAACCCCTTGAAAAACCCTATTGAACATAGGTAGATGAGAAGTATTAAACAACCATTCATATAGAGCATTTAAAGCTTTTGTCTTAGTGGAGCCACTAACCATATCCCGGTTTCTTCCTGTTTCTTCAATCATAACACCACCTCTTGTTGTATTTGTTTTGGTAAAAATTTTATATAGTTGTCCTAGTTTTGAATGGATTAATTTTTGTTTTACTACAATAATCATTTAGCAAAAGCTCATAAGCACTATCTGCAATATTAAACCAAGAAAAATATAACCCTTCATCTTCTGCAAAAATTTTCATCAGTTTGAGCTTAAAGACATCGAGTATATGTTTTATTTGATCAGAACGGGTATCATCTTCGAAGATGGTTTTATACGGGACATCGCACATATTGTAATCCTCGCTATTTTCTTTTATTTTCTTTATCCCAAATTTGCCAGGATTTTCATAAATGAAGCTTTTAGGCATCAGTGAGAAATTATTAAAAGTAGCAAAAAAAGGCATTTTCATTAAAGACGTTTCATTATCTTTAAAAAACTTAATCAATTCCTCCCTCTGATGCTCTTTTTCTGATGGGAAGCCTAATAAAAGACAAAAATGCATCCCTATTCCTATATCACTACACATGTTAAGCATGTTAGAAGCAATTTGAGCATAATTAGTTACATCATCTGTTTTATTCATCAATTTTAATAAATCTTTATTTACTGTTTCCAATCCGATCCACAATTCTTTACAACCTGCATCATACATTTTTCGCAAAATTTCAGCGGTAAATCTTTTGTCTATCCTCGTTCTTAAAGACCAAATCAAATCAACGTTTCTTTTTAATAATTCATCGGATAGATTTGAAGCAAACTCAGGGGTACAAGCTTCATCAACAAAGAATATATGATTACATTTATATGCCTCTTTATAATGTAGCATTTTCTTTATTATATAGTCAATATCGAATTCTCTTCTTCCCTTAATATTGAAGTTAATGCTGCAATAGTTACATTTGCCCCAAAAACAACGAGAGGATGTTTTGTCAATTATAACAAGCTCGGGAACAAGGTATTCATTTAGTGGTAAATCCGTATAATCAGGAAATACTTTTTCGATGTTATAAGTTAATTTATTCTGCAATGCATTTGTTTTAACTTCCTCGTTATCTATATAAGTGAGGTCATTTATCATGGTAAGATTATTGTTTTCATTATTAACCAAGGAGCATATGGCATCTTCGTTACGAGATAAAAAAAGACTATCATAGCCAAATAATAATTTCTTATTCTTTTTTATATTGTTTTCAATTCTGGCAAAAGAGACTTCGTCAAACCCTAGTCCGGGAAAATTAATATGTACATGGGGTGCTGTTTTCTTTATCAGTTTATTCAAAGTTAGTATTTGAACAACTTCCCATGGAAACATAAAATCCATTAAGATGAATTTGAGATCATCATGTAGGATGTTAGGAATAATATCCTCTTCCATTATTTTGATAAAAGGATTTCTTTCGCTATCTTCACTCAATGAATATATGTGAGAAACTGACTTTATATCGAAACCAAGATAGGGCCAAAAAACGAAATGATTTGTAATCATTACCCCATATTGATAGTAGATTAAAGATTGGGCCCCAAAAAGAGTATCAAAGGAAAACTTGAGCTTAGAAATATCTCTAAATGTTTCTTTGTTTTTAAGTACGTTTATAGCATCATTTATATTTTCTAAAGTCTTCTTTTTCCTTGTATCAAATTCTGAAACACTAATGTCCGGACAAAATGGACATGGATATTGTCTAAAAATTTCCGGCTTATATTCTAATTTTGACAAATATTCACTACTTAAAAACGTGCTCCAGATTTTAATGTTTAAATCGTATTGCTTAACAGGAATTTTATTCTGCTTCAACAAGCCAGAAAGATAAGCACCAGATGGCTGAGGGTAAGTAGGGAACATGCTGAAATTGTTAATAATGGCATTCATTGGATTATGATATAAAGACTCTTTCTAATAATTGAAAATTATACTCAATTTGCTATTTTATAGTATATATTTATGAGTTAAATTATCAAACGTATTAAAATAAAAATAATTTAATTTTTTTAAAAAACTCATAAAATACCAATTTGTTTATAACAACTGTGACAGTATAACTTCTAAAGTTAAAGAGGAAATATTATTCTATCATATACAAAAGCCTATTTTGCTAATTTTTCTATTTCCTCGTTATCTGATGTATATGATAAATGTGGAAAGCTACTGGATAGGATCCCTTGTTGTCAAAAAGAGAAAATTCAGCAATATATAAAAATAGAGGATAGAATTAGATGTGTTTTGTCTTGGAAGCTATTAGAAAGGGTAATTAAGGATGTATTTTCATTAACACTAGAGAAGGAATTCATTTCCGTTGATAGTTATGGAAAACCTTTTATAGAAAATAGAAATAATATTCATTTCAATCTGTCTCATTCAGGAGAAATTGTTTGTTGTATTGTTGATGCCTTCCCAGTAGGAATAGATGTAGAGGCCGTGTCTCCGATAGATTTAGATACTACTAATTTCTTTCATTCTAAAGAACGTTTTGATTTGTCCACTTTGCCAACCAATGAGCAAATCAAATATTTTTATAAATTATGGGTGTTGAAAGAAAGTTACATAAAAGCGGAAGGAAAAGGGTTATCTATACCATTAAATACCTTCTCCTTTGAAATTAATAACGATTTGATACATTTTGAAGGAAATAATAATCATAAATGGGACTTTTCATTACACGCTATCGATATAAACAGGCAACCCTACCAATTAGGGATTTGTACTCATAAAGGTAGATTGCCGAATAAAATTATCGAGATTCCCTATATGTTTTTATGAACTTATTTGCATTCATGAGTAGTTTTTATTATTCCCTTGTTTTAAATTAGTTCCCTTGGGTGGATTTCTCCTTAAAACGGCGGATTTTTGGGAACGATTTTTTTTATCCAAGGCATATCTTCGAACCAGTCCTTTTCATATCCTGTTGCCAAATATAAATTCCTAAATCCTTATTCGTAAAGAAACTTTGCAAACTGTTCTCCTGGCAATTTTTCTTTAAGGTTAGAATCTATATAAATTGGAATATCTTTTTTGTAGCGGTTCATGACCTTTTTAAAATCTTCTGAACAATTAAAGGTTATTAATTTTTTGTTAATCGCAGCTGCATGCATTTCCCACACATCGGTAAGATATTTTTCATCATCGATAAATATAAAATCTGGCTGATCTTCTTTGTTTCCCATTAAAATCGGAACATACGGTGCGAAATTTTTAGGAATAATTTTGATTCCAAGCGCTTCTACACGTTCTCTGATTTCCGGCTCTTCATACCGGCTAGTTACCAGTATTGCCTGATTTTTTAAATCCAGTTGTTCTATCAAGTCCAAGCCGGATTCTTTAGAGTTTGCTAGCTCGTAGTCGACCAAAAACAGGTCTTTGTTTGAACGGGAAGTTTTGCAATACTCTCTAAGGGCTAAAGAATTATAAAAATGATTAAGTGTAACTAACTTCTTTTCAAGATATGTTGAAAAATGAGTTTGCCAAACATTATGAATTGATTCATCATCATCCAACACAACGATATGCTTGTCTTTAGAAATGGCTACATCATTTTGGAACCAATCTGGAGTTTCGGCTATAGGAAGTTTGATAATGAATGTTGTTCCATGGCCAACCTTAGATTGGATATCGTATGAACCTCCCCAGCTTTTGATGTTTTGAATAGCAGTTGAAACGCCTATCCCATGGCCTTCTTCCTTACTTGTTGTTACAATCTCTTGTTTTATTTTTGAAAGTATATTTTCTGGAATTCCTTTACCGTTATCGACGATTTTTACAACTAAATCAGCATCTGACTCTTTAGACAACACGACTCGAATAATTCCCTTTGATTCAATTGCTTCAGCAGCGTTATTGATCAAGTTGGATATTACTCTTTTAAATTTTCCAGGTTCGAGATTAACAAAACAGCTATGAGTATTGTTATCAAGCTCCAAAATAAGCTCTATTGATTTTTCTGATAATTGGAATCGTTTTTCTGATACCAAATGATCCAAAAGGCTCGAAATTAATTCTGATTTCAAATGCTTTTGTTCAACTGTACCCTCCACAATTTTAGGTTTATGCTTTGTCAGAAGATTACAAGCTATTTCACTAATGCGATTGGTAGCAGATCTGACGAGAATTCTTTTTTGTTCTGGCAAATCTGTTAAATCTTTTAATACTGTGGTAAGCGCAGCTAATGGCGACCGTATATCATGTGCTACCTGTGCTACATTTTCCGCCACAGCTCGATTCCTCATATCAATTGCTTTTTTCTTTAATGCTCTAACTCTTAAAAAGTACAGTCCTAAAATTGTGAAGATGGCTATAATTCCAAGCAGTTCCTTAAACCATAACGTCATCCAGAATGGTGGAATTATGATTATTTTTATCGAGATTCCTTTTTCATTCCAAATGCCATCATTATTGGAGCCTTTCAAATACAGAGTATATTCTCCGGGATTGAGATTAGAATACTGACCAAAATTATTTGTTCCGATATATTTCCAGTCCTTGTCAAATCCTTCAAGTCTGTAGGCGTACTGATTTTTTTCTGGATCCATGTAGTCCAATGCTGCAAATGTAAATTCAAACGAGTTATCTGGCCATGGAAGTTTTACTTCTGTTAATTTCTTTAACCCATCTTCGTTGTACGTTCCTTCTTTGGACTTGAATGAAGTTAACACTATTGGTGGCATGTGCTGATTCGGCTCTATCTTGCTCGCTTCTTCTGGATTAAATTTGCAAAGTCCAAGACCTGAAAACCAAAAATTGCCATTGGAATCTTTCAAAGGATTTCCTACTCTATCAAATCCATTACTTATAAGTCCATCTGCAGTTGTAAAATGTTTAACAACTTTTAACAGTTTCGTATCAAACTTTACTATTCCAGAATCTGTACTTATCCAAAGATTACCTTCTTTATCTTCTAAAATATGTCTTGTAGAAGTACTCGGAAATCCATGGTCAATCCCATAATTTGTAAACTTTCCAGTTTCCTTATCAAATTTGTTTAACGCACTATCATCCGTTGTTACCCAAAAATTTCCTTTACTATCGATAAAGGATTGAATAACTACATTTCCACTAATACTATTCTCATCATTCGGATCGTGTTTGTAATATGCACATTTCCCTGTAGCTTTATCAAATTTACATAAACCATCACCACCGGTTGCAATCCACAAGTAGTTGCCATCTTGAAAAATATCAAAAATATCTTTGTTACTCCATGAATCTTTAATAGTAGGAATATGTTTGTATTCAGTAAATTTTTCTGTTGGAACATCCAATTTGAACAGACTACCGGGATAATAGGAAGCATACCAAATTATATTTGGATTTTTATTATCTCTAGTAAAATAACAAGGAGTACGTTCAGCTTTTGGATTTTTAAAATTTTTTATAATTTTCTTTTTGCTAACATCAAAAAAACTAATGAATCCTTGATAAACTCCTAAACAAAGATTATTACCTGTGTCATTAAAATATAGAATAAACTGTGGTACCAGGTAAACTTGACGGATCCGTATCAATGTGGTTAAAAATTTCAAATTTATCTTCTTTTGTATAGAGACATAATCCCCCTTTGTATGTTCCCACCCAAATGTTTTTATCCTTATCTTCATATACTTGTGCTATATCATTAGAACTTATACTAGATTTGTCGTTAGAATCATGTAAATAATTTTTAAAAATATCTTTTTTAAAGACGCATTTATCAATGCCTCCAGATCCATTAATAACCCAAATGATTCCTGACTTATCTGTAAAAAAATACAAAATATTATCTGAACTGATACCAAATGGGTTTTTTAAATCGTATCTATAATGTACAAAAGTATTTTCTATTTTATTGAAATAGTCTATTCCTGATTGCGATTCATTGCATATCCATAGGTTCCCAAATTTGTCAACCATAAGGTGATGAATTTCATTATGTGATAAGCTATTCGGATTATTGGGGTCATGCCTATAGTTTGCAAAAGTACTTGTTTTTTTATCAAATTTGTCTATTCCAGTATGCTTAGTACCGATCCATAGATTGCCGTCTTGATCTTCTGCTATGGCACGAGTGTGATCATCACTAAGACTATTAGGATTACTAGGATCATGTTTATAACATTTAAATTTGCGGGTGGCTTTATCATAACAATTGAGGCCATCTTCTGTTCCAATCCAGATAAGGCCTTGCTTGTCTACAAATACAGCCCAAACACTGTTGTTGCTTAGACTATTGGGATTTCTGCCGTCATGTTTGTATTGTGTAAATTTTTGAGTTTTTTTATCATAGAAATTGAGTCCACTTTCAGTACCGATCCAAATAAGTCCATCTTTGTCTTCGGCAATAGTATGGGGTAACCAACTAAAGTTATTACTTGTTAAAGTATCTGCCTTTCCTGTAATCGATTTGTAACTTTTGCAACACCCCGCCCCCTTGTTATATGAGTATAACCCCAAGCCTTGTGCAACGAACCAAATAAGATTGTCACGATCAACAAAAAGAGATGATATTATAGAAGTTGAGCCAGTATCTATTATTTTTATTTTTTTTAATTCTTTTCCATCATATAAAAACAATCCTTTCCCTTCAGTCCCAATCCAAATAAATCCATCTTTATCTTGAACTACATTATTGTTGTATGCATTTGTGTTTAATATTCTTTGGAACTTGATATTGTTTGGTAATGCCAAAGCTACAAAGTCAATAACCTCCAGTAAAACTGGAGGCATGAAATGTGAACCCCTCAAAGGGGATTGTTCGTAACTTAAGTTTATTAGTTATTTTTAAATAATTCCAGTTGGTCAAGCTTTTTTTCTTCTTTCT
>Ga0233425_10002801_pt1 | contig 33240 bp, 16 predicted proteins | sample Watercolumn_Towu_2_FD_181712 | JGI IMG/M metagenome (GOLD analysis project Ga0233425, IMG submission 181712) | Freshwater microbial communities from Lake Towuti, South Sulawesi, Indonesia - Watercolumn_Towuti2014_140_MG | ecosystem: Environmental > Aquatic > Freshwater > Lake | place... | reverse complement strand
TCAGTAACAATTTGTCTTTTTTATGCAGCAGCGACTTACTGATTTACAGCCGACAATCTCTTTATGCATGATTGTCAAGAATGAAGAGCAGTGGCTTCAGCAGTGCTTGGATTCTGTCAAAGCACTTGTTTCTGAGATTATTGTTGTAGACACAGGAAGCACTGACAAGACAAAAGAAATTGCAAAAAAGAATGGAGTAAAACTCTTTGATTTTCCATGGCAGGATGACTTTGCAGCTGCACGAAACTTTTCTATCAGCAAAGCAAGCTGTGACTGGATATTGTGGATAGATGCAGATGAAACAATTGCGAAAAAAGACCATGAGATTATAAAAAAGCTTGTTGCAGAATCACAGTTTCCGCTTATTGTTCTTGAACAACGGCATTACACACATGACACAACAAAATCGTTGTTCAAAAAAACTGATGAACGATACACTGCAGAAGCAAGGGGTTTTGCAGGCTACACGCCAACATTAACCACACGATTGTTCAAAAACAAAATTGGCTTGCAGTTTGATGGTGTTGTGCATGAAACTCTGGATAAAAGCATGCAAAAGCTTGGCTTAAAGTTTTTGCGGACTGACATTCCAATACATCATTATCAAAACATGAAAGAAGGTGCAGAAATGAAAGCAAAAAATGAAACATATAACAAACTACTTGAAAAAAAAGAAGAACAGGATCCAAAAGACATCAAAAATCTTCATGACCTTGCAATTACTGGCCTGCAAAAAGGAGACCTGAAAACTGCATTTTCTTATTTTAGAAAAATATATGACCTTGATGCTGAATTGTTAGAGTCATATTTGGGCATGGGTTTAATCTGGGCAAAACGAGGAGATTATGAACGTGCAATTAAGTTTTTCCTCACTGCAATGAGCAAGAAAACAACTCGGACTATTGAATTATCAACTCCTATTGCAATGATTCGGGAAACAACAGTATATAATCTTGCATTATGCTACTTAAAAACCGGCAAACGCAAGCAGGCATTGCAAATTTTCAAAGATATGATACGATTAAACAGCAGATTTACACCACAAATACAGCAACGATTACGAGAAATGGGTGTTAGCGGGACTAAGAATGCGGGCTAGAATAGTAAATAAGGGATATTTCTAAACGACACTGTCATCTCGTCACAAAATATTTAATTCCTCTCGGCGCAAAATAAAGAAAATACTGCATAAATTCTTTAAGTGTGTATGGTTTTGTGGCATACTGCACTCGTTTTTTGTTTTTTCCAACTGCTTTTTTTCTGAGAAGGTCATAGACAGCATCTGCTGTTGGAGTTGTATCCAATAACGTATAGTCTTTTCCAAAGCATTCCACATGATGCAAATCTGAACATGCAACAACATGCTTCTGCAGCTGCTCTGCAACAGAAACTGTTTTTTTGTTAAGATTAAATTTTTCAGTATAAAAATGCGAATACTCCAGAAAACTGAACAGTTCTTTATGTTGTATAACTGACTTTCCTAAGCAGGATGGCAATAGAAAGAACGGGTGCGGTGCACCGATTAATGCATGGTCTTTTATTTTGTATAAATCATCAAATGAATGGATGTTTTGCGCTTCTTCTTTTGTAATATTGTAGATAAGAGTATGTTTTTTTTCAATATCTAACTCTGCTCCTGCGAGAAGCAATATGTTTTTCTTCTTTGCATAATATTTCCACTGGTTGATATCTGCAACTTTATGATGCCATGTGATTGCAAGAACATCATACTTTAATTTTGCAGCACAATTGATAAGGTCTTTTGTGGTATATGTTAATCCTTTATCTATGGGATCTCCTGGTGTATGTATATGCAAATCTGCTTTAAGCATACAATTGCTGAATTGCAGTGTACTTTTAAAACTTGTGAATAAACAAAGTTATCACTTTGCTAGAGTAAAAGAATAGTAAAATTTATAAAAACAAGCGCATTATCAATGCAATATGACCCAAGTTTTATCAATTGAAGAAAGAATAGCACAAAGCATAAGAGCACGTGCTGTTGAAAGGGCATGGAATGTTGCAAAAGCTCTTGAAGGAGATAGAGTACAAATTGATGGTCTTGAATGGGTAAGTCCTATTCGTGTTGAAGGAAGAGGACCTAGGCGCCCTGTTGATTTTTCTACACAATTTCCTGAAGAACCAGCTACATTATTGGCAACTCCAATGGACATTGGGATAATAGCTCCTGCTGATATTCTTGTTCCAGGAGAAGATATTGGTGTTCAGTGGACAATGCCATTATTAACAAGAATGAGGAGAGCACCACGCTCATTAGATTCTCAAGTTCGTCAAGCAATTCAAATCGGGCATTCCACACCTGTATCATTGCGACATACTATTGATGTTGTTGGATTCCTTCCGTTCCCTCGTGTAGGAGCACCTGCAGAGGAACAATTTAAACCAGAATTTATGGTTTATTTATATATTAATGCAGACTTAGGATTACCTGAAAATCGATATGCTGCTGTTGCAATGTATAATGGAAAAGTTGTAAAACAATGGCTTATGGGAAATGATCCTAGGACAATTTGTGTCTTTGCAGATCCAGAATATCGAACTCATTTTTCTGCAGAAATGCTTGTTACATTATCTGCAGAAGAACTTGCTGCAACACCAAAAAATGCAGGAGAATTAGAAATTTATGTTTATAGACTCACAAGAGAAAATGCACCTATAATACCAAGACCAAGAGGACAATTTTTTAATTTGTCTGAATATTTAGGAAATATTAGTCCCTCAAGAGGACTTAGTTTAGGTAGTATTGATACTCCGAGAGGAGGAGATGGATACAAAGGAGGGTCTGACTCTTATTTAGGTATAACGAGAAGTATGGGATCTACTCCTTCATGGTCTCCTGTTTTACACAATGGCGGAGGACAAAGTCCTTCATTACCAAATCCTGCAGCAGTCCCAAAACAAGTGGGAGATGTAAGGGTAGGTGAAGGAACTGCACAAGAAGCAGTTGCTCACACTGTTGTAACAGGATATCAATTTGATAAATCATTTGGAGTTCAACCAATACATATTAGATTATTAGGTGTTCGTGAAGGAGCAAGACAAGAAGCAACACAAACATTACAGGAAATAGCAAGACAATATGTTTCAAATTAAAATTCTTTTTATTTCATCAACTATATAAATGTAGAAATGCATCCTTTTCTATGCGTAAAAAAGTAGAAGAACTGACTGAAGCAGACATTGCATCAATCTGCGATCATACATTTTTGCAACGCAGTGAAGCGTACAAAAAAGAAGCAAAGTCTGAGGAAAGTCCGACGAGATTGCGGAAAAAAGCTTTCACAGATTTCTTAGAAAAAACAAAAGCATTGCTGTATAAACCTTATGCAGTATGTGTCAGGCCAGAGAATGTTGCACAGGCTGTCAAAGCCCTCAACAATACAGGCATAAAAATTGCATCTGTTGTTGGATTTCCAGACGGATGCACGTATTCAACTGCATTTAAAGTCTCTGAAACACTTTTAGCAGTGGAAAATGGCGCAGAAGAAATTGACATGGTTTTGAATTACGACAAACTCAAACAAGGAGAAATAGGATTTGTTACAGAAGAAATCAATGCTGTGCTTGAAGCAGCAGGAGATGCTGTTGTGAAACTTATTCTCGAAACATCTGAACTGAATACTGAAGAGATAATTCTAGCATGCAAAACAGCAGTAGAATGCAATGTTCCATTTATCAAAACCTCGACAGGGTTTAGTGCATATGGTGCAAAAGCCGGTGATTTGAACATTATGAAACAGCATTTCAAACGAGGCATTAAAATGTCTGGCGGAATCACTAAGGAAAACGTGAAAGAATTATTAACAGCTCTTTCTGACAATGACATGATAGAACTGAATCCAATGAAAATCAGAATTGGAGAAAGTGGGTTGTTGTGAAAATAATTTAATACGGATAGCGCCACACTTGACGAAATGGATTTGTTGAACGATTCGGCAGTAATGTGAGGGCAATTCTTACAAAAGAAAAGAAAGGATATTTTATTGCTTTGTTTCTTGACAAACACAAATATTACGAAGATGAAATGCAGAAATTAGGGTTTTGATTCAATCTTAGTAGATTTGAACCGGGATACAATCAGAGCAGAGCTCTGATGTACATGAAAAAACCGACTTTAACGCCACGACCCGGATTTGAACCGGGATATCCTTACGGAAACAAGATTTCCAGTCTTGCGGAGTACCAGATTGTCCCATCGTGGCATGCGTGTCGGTTTTTTCATTGTATCCTTGCGGAAACAAGATATCTTGGAAAACTGCGTTTTCCAACGAATTAAAACACAGTTTTAATTTTCCAGTCTTGCGGAGTACCAGATTGTCCCACTGTGGCATGCTTGTTTGTGTTAAGATATTGTCAAAATGAGTTGTTTATAAATATTATCACACCCCTCTTGACAAAATAAAGGTTATCTTAATGTTTAAGGTTTATTACTCTCATCAAGGATAAAACTTTCTTCTGTCTTATCCTCTTTTTTCTTTAATTTCTTTTTTACATATTCTGTTATCTTATTCCTTATTACATTCATCTGTATTTTTGCAAAAGATATTTTTGAAAGCAATGCTCTTATTTTTTGTTTAATATATTGAATTGTTTTGTAAATTTGCTCTTTAGTAGTTTTATACATATTTAATGCTACATACGTGGCTTTTATTTTGACATGATAATATGCTTTTTTCACTAAACTAAGTGCAAGTTTTTCTTTGTATATATTTACAAATGAGTTTATTTTTTTAAATACAGCACTCACAAGGACTTGTACTTTCTTGGACTTTTCTTGCTCATTTTTCTTAAGCGTAGCCAGATTTTCTTTACTATGCTTCCACATAAACAATAGTTTATGTTTATATTCTTTCCACAACACAAGGGTTTTTTCGTTTTGGGTAGAAAAATATTGAGAGACTTGTTTTGTTATCATGAAAAATTTACTCTTCAACACGTGCAATAACCCAATGGCTTTTTCATAATAGAAATTTATTTTTTCTTTAACCCACTTTGAGATAACACTTGCTTCTTTTACAGTTTCTTCTGTAACATGTGCATATTCTTTTTTTTCAGCTCTGATTAATTTTGCTTTTTGAATTTTATATGCATGTTTCTCTTCTTTGAATTTAGCATAGACTTTCTCTTTTACTGTATTAATACAGAGAATGAACTGCTTCATAAATACAGACATAAATGCATAATACTTTTGAGTTGCTCTTGTAATTACAGAAACTAGTCTTTTCCATACAGTATTTGTTATTTTACTTGTTATTTTCTTAAACTTCTTCCAGAGATGTGCAAATCCTAACATCCATAACATGCACAAGTGATAATAATGCAGTTCCACTTTCTTCGCATAGATAACTCCATGTATCCACAGTTTTTCAGAATACACAATAAGTTTTTTGAGACTATCTATTATCTTTGACTCATATATTTGCATGGATTTTTGTGCAGGGGTACATATTTCAGAGATTAAGAATGACCCTTTATGATATGCTTCTTTTATTTTCTCGTTGAACTGTCTCCAATACTCTTTAGTGCGTGTCTTTTGTACAGCAATATATACAAGAACTATTTTCTTTGTTTTCTTGTAATGCATAAATAATTTATGCCATACACAAACAATCTTTGCACAACTATTCTTGAACAAGTTAGTAACTGGATGGACAATAGCATAGTATATTTTTTGTGTATACAATAAGAGAGTAGCATATGCATCAGTAACTTGTGTTTTGAACACATTCCATAAATCATGTATCTTGTTTTTCTCTCTCTTTGCATAATGTCTGACTTCTTTTTCTTCATGTTTGTATTCTCTTTCTACTGTGTTGAAGAATTTCCTTATGCTTGCATAATATCTCTTTACTATCCTTCTTATAGGTAGCATTATTGCAAAATACCTCTTTTGCATTTGTGCATATGTTTCTTCATATGCGTGTAATACTACAGCTTTAATTTTCTTCCAAACTTTATATGCATGGCTTTCTTCTTTATGCACATACTCAATGACTTCTGCTTTTTCATGTTTGCATTCTTTTTCTGCTTTGTGTAAGGCTCTCAGTGATTTTGTATAATATCTTGAAACAGCAGCATACACAGGAATCATCATTGCATGATATCTTCTTTTTACTTTCATGTAAATAGATGTAACATACACAACAAGTGCCTTCCATAATCTGCGGAAATGATTCTTTAGTTTATGAACATAGTCTAAAACATATTTTTTGATGTGGTGATACTGCAACTTTAATTTATGAGTATAAACCAAAACATACGCTTTTGCATAGCAGTAATATGATCTTACTTTATGTGTTATTTTGACTGCTTTTGCATAATATTCAGCTACTAAAACAAGGTATTTTCTCCTGAACTTTGCATAATAGTATTCTCCTTTTGCGTTGAATGCTCTCCACAATCGCAATATGTGATTCTTTTCTTTGTGTGCATACAACAGTACTTCTTCTTCCTCATGCTTGCATTCTTTTTCTGCTTTGTGAACAAATGTTGCTGTTTTTGTATAATCTTCAAATAGTATTTTCTTGTATTTTCGCTGTAATCCATAAACAGACAGTTTCTGCTTATGAGCAAACACACAAACCTGTTTCTTTATTTTTTTCAGAGATAATTTCAATACATGCAACCATGCAACAACAGATGCGTAATATCTTGCAAAGGTAGTTTTAATTGGCTGAGTAATAAAGTTATACAATTCAACAACTTTGAGATATACAGCTACTACTTTATTTTTATAATCAGTCCATACCTTGTGGAATTGTTTTTTCTGTGCTTTGACACATGCATAAACATTGCTTCTTAATTTTCTGTATTCTTCTACAAACATAATGTAATATCTGTTAACATATGCATTGTAATATGCCTTAACTTGCTGTTCTATAGGGTAAACAAGAGCGTTGTAAATATATGTTATTTGTGATTCAAAGACAGAAGTAAGGTATTTAATTTTTTTCACTGTTCTCTTATACATTCTCTTTGCTGCTCTATAAAATACTCTATATGTTTTGAGTAAGAAGCGTTTCACATGTTTATATACTTGTTTGTACAATGCAACGTACTTTGTTTTCATTTTTTTGAAGAAGTGTAATATCTGTGCATAATATGACTCAACTTTTTCATCAAGAGCATGTTTACTTTCAACAACATGTTCAGCTACTGTTGAATATTCTTCTGCAACTTTCTCTTCAGCTTTTTCTTCAAACGCAACATAATGCTCTTCTTGTTGTACTATAAACTCAGCTGCATGTTCTTTTTCTGCATAATATTTTTGTTTAATATTCTGATACAGTGCAAGAACTTTTAGATACTTTTGTCCAATAAATGCTTTTACTGGAAGTATGGCAATATACGCAATTTCTACTGCATTTTTCCAAGATTCTTTAGTTTTTGCAACGTATTTTGTAGCAGGTTCTGTAACATATTTTGCAAAGTATTGTTCATAGAAAATTGTCTTCATTTGTATATATTTCTGTTGCATAAATTCATGCGTTTTTGCATAATATTCTCTTGTTTTGACAACAATCGTGTATGAAAGGAATTTCTCATAATAATATGTTGTTATACATGTAAGAACTTTTGTTGTTTTAGTGTTAATAACAGCAAGAATGTGATGTGTTTCTTTAACTGCTTCATGCGTGTATTCTTTATATTCCTGTGCAACAACCGCTTCTTCAGCAACAATTGTTTCCTCTGCTTTTTCTACTGCTCTAATTTCTTTTCTTTTTAATGCTCTAATTCGTATCAGCAGCTCATGAAGTCTCTGACGTATTGCATCCTCTAAATACAACACATTGTCGTGGATATATATGCTTCTTCTGTATCCATATACTGCACTGACAATAATGCCTGCAAAAAGAACAATTAAAAATATAATTGCAATTGCATTCCTTATTTCTAAACGTGAAATGTGTTCTGCAATTCTAATTTCCTCTTCTTTCTCCTTCTGCTCTTCAGCATATTCTTCATACTGTGCGTTTACTGCTTCTTCTATTTTTTTCTGTTTTTCTGTAATCTCTTCTTCAGTTATCTTTTCTTTTTCTTCTTTTGTTTTTTCTTTTTCTTCTTCAATGCTCTCTACTTTTCTTGATGGAACACTTCCGCCGCCTGCTGCTGCAGTTGTCGTAGTAGTTGTGGTTGGTGCAGGTGTTGAAGGTGTTGGTGTTCCTCGTACAGCAGTGTGCTGGAGATTGCTGAACTCGAGAGTTGTTCCTGTATCAATACATTTTATTCTATTAACAGTAACACCTGCTGAATTTCCAAGGCACGTTGTTAAATCTGTTTCATTAGCGCCTGTACACGTTGAAGTGACATTTTCTATTGATGAAACAGACTCATCTTTTACACAAAGTGCATTGAAATTATTATCTGTCAAGTATAATGTTTTGTTCTGGTCGTCTTGTATTTGGCCTGTTATGTTGACAATAATGCTATTGGTATCTCGCACTATTGTAATTTTTCGTAAATCAAGAACAGTTTTGCTAAAGTTGTGTGTGAAATTTAACATTAATGTTGCATTGTCATAGACTTTGACATTTTCTATTCCTGAAAATGTTCCTGTTGTTGTATTGCCGCTAATAGTAATATTCAAGCGCGAAACTCCTGTTGCATTGACATATGTTTCATTGTACAGTAATTTATCAATAACATCTGGAACTCCATCCCTGTCTCCATCTACTGCAGTTGCATTTAAGGAATATGTTTCTGTTTTTGATGCACCTCTGTTTCCTGCTAAATCAACTGCAGATGCATTGAGATAATATGTTCCATCTGTTAAGTCAGTGAAATTATAGAATAATGAAGAAGAGGTTTGTGTTGAGGTGTTGATGAGATCATTTGTTCCGTTGTATAAATACACTTGTATTGTGTTTTGATACAAATCTGTTGCACTGGCATTGATTACAAGACATGTATCATTAACCACTCCAGATGTAAGAGTAGGTGATTCAAGGGTCAGTACTGGGTTGACAGTATCAACAATTATTGTCTTAGTTACTGTTGAATTGCATCGTGTATCGTCACATCCCGTAGCGTTGTAATAATACGTTCCATCAGCAAGAGAGGTAAAGTTATTGGAATGTTTATACGTGGTTGCATTACTATCAGTATAACTACCTGCAGCATTAAATATGTTCAAGCTTACAGAGACAATGCTTGAATCATTGCTTGTTGCATTGACAAGCATCCAATTTTGTGAGACATATCCTACAAGAGGATTAATTAATGTCAGTGCAGGATAAATAGTATCATCAACACCAAATGTTCGTGTTGTTAAATTTGTATTTCCTGCAATATCAACAGTGTACACATTTATTCTATATGTTCCTAAACCAACAAGATTTTCAGGAGTTAAGACAATATTTCCTGAAGCTTCATTTGATTCATACAACAGAGCTCCTATTGGATAGGTGATATTAAACAATATTGTTCGTGGATTATTCTCTGTAACTGTCCAATTAATAGCAACTGATTCTATGCCGTATTCTATGGTTGTGTCATTGACGCCGATTGTTCCTTGCGGTTTAACGTAGTCAAGGAAAATATTTGAGGTGTTTGTAACATTTACATATCCCTTTGAATCATTGACTGTTGCATTGAGATAATATCTTCCTTCAGGCAGATTTGTGTAATTTAAATAAATCTGCTTGTTTGTTGTTTGTGTAGTATTAATTGTTTGATTGTTAGTTCCATTGTATAATATTACAGTAATTGTGTCAACATTTGCTTCAGTAATTGTCAAATTTGCAATAACATAATTCTGCGAGTAGTTGCCTGTTTCAGTTGTTCCTCTGTTAAAGCGTATTGCTGGTTTTGTTGTATCAATAGTGAATGTATTTGTTTCATTTATGCTGTTTGTTGCATTATCTGTACACCATATTGAATAATTATATTGTGCATCTGAGAAACTATTGACAGTGTAATTGCAGAATGTTGCATTCAGGCACGTGAATGATCCTACAACAGCTCCAACAGTAAGATTACATGCCATTGTAGCAGAAACAGTATCAGTGCTTGTCCAGTTAAAGTTGATTGCTGTTACATTAAGATATACTGCGTCGCTTGGGTATGTTATTGACAGTGAAGGAGCTATTTTGTCAATATAAAATGTTTTTGAATCTCGTGTTATTCTTCCAGTACTGTCTTGGGCAAACACTTCTAAAAGATATGTTCCATCTGTATTTCCTGAGACATTTACAGTATTATTCCAGACATGCCTTGTTGTGACTGGATTATATGCAGCAGAATTGCTTTCTATAATTACTCCATTCTTGGTGATGTTATAATACGTATAATTTAATGATGAATCTTGTACAGCTGTATTAAGACTAAAATTTGCATTATAATATCCTGAGGTGCGTGGAATGATAATTTGTATCACTGGATTGACATTATCTAAATGGAATGAACGATTCACATTTCTGATGTTGCCAAGGCTATCGTTTGCAAAGACACTATATGTGATGTTCCATTCAACTTCTGGGTAAATAGATGTGTTCCATGTTGTATCCCAGCTGTCTGTGCTGTTTAATGTTCCATTTTTAATAGTCTGACTAGCATTGGAATTATTGTACAATGCATACCATGCTGAATCAAGGCGAGTAAGCTCTTCTGATATTTCGCTGTTCAAATAAACAGTATATCCTACGCTGCTATTGTCTATTGGGCTTGAAATGGTAATAACAGGAGGTTGGTTATCCATAGTTAAGGTTCTTGTTGCAGTTGTGTTTGTGTTGCCTGCACCATCAATACACCCTATGTACCACTGATATGTCCTATTTGTTAACTGAGAAACAAGAAGAGTTGTATTCACTCCTGATATAATAGAAATATTGTTATTCGCAGCTGTATATTCTATTGCTCCAGCAGCATCTACATAGACAGTACAATTTGTTGTGAGATTATCATTGACAATAAACGTGAAATTCACTTGAGGTTGTGTTGTGTTATATCTGTCCATAGGTGCAATTATTGTAATTAATGGATTAATTGTGTCTAATGTAATTTGTCTGGTTTCTGTTGATGCAGAATTATTGCTTGTATCAAATGCAGTTGCATTTAGATAATAATTGTCATTAGGAAGGTTTGTGAATTCAATAAATGTTTCTGAGGTAGTTTCTGATGTAAAATATAATGGTGTTGCTTCTTCTTCACTGAGTCCTAAATATTCTTGCGAGAGAAGCACTGTTGTGTTTACTATTCCTGCAGCATTATACAAGTAAACAGTAATATTTCTGAGATTATCATCAGATGCCGAAACATTTGCTGCTATATATGTCTGGCTGTGGTTGCCTGTTGTTGTGGTGTTAGTAAGGAAACTTATCTCAGGAACAGATTGATCTATTATTGTGACATTCCATAATGTGCTATTTGTGACAAGAGACGTATCTGCTAATACAGTTGCATATGCAAAAAATTCATATGTGTTTCCTTGTGTTCCTGTTGCATTGACGTAATAAGTGATTATTGTGGAATTTGTCTTGTTTAAATTAACTGTATATGGATTGGATGATATGTTAGTCCAGAATGGAATTGTACCTGGTGTTGTTGGAATTATTGATTTTCTCGAGCTTATGCAGATTCCACTTGCAGAAGATAAACAAATGTTGTCAAGGTTTGCTTTTCCGTTGTCTCCTGTTCCTCCATCTCCTGTCCATACCTTAATACGCACATTTTTGTTTAAAAGAGTTGAGGTTATTGCAACTGTTTTATTGATTGCTATTGTTGGGAAATAGTTAGTATTATCATTGCAGCCCCCCCACACGTCATCAGTGCTGCTCCAGCTTCCTGTAAATGGACATCTATATTCTAAAAGCTGATAATTTCCAGTTTCATTTCCATCTTCATACATCATTAATCCATATCCCCATTCATCATAATCTTCTCCTTGGAAACTGTAGGTGATATAATTTGCACTTACTGAGAATATATCTGAATATATATATGCCTGCCAGTTTGTGTTTGAAGATCCTGTGTATGTTGTTCTAAATTCCAACCAATTACCGCTGCCAAAAGGATTTGATGCTGTTGAAACATTTGCTCGCTTGTTTGTTCCATTTGTAATTAATTCATATGTCCATCCTGGAATATTTGTACACGTTCCTTCAGAACTGCTGCAATCACCTGACTGGCTAAAGTCGCAGTTTGTAATGTCTCCACATTCTATTGTTGTGATTGGGTCAAGTGTGACATTAACATTTCCACAATCTTGCTGTAGACAAGTGACGTTTACTGTAACATTAAACCATCTATCTTTAGTTACATTAAGGTCTGTTGTCGGGAACACTCTTGAAACAACAAGGGTAGGCTGTGTTAAATTAATGATTCTTGTACTAGTGTAGTTTCTATTTCCAGATGTGTCATTTGCAGTTGCATTAATGTAATACACCCCATATGAAAGAGTTGTATAATTAATTGCAGTTGTTGCATTACTATACATTAATCCTGTGCTGTTGTATAAATAAATCATGACTTTATCTAATGAAGCATCTGATGCGCTTACATTTACCACAATATATTTTTGGAGATTGTGTGTTCCATTTGCTGTTGTAGGGGCATTGTATGAAATCTCTGGCGCAATTGCATCTAATATAGTGACGTTCCACTTTGTACTCTCATTTGAAATAGCATATGATGTTTTATTTGCATACACATAAAATTCAAATGTATTATTCAAATTGCCTGTAGCATTAATCCAAAATGTAACTAGTGTTGATTGTGTCTTGTTAAGAGCAATCACAGAGGGGTTGGTTGTATTTGTCCAGAATGGTGTCGCTGAAGTATTTGTTGAGACTAATCCTGATTTGAGAGAAGTATTCTCCATGTACATTGTAATGTTGTCAATCCAGCCAGCATCACTTCCTACAGCAACAGAACCATCTTTTGCATAATACCATAACAGTGTATATGTTCCTGGATTAAATGCTACTGTCTTTTTTGTCCAGTCAATAGTCCCTGAAATTGCAGATACGTTGCCTGTACCTCGAGTACATCCTGTCTGGCCGAAAGTTTTGTTTACACAGAATCCTAAATAATCCCATCCCCCTTCAGAAGATACTTTCCAGTAAAATGTTAAGTTTGCAGCTGAAGTAAGAGTTACATTTTGTGTAATCCATGTGTTCTGGCTGTGGCCTGCTGCTCCAGTTTTTGCAGCATATGTTCCTTCTGTTTTTGTTGTACTTTGTACAGACCAATTGGCGTTGCCTCCTGTTGACCAGCTACTGAGTGTGCCTGTCTCGAAATCTCCATTTGTAATCAGATTTGATGTTGGATCTAAACTGACAGTGATTTCAGCACAATCTTCATTTTCACAGGTGATGTTTACAGTAACATTAAACATTGCATATTTAGAAACATTTATTGCAGTAAGTGGATAAACTCTATACACTCCAATAGAAGGAGTCATATTAATTCTAAATGTTACAGTTCCATTATTGTTCCAGTTATAAGAATCATCTCTGCAGTATACATATACTGTGTAATTAGTGTTTGAATTCACAGCAAGAGTAGAATTAAATCCATTTCTTGTTGCATTGGCTTGCATAGTGTAATTTGTTGGAGCAAGATTTGTTTCATAATAACAGGTTGCATTTTCATTTGTTGTTGCATTTAGTGAAATTGTGGAATGTGTATAGTTAAACGTTGAGCCATTAATAGGATATGTAATGTTAAGAGTAGGAGCAACAAAGTCATCTGAGGTGATATTTAACCTAAGTATTTCAGAATTTTCATTGCCTATTGTATCATTTGCAGTAATATTAATTTGGTAGACTCCAATTGGAACAAGTGTTTTGTTCTGCAGATATCCTGTACAATTAATACTGAAGTATGTACTTTCATTTACTTTGAAACAATTGATTCCTGAAGTATCTGTTGCTGTGATATTTGTGGTAAATGCAGAACCATAAGATATTGTCTGATTTACAATTCCTGTAATTGCTGGAAGTGTTGTTGCAGTAACATTTACCCAGATTACTTGACTTCTTGTATTGTTGTATGTATCATTAACTGATATGTTAAGGTTGTATACTCCTGTTGCAATGACTGTGTTATTTGTTAAGAATCCAGTACAGTTAATTCTGAAATTGGTAGTATCATTGACTCTGTAACAACTGACTCCTGAAGTATCATTTGCTCTGACTGTGTAATTCCAAGGATATCGATATTCAAACGTTTGATTTGCAATAGTTGTGAAAGTTGGTGCAGTTACATCTCCTACATTAACAATAATTGTGACGTTCCATAGAGCACTAATATTATTTACTGCCAAATCATTTGTTCTATTTGCATATGCAAAGAACTGATTGTTGGTGCCAACAGTACCAGTTGCGTTGACAATCCATGTCACAAGTGAAGATTCATTAATGTTGAGGGTAACATTTGTTGGGTTTGGTGAGCTTGTCCAGAATGGTGTTGCAGAACTGTTTGTTGAAATAGTTCCTTTAGGTGCAGCAACGTATGTTACATTTTCTCTGATATAAACGTGGCCTAACCAATTTGTAGAGCTTGAAGAGGTGTATCCCATGTAATAGGTATCACAAGATGAATCTCCTGTGTTATCATTTGCAAATCCATATCGCGGATTTGATACTCCATTTAATCCAGGACCTGCAACTCCTGAATCTAATGTGCTAACATTTGCAACTCCCCAACAACCATCATCTCCAGACATTGTTGATCGTGAATACCAGTTTGCTTGAGTAATTCCTGAATCAGAACTAAACCTAAACGTAGTTATGTTTCCTATAATTGTTTGATTAGTTGTATTTTTTCCATACCAGCTGACTCGTTCTCCTGTTGCAACAAGAGTTGCAAATCTATTTGAGAGGTTTCGTGTGTTATTGAAAGTCATGACAAAGAGATGAGTGTATACTCCTCCTACATAGTGAGTTACCATCCATTGACTATGATTAAAGACTCCTAATTTATTTGTTGCATAAATAGTTGACAAGCTTGTGAGAGGATTTCCACCCATTGTTAATCCTTCAGCACAATATCCTGAATTCATGTTTGCAAATAGTGTCCATCCTCCTCCTTCAGTTGTCATATCACAGTAAACTTGTAATGGGGTGCTGTTTCCAAATGGATAAATGGAATAATTCCCACTTCCTGTACTTAATCCTGTATCTAAAATGTGTTTACATGACACTGGTTGCGAGGTTGGATCTAATGTGACATTAATCAATCCACAATTATTATCTCTACAACTGACATTAACTGTAACTGTGAAAACTTCATTTTGTGATGCATTCATGTGTGTTGTTGGAGTAATAAGATCAACACTAATTCTTCCTTTATCAATGACAGTGATAGAAATGAGCTCTGAAGTTTCTCTGCTTGCAGTATCATTGATAGTGACATTAACCCAATATGTTCCTACAACAGGAGTTGCATTATTTTGTAAATATCCTGTACAATTAATTCTAAACAGGGCAGTATCATTTACTCTGAAACAGCTAATGCCGTTTGCATCACTTGCATTAATAGTATATGCAATAGCATCATCTTCGTATACTGTTTGATTTGCAATAGATGTGAATGCAGGTGCAACTGTATCAACAACAATCATTCGTGTTGCATCAGTTCTATTAAGATTTAATCTTAAGTCTCTTGCAAATAATTGGTACGTATATGATCTGTCATTTAAGACATCTGTTGCATTCTTGCTTTGATTGACATACAACGCCCATCTATCTGTGTTATATTTATTCAAATTTGAAACATATTGTTGGTAAACTTCTGCTGCAGATAAACTTCTGTTCCATATTCTTACTTCATCTATTGCTCCACTGTAATAAGATGCATTTGGATATTGACCAATAATTACTTCTCCTCCATTGTTGTGAATTGGCAGACTTGTTTCATTTCCAGAGAGTAATCCATTGACATATATATTTCCTGATGCATTGACATAATGCATCCATATTCCAGAATTATTTATCCACACACTAATTGTGCTTCCCATATATGTCATATTTGTGAGGTTAATATAATCATTAACTCCATCAAATGCAAATGCTCCATTGTATTTTCCTGCTGAAGTCCATAACGAACCAATAACTGTTCCATTATTCTGATATTTACTGATATCAACTGTATATGTATCATTTTCTCCAAGCACAGAAACATTGTTAAAGTTCATCATTAATACAAGAGAATCATTATATATTGTGAAATTAGAGGTGTTGAAATTATAAATCAAGTCATACAAGTCTTCTTCTATCAAAGAAACATTAACAATAAACCATGTATTGGGGGATTTGGTATTATTGGTTGGAGTTAATGCATCAAATGACAATGAAGGAGCAATAGTATCTGTTACGTTAACCCAGAATAATGCATATTGTTCATTATTGTAAGTATCATTGACTGTAATGTTCAAATGATGCATTCCTAATTTTAAGCGCGTGTTGTTTTGTAAATATCCTGTGCAATTAATTCTAAAGTTACTATCATTTACTTTAAAGCAAGCAAGTGGGTTTGAGTCTGTTGCATTAAGATTTCTTCCAAGTGCAACAACATACTCTTGCGTGAGATTTGTAATATTCCAGAATGCAGGAGGGGTTGTGTCAGTCACATTAATCCAGACTAATGTCCAATTGACGTTTCCAGCAGTATCATTTATAGAAAGATTTAATCCGTAAACACTTACTGGCAACCCTGTATTATTTTTAATGTATCCTGTGCAGTTAACATTGAATCGTGTTGTATCATTTACTCTATAGCACCAAAGTGCGTTAACATCAGTTGCATTAAGGGTATAATTGACTCCAGCATAATGTTCAAAAGTCATGTTTGTTGCATTGTTGAATGTTGGTGGAGTGTAATCAATGACTATTTTTCGTAGTCCTGAATTATTGATGTTAGACAGATTATCATATGCATAGACATTGTAGGTATAATTAGTCTCAAATAATCCTGTCGTTGAATTTGTGCTTTGATTTGCATAGAAATACCATGAATTATTATTGTATTTGTTAAGATTTGAAATATACATGACATATGCATCATTTGCACTAATATTCATATCCCATATTCGAAGTTCATCAATTGATCCATTGAAGTACGTATTATTATAATATTGTCCAATAATCACTGTGCCTGTTTTATTATGTATTGGCAATTCTATTTGTCCATCAACAAATACCCCATTTTGGTAAAATGTTCCAGATGCATTAATGTATTGTGTCCAGATTCCAGCTTGTTTTAACCACACTGCAACAGTTTGGTTTACCTCAATAAGTGTTGTGACATTAATGTAATCATCCACTCCATCAAAAGTAAATGCTCCATTATATTTTCCTGCACTCCTATTCATTATTGGACCATTAACTATTCCTCTATGAGATCTGTTGCTGACATCAACAACATAAGTATTATTCTCTCCAAAAGTTGAAATGTTATCAAAGTTAAACATTAAACTTAAAGAATCATTATACACAGCATATGTGCTTGAGTTCCATTCATACTGTATTTTGCTTAACGATGTTTCTATTATTGAAGTATTTATTTGCATAAATGTTTGTGGTTGTTGCGTGTTGTTTAGTCGAGTTGGAGAGCTGTAATTTGTATAAGGGGGTGTTGTATCTAAAACCACCATTCTTGTTTCTGTATAATTAGTGTTTGAAGCAGTATCTGTTGCAGTTGCGTTGAAATAATATGTCCCATCAGTTAAGTTAGTAAGATTCTTGTAATTGGGTGATGTTGTATTTGTTGTTGAATTGATTAAGTTTCGTGTTCCATTATAATAATTAATCGCAATTGATGATAACCTCGTATCTGTTGCAGTAACATTTACACTAATCCAATTTTGACTATATGTTCCATTCACTACTGTTTGAGAAGCGTATTGCACTCCTGGAATTGTTAAGTCTTTAATTGTGACATTCCAAATAGAGGTTACATTATTTATTGAAGGATTAGATGTTTTATTTGCATATGCAAAGAATTCATACGTGTTTTCTCCTGCACCTGTTGCATTAACCCAAAATGTGACTTCTTGTGTTTGTCCACTCAATAATGAGATGTTTATTGGATTTGTTGTATTTGTCCAGAATGGTGTTGCAGAGGTATTTGTCGTAATGAGTCCTCCTTTTCCAGTACTTGTTCCCATAACAGTGACGTTATCAATATATCCTGCGTCATCTCCTGTGACAACTGATCCGTCTTTTGCATAATACCATAATAATTGGTTTGTTCCAACTAACAATGCTTTGTTAATATTTTGCCAGCCTCCTCCTGTTCCTGAAATAGCAGTGACATTACCTCCTCCTCGTGTACATGTTCCTGTTCCATACGCTTGATTAATGCAAAACCCTATATAGTCGCAACTAGCTTCTGAAGAAACATACCAGCTAAACGTGATATTGGATGCAGATGTTGTAGTGATGTTCTGCACAATATATGTGTATTGACTATGTCCTATACTTCCGGATTTTGCAGCATATGTTCCTTCTTTTTTCGTTGTACTTTGTACTGTCCAGTTTCCGTTTCCTGCTGTTGTCCATCCATTCATTGTTCCAGTTTCAAAATCACCGTTAGTAACCAGATTTGAAATAGGATCAAGACTGACATTAATTTCTCTGCATGGTGTTGCACTTGTACAGTTAACAAGAACAGTGACGTTAAAAAATTGATCTTGTGTTGCATTAATATTTACTGTTGGATATATTCTTGAAATAGTAAACGCTGAATTTAATTCTGTGCTCCACACAGTTGTCTGATTAAGATTTCCAGAAGTATCATTAAAGTACCAAGTCCAATAAATTGGACTTGTGTCTATTGTCTTTGTTACTTGAATCTGTTGTCCAGAGGTATAATTTTGCGGAGAGTCATTAATCCAATAAGTTCCATTGTACCAGCTGAAAATATATTTGTCAGGGAATTCTTCTGTTGGAGTTATATTAAAATAAACCAGAGTGCCAATCGCAGTTGATGCAGTGATATTTGTTTTATTGCCTGTCCATGTTGGTGTTGTATTGTCAGGAATACGTATTGTAACATTAATCTTTACAGTTTGGTTACTATTGTTCATACTTATTGTTCTATTTGCATTCACAAATAATTTGAATGTTTCATTTCCACTTCCTGATGCGTTTACCCAAAATGTAACTATTTGGCTTTGTCCAGTATCTAACGTAATTGTTGCAGGATTACTTGTGTTTGTATAAAATGGTGTAGCACTTGAATTAAATTGAATAACTCCTGCAGATTGTCTTCCATATTGTATACGTATATCATCCCATGCAATACCATCATTTGGCCATTGTGTATCGTCATATTGTGTAAATTTAATCTTGAATGAAGAAGTGACATTATTTGTACAGAAGTTAGGGTGAGCACTGACATTAATTGTCTGATTTGTCCAGCTAGTAAAATTATTTGATGCGTTTACTAATAAGTACCAGTATGTTCCGTTACATGTATAGTATACGCCATCAGAATTATGATGATTGTTATGATTTGCTCCTGTGTTAAGTTCATCTTGATCAGGTGCTTCTTTCCACATATAACTTACAATAATATTATTGCTTCCTGTGAAATCAAAATTAGTGATCAATTCGTTCAAGTTTGCTCCTCCACCATCAAGAACGTCTGTAAGCACAGAATATGTTCCTGAATATGGAGCTATGTCACTTACTATTACACGCCCGTGTGTCGGGACACTGCTATATGTTGTCCAATAATCTCCTGATAACGCGCCTGTATCAAAATTATCAAAAACTGCTGCATTTTCTGTTTCTAAAGAGACATTAATATCTCTACAATTATATTGACCATTACAGCTAACATTTACTGTAACATTAAAAATTTTCTTTGAAGTAATATTAATGTCAGTAAGTGGAGAAATAAGATTTATGCCGACGATTGCATCAAGAGCAACTGATCCTGTGTATTGATTTCTGTTTCCAAACGTATCATTGAAATACCATATCCAAACAATAGGGTTACTATTTATTGTTTTGTTTACTTCGATTTCTCGTCCAGAAATATAACTTTGAGCAGTATCATTTACCCAATCTGTGCCATTGTAAAAACTAAAAATATATTGTGCAGGATTTGTTTCATTTACAGTGATGTTGAAATAAACAGTTTCTCCAAATGGTGTTGTTTTTGTAAGATTTGTTTTATTGTTATACACTATGGGAGCATTAATATCTAATGCAATAATTGTAACATTCCAATTAGCAGTTTGATTATTAATACTCATATTTGATGTTTGATTAGCATAGACAAAAAATGTATTAGTTGAGTTAATATTTCCTGTAGCATTAACCCACCATGTAATAATCTGGCTTTGTCCAGAATTCAATGAAACATTGTATGGATTACTTGTATTAGTATAGAATGGTGTTGCTGAAGTATTAGTAGTAATTAAACCTGACTTAGAGGGAGTTATGAATGTAATTGTGACATACCCTTGACCACTATTATTTCCAGTAACATTTGTTTGATTTGTTCCACTATTATATGATGCTCCTCCTCCTGCAACACCATTACTGTCTGTTCCTGCTCCTCCTGAATATCCACCACCGGCTCCTGTTGCACCCTGACAGCACCATTCTCCTCCAGAACCTCCGCCAAATCCTCCTGCTCCTCCTCCTGCTGCACACGTTCCTCCGCTTCCTCCACTTCCGTTATAAATAAATGCAATCCCTTTAGTGCCTGTACATGATGATGCTGTACCATTTCCAGTTAATCCTGCACCTCCTGCAGAACCAGCACTAGCTCCTCCTCCTAATCCATTAATTCCTCCAGTATAAACTCCTTGAGAACCATTTCCTCCCATAGTGCCATTTAATCCGTTTTGTCCAACAGCAGGGTTAGAGTTTCCTCCTCCACCTCCACCTCCTCCAGCAATAATTAATGGAGTATTGTTAGAGTATGTAACGAAACTTCCTCCACCTCCACCTCCTCCATTGTATGAAACAAGATCTCCGCCTTTTTGACCAACAAGAACTTTAATCACTTGCCCAGCAGTGAGCGTGAATGTTCCAACCATGCGTGCTCCTCTTCCTCCACGGTATGTAACTGTTCCATTTCCTCCTCCAGCACCAACAGCTTCAATAGAATATGTTCCTGTTGTTGGAACAGTCCAGTATTGGATTCCTGCTGTGACATTAATTCCAGAAAGAGTTGTTCCATTGTATGTAGTGTTACATTGTGTTTGTGTTGGTCCTTCGCGTCCAGTCTGATTACAGGTTGTGAAATTGTATAATATGTTTGAAGTAGGATCTAAACTGACATTAATTTCTCCACAATTATATGGACCAACACAACTGACATTAACTGTAACATTAAAGAGATAATATTGTGTGATATCAATATTGGTTGTTGGATAAACTAAAGATAATCCTATTATTGATTGAAGTGTAGTGGTTTCTGTAGAGGATTGATTTCTATTTCCATATGTATCATTAAAGTACCATATCCATGAAATTGGTGATCCTGTTATTGTTTTGTTGACTTCAATTTCTCGTCCAGAAACATAGTCTTTTGCAGTATCATTTACCCAATCTGTTCCATTGTAGAAACTGAAAATATATTGTGCAGGATTTGTGTCATTTGCTGTAATATTAAAATACACAGTCTCTCCTAACATTGTTATTTTTGTAAGGTTAGTCTTTGTGTTCCATAAGACTGGTTTATCAATGTCAAGAGGGATGATGGTTACATTCCACGTTGTTGTTTGATTAGCATTTGTTGGGCTTATAGTTCTGTTTGCATACACAAAGAATGTGTGTGTAGTGTTTACTGCTCCAGTAGCATTCACCCACCATGTAATAATCTGGCTTTGTCCAGAGGTGAGGTTTACTTGATACGGATTGCTTGTATTTGTCCAATATGGGACTGCAGATGAGTTTGTTGACACTAATCCTGACTTTGGTTGAGATACATATGTTATTGTTACATATCCAGATCCATTATTTGCAGCAGCTGTGTTAACAGGATTACTTCCTGAGTTATATGAAGTTCCTGCTTTTCCTGCCTTAACAGATGATGTACCATTTCCTCCTGTGTATCCTCCGCTTCCTCCTCCGCTGTTAAATGGTGATCCTCCTCCTCCAAATCCTCCCCAATAAGAACATGTAGACCCGTTTGATCCATTAAGGAATGATTTAGCGCCTGTTGAACCACATAATCCATCAGAACCATTTCCTAAAAACCCTGCTCCTCCTCCTGAATCTCCTTCAGAAAATCCACCTAATCCTGTTCCAGGAGTAAAACTTGTTGCGTTAGGATTTCCTGAATTCCCACCATCATCTCCAGTCCCTGCACCACCTGCTGCAACAACTATTGGCGTCACATATGCTCCTGGGAATACTGCACCCATTTGATAGCTTGAATTTGTAACGTTCTTTGCAATTGTAGTGAATCCGCCGCCGCCGGCGCCCCAATCACTACATGCTTTGTCAGATCCTCTTTGTCCGACAACAATAAATAAAATATCTCCTGCAGTGAGACTAAAGTTTCCACTCACGCGAGCACCGAATCCTCTATAATATCCACTACATGAAACAAGGCCTCCACCAGCACCATTTGCTTCAATAGTGTATGTTCCTGTTGTTGGAACAACCCATTTTTGATATCCTTCAGTAACGTTGACTAATCCCTGCAATGTTGTTCCATTATATACTCTCGTGCAATTTGTGTGTGTTGGTCCACTCTTTCCAGTTTGGTTGCAAGTTGTAAAATTGTATACTATAGTTGATGTGGGGTCTAAGCTGACATTTATCTCTCCACAGTTAAATGAACCAGTACAGCTGACATTAACAGTAACATTAAAGAGATAATATTGTGTTATATTGATATCTGTTGTTGGATATATCTGTGATAACCCAATTGAAGATCCTAAATTAGTTGTCCATACTGTAGTTTGGTTTAAATTTCCTCCAGTGTCATTGAAATACCATGTCCATGAAATAGGTGTTCCATTTATTGTTTTGTTGACTTCAATTTCTTGTCCAGATACATAATTTACTGGGGTGTCATTTATCCAATTTGTTCCATTGTACCAGCTGAAAATATATTGTGCAGGATTTGTATCATTTGCAGTTATGTTGAAATAAACAATTTGTCCAAACAATGTTGATGCTGTAAGATTAGTTTTATTATTATACCATACAGGTGTTGTTGCATCAATAATAACATAATGTAATGCTGTTGAGTTTGAATTGCCTGTGTTATCTGTTGCAAATGCTTGATACGTATAATTTCCGTTTGGTAAAGTATTTGTTGCATTTAATGATTGATTAACATACAATAACCATTGATTTGAATTAAATTTGTTTACGTTGGAAACATATTGTTGGTAAACTTCTGCTGCAGATAAACTTCTGTTCCAGATTCTTACTTCATCAATTGATCCATTGAAAGTTCTAGTAAAGTCATATCCATTTCCAATGTAAACATTGCTTGTGGTAGTTGCATATCCTCTTGCAGAACTTGAATTTATAAGTGTACCATTAATGTATGTACTTATTGTTGTGCCATTATAAACTCCTACAACATGATACCATGTTCCTGTGGACATTAAAGCTGAAGAGATTATTTCTGGCCAAATGCCAGAAGTATTGCCTATTCCAAATGATAATTTTCCTCCTGATCCAGCTCTTAGGAAAAATCCTGCAACACCAATAGTGTCTTTGTTAACAATACTTCCCTCATAATAATTTGTTCTCCAGCTATTTGCTTTGATCCAAGCAGAAACAGTAAAATTAGTAAAATTCAAACTAGCAGAATTTGTGACATTAATATATATATTATTATTTCCATTAAAACTATAAGCTCCACCATATTTTCCAGATGAATTCCATATTGCCCCACTAATTGTTCCATTGTTTTGGTATTTGCTTACATCAACCGCATATGTATCGTTCTCTCCTATTGCAGACACATTATCAAAATTCATCATTAAAACTAATGAATCATTATACATGGTGTAATTTGTATTATTCCAGACCCATTTGAATTCTGCAAGATTGCTCTCATTAATACTGACATTAAAAAGAACAGTTGTATTTGCAGTTATTGTTGCATTTGGTGGAGTTGGGGATGTAAATCCAATTCCTGGCTCAGCAAATACTTGAGGAACTAATACAATATATAGTGTCAGAACTAGTAAAAACACAGCTCCTTTGCTTAAGATATATTTATTGCTAGTTTTCATACAGATTTTGTTCCTCGTTTTGTATTGAATCTTCTTTGTGGGTTTCTCTTTTTTGGTTTTGGATTATCTGTTCTATTTGCTTATCAATCTCTTTGGAGATAGCTTTATCTAAAATATCAAGAGAATATTTTTTGTCAGAAACCACTTTTCTCGTCCATAAATGCATATTTGAGACAATAATCCGCTGGATTTTTCCTTGCAAAAGAAGTTCAAGACAATGCTGCTGGATTGTATTCCAAGAATATTTGAGTTCAATGGCAATTTGTCTACTTGTTATAGGATTCTCTCTTTTTTCAACAAGATTCAGAATCTGCTCCTGAATCAATATGCCCTTGCGAGTAATACCCACACCCCTTTTTTATAGTTCTAACTAGATTTGACTTTATTGTCAAACTCGCAAAACCACCCAAAACCACATTTTTTATTTACTTAGATATATATAAACCTTGCGATTAACATTCTTATTAACATTCTTATTAACATTCTTATGAATGTTCATAGTTTTTGAGAACACAGAATAAAAATAAGATAGATTTACAACATTTCTTGCTACATTTGATGTTTCTAATAGATTTTCCTTTAATTCAACTTAGCAAACAACCCTTTTCTTTTTGCATATTTTTTGCAGAATATCAGAAAACTAACACTAATCACAAACCACAGTACTACTGTTGCAATGGAATATGGGATGTTAATGCTTCCTAACCCTACAGATGCTTTGAGAATCTCAAAAGCATACAGTGTTGGGAAAACAGTCATAACTTTTTGTATAAACACAGGAAAAATTGTGACTGGATAATACACTCCTGAAAATAAGACTATCAAATCAGGAAGAAGATATGCAACTGCAAATGCATTATCCTGATAAATCATGCAGATTCCAAGAGTAATTAAACCCATACACAGACCAAAGAGCATGAGAATAAGCGACCCAATAAGTATCAAATTCCAGTTTGTAAACGTATAATCAAACAATAGTTTTGCAAAAATAAAATATGTTCCTGCAACTGCTCCCATCTTTACAACTGCAACAACAAGATTTCCGAGGATAAATTCAAGTGTTGTGACAGGAGATATCATAAAATGGCCAAGCATGCCTGACCACCAGTTGTCCATATACGATTGACAAAACTCAATTTGCATGTGATATACAATTCTCCATCCCATAACACCAAGAATAACTGCACCTAATATTGCAGACTCGCCTTTGATATATTGAATGAAAAGAGTGAGAGATAAAAATAATACTAAAGGCCAGAGAGTAATATCAAACAATCGAAAAAAGTTTTTCTGGCTGTTTACAATATTTCTATATGTTACTGCATAGATTCTTGAAAGTCTCATTTTTTCCTCGACGTAAGTTTGATAAATGCTTCTTCTAATGTTGGCTCCATAATTTCAATAGAATACACTTTTTCTTCTTGTTCAGATAATCTCCTCATAATCTTTTTTATTTTTCTATTTTGCCTGACAAAAATAATACATCCATTCTTCAATAATTTTGTATGAAGCACATACGATTCATTCTGGAAAAGCAGTTGTATTTTTCTTGGATTTTCACACTCTATTTGAATGCTGTTTTGTTCAACAATTTTTTTCTTTACTTCTGGAACAGTTCCTTCTGCAATAATCCTTCCTCTATGAATTAATGCAATTCTGTCACATAATTCTTCAACCTCAAGCATATTGTGCGTTGTCAGTAAAATTGTGTATCCTTTGTGTCTCAACTCTTTGATAATCCCGCGTATTTTAATTGCAATTTCTACATCTAATCCTACTGTGGGCTCGTCCATCAGCAGAAGTTTTGGCTGTGTCATCAATGCTTTTGCCATCAATACGCGCTGTTTATACCCAGAAGAAAGATCTTTCATTGCAATGTCTCGTTTGTCTTGTATTTCAAGGAGTTTTAAAACATATTCTCTTTGTTTTTTCCAGTTTTTTACTGAATATAAAAGAGAATACTCTTTCAAAAATTCATCAACTGTCAAAGGATTATGGACGTGCGTAAATCCTGGCAGGACATTCATCAAATGATTTGCGTTTTTTAATCCAAATACTTCTACTTTGCCAGCATCTTTTGTCAGTAAATCAGCAATCATGCTGATAAGTGTTGTTTTTCCTGCGCCGTTAGGTCCAAGAAGTCCAAATATTTCTCCTTGCTTTATAGAGAATGAAACAGTATCTACTGCAGTGAAATTCTCAAATCTTTTTGTTACATTTTCCACAGATAATGCAAGCATAGAATTTATTTTATTGGTTTATATTTAAGCTTTACTGTCGTTGTTGCACTGCTTGTAATGCGGCATATGTTTTTAACAATGCAATAACTTCTGTTTCTGTTTTTATTGCAGATGGAAGGTGACGTTCTTTTAAATGCCATACATCTCTCCCTCGTCCTTTTTTATGTTTTTTTGTTGAGAAATCTCTGTAAGGATAATCTGTATTATTAAATAATACATGACCTCTTGAATATACTTCCCCTAACAGTTTATTTGGTTGTGAATTGTATGACTTTCCAACCCATTTTGCAACTTTATTATAATCTCTACTTCCTACTTGAAGAGGAGTATGGACTAAATTACCGTGTTCATCTAAATGTACTTTAAAATAAACCCCATTACCTACTTTATCTTTCAAAAGTTTATCAGAATCAACAATATCATCTATTCCAAAAACAGAATAAGGACCACCCTTAGTTATCTTTCCTTTTACAGTGTATTCTTCTGCTTTTGTGTACAGTCTTCTTACTGTTGGTAATGCTATGTAATGCATACAAAAAAAGAATTACCCCACCATTTAAAAAACTTATGGCAATGCATACACATTTTTCTTTTTCTTTATCAATCTGTCTTTTTGCAATTGATTGAGGATTTCAGCAAACTTTTTTTTGTCTCTTTTAATGTTCATTTCATTCAATTTTTTGTGCAATGTTATTGCAGAATAATTTCGTTTCATCAATAATTTGATAATAGTGCCTCGTACAATTCTGTCAGACTGTGCAAACGGCACAACTGTTTTTTTTATTCTTGTTGCTTCTATTTTCATCTTCTTGCCTGCAGTTTTGCATAATATTGTCAAAGGGCAGTCATTGCATCTCGGATGCTGAGAACTGCAGAACAATGCACCAATGTCCATTAATGCATTATGCCAGTGTCGTGATTTTCCTTTAGGCAGATGTTTTTTTGCAAGTGTTTGAATAGATGATTTTGAACCATAAAAAATGCGCTTGTACAACAGAAGAATATTTACATCAACAACAGGAACATCTTTGTTGTACGCAAAACTAAGGATTGCTGCTGCAGTATACTTCCCAATGCCGGGCAGTTTTTTTAGTTTTTCTTCTTGCTGCGGAAAATTCATTTCATGCATAAGTTCTTGGCTGCATTTTTGCAGAAACAATGCACGTCTATTATACCCTAAGCCAGACCATGCTCTCAGAACTTCAGATGTTTCTGCTCTTGCCAATGCTTCTATACTTGGGAATTGATGCAAAAATGCTTCATATTTTGGAATAACTCTCTCAACCTGCGTTTGCTGGAGCATAATTTCTGAAACAAGAATATGGTACGGGTTTGTTGTGTTTCTCCAAGGAAGATTTCTGCCGTTATTCTCATACCACGCTAATGCAGTTTTTTGAAATTTTGTCAGCATAATTATAGTTTTAATAGAAAACATTAAAAAAGGTTGTTATTTTGTCATGAATCATTGGCTATTGGCGGTGTAACTCAGCCTGGTACTAGTCAATTTTTAATTGACAGCAGGAGTAGAGTGCCACGCTCATAACGTGGATGTCGTGGGTTCAAAGCCCATCACCGCCACCTTTTCTTTTAAGAAGAATGTAAAAAATGAGGAAAATTTTTTAAATATAAACCAACTAAAAACAATAAAGGCAATGATTATGAGACAAACAAGTAAAGAATTAAGAAAGATAAAACCTGCAATAGTAAGGGTGCTTAAATTATATGGTATAAAACATGCAGGAATTTTTGGAAGTTATGCCCGAGGAGAACAAAAAAAAGACAGTGATGTTGATGTGGTAATTAAATATGATGGGGGATTGTTAAAGCTCGTAAAAATAGAAATGGAGTTAGAACATGCTTTGAAGAAAAAGGTTGATGTACTGACTTATAGAGGTATTAACCATTTGCTCCGCAAGAGAATTTTACAAGAGGAAGTGAAAGTATTATGAAAAAAGATCCTTTAATTTTTATAGAACACGTTTTAGAAAGCATAGAAAACATAGAGTCATTTATGAGAAACATTTCCAAAAATGATTTTTTGAGGAATATCGAAAAACAAAGTGCAGTAATCAGGCAGATTGAAATTATTGGTGAAGCCATACGAAATCTTCCTTTTGAGTTTAAAGAAAAATACCCCGCAATTGCTTGGAAAGAAATTGCAGGAATGAGAGATAAACTTGTGCATCATTATTTTGGAATAGACTTAAATACAATATGGAATACTGTCAAGGAAGACATTCCATTATTAAAAGAAGAATTAACTAAAATAAAGATTCTTGAAAAAAAATAACTCTCTATTTTCTTTATTATTCACTCTCCTTTTTTATTATATATTTCCAGAATTCTGCATGCTTCCATGCATCTTTATGCAATCCTGCTTTCATTGCAAGATTTTCAAGAAATTCAACTTTATTTGGCAATTCTTCCCAGACTTGCGGCAAGAATGTTGCTGATCTTAAACCAAATTTTAAAACCAATCCTATTTTTTTGTTAATCTTTTTCAGCAAATCCTTTTCATCAGTGTAATGCAGTTGTTCTGGTGTGCTGAGTATTGAAACTTCTATTTCAAGATTTTTTACTTCAGTTTCATCAACAGGAGGAAATCTTGGATCATGGAATGCAGCATGAATCGCATTTTCCTGCACATCTTTCCATAATGCACGCGTTGCATCTAAAGAACCAATACATCCTCGAAGTTTTCCATTTATTGTCAAAGTTACAAAACTTGCTTTTATTTCTGCATATTTTTCTTTTGTTTTTTCATCTAACACAAATGATGTTTCTTGTAATCTTGCTTCAATTGTTTTTCTTGCAATTTCGGTTAATTTTATTATGGTCATCAAACATTACCTATATATACATATTTCAAATATTTTTTTCCAGTCTTTTCTGCCTTTTTCAATACATCAATAGGTGTTGCTGTTTTGTCCAGCATTTTGTACATAGGAAAAAATCTGGAAATGTGCCAGGGAATATTTTTGTCAACTGAAGCAATGAACTGTGCAATTTTTTCAAAATCCTTGTCATTTTCATCGGGAATAACGAGTGTTGTGATTTCTACATGGATTCCTTTTTCATGCGCTCTTTTGATTGTGTCCAACACTGGCTGAAGTTTTGCACTGCAGATTTTATGATAAAACGTGTTCGTATATGCTTTCAAGTCAATATTCATTGCATCAACAAAAGGAGCAATATACTCCAAACATTCTTTTGTCATATAGCCGTTTGTGACAAGAATGTTTTTCAGTCCTTTTTCCTGCGCAAGCTTTGCAACATCGTGGACAAACTCTATAAAAATAGTTGGTTCATTATAAGTATATGAAATGCTTTCACATCCGCTTCTTTGTGCTTTTTCCACAATTTGTTCAGGAGTGACCTCATGCAAATGATCAAACTTTCGTGTCTGCGACAAATGATAATTCTGACAAAATGCACACTTGAAATTGCATCCTACACCTGAAATAGAAAAAGTATATGTGCCAGGCAGAAAGTGAAATAATGGTTTTTTCTCAATTGAATCAACCTGCATTGCTGAAACCTTGCCATACAGTAATGAGACGAGCTTTCCATTCTTATTTTCTCTCACTCCGCAGATTCCTGTTTTTCCCTTTGCAATAATGCACCTATGAGAACATGCCTTGCATTGTACTGTATCAGCTTTTTTCTCATACAACGTGCATTCCATACATTATTTTAAGAAAGAGATACTTATTAATATTGTGAATTTGAAAAAAATTAATCTTTGTATTTTTTAAATGCAAAATAGCCTATCAAAATTATGATTATGCCTAAAGTTATGAAAGCTATAACTTTATTGTTTAGGTTTCTGAGGATACTTTCAATCACTAAAAAGCTGCCGCCAAAAATACCAATAAGATTAATCAGCAGATTTGAATAAAATATTCCTGCAAGCACTAAAATAAATCCAATAGGTGCCAATACCCAGAATATATTCTGGTTGTATATCTCCATAGTGTTTTGATAATCTATGTCGCATTGTTTAGGGTAAACGTCTGGTAATTCTTTGACTACTTCAGGTGTGCAATAGGTTTCATATTTTGGAGAAGGATAAAAAACCTCAATTCCTAAGTTAACAAATCCTGCAATCATAGCTGCAAGAAAAATCCCCAGTATCCACATCATCACTAAGCTTTTTTTCTTTTCTGTTTCCATTTTTCCCACCTTATCATTAAAATTCTTATTAACTCAATTTATAGTGAATATAAATGTTTTGTTGTTTTTGAAATCAGAACCTAATTAATCATCACATTTTTATATTACAACACATTTGAAAAGATTATGATTCATTGGTATCCGCAAAATAAAGAACAGCTCAATGCAATGCTGGACAGTATGGTCCAAGTCATGAAGAGTGACATTCCAACAATAAAACAAATTCACGGCATTGTTGTGCCACATGCTGGGTTTGAATATTCAGGCAATGTGGCTGGACATGCATACGCGCATCTGAAAAAATCAAAAAAAGCAGTTGTGCTTGGTCCCTCACATTATGAAGCATTTGAAGGAGTTAAAACACTTAAAGATGTTGAAACACCATTGGGACAAGTATCTTTATTTGGAACAGAAGCATATGATACTGTTGAACATGAACATTCTGTTGAAAATCAGATTCCATTTTTACAGAAAATCAATCCTCACATGCAAATTCTGCCGTTAATTGTTGGAGAAATAACTGACTCTCAAGCAAAAGAAATTGCAGAACATATTGCTGACATTGATGCAGTGCATGTTTTCTCAACTGATTTAAGCCACTTTAAGCCATACAACAGCGCAGTACTGACAGATAAGGCATCTTTGAAAATTCTAGAGGCAAATGATATAAAAAATTGGGAAAAAATTGATGCATGCGGAAAATATCCTCTGCGAGTTATGATGCATCTCTGTAAACAGAAAAACTGGAAACCTCATCTTCTCGAATACAAGAATTCAGGAGATGTTACAGGAGACAAAAGTTCTGTTGTGGGGTATGCAGGATTATTGTTTTGAGATTAATGTGTACTAAACAACCTCTGATCCTTATCCTTTCCATCCATTAATCACTGGCAACTTAAAACTGTTGAAGTTGACAGAAGTCACAGCCAGACTAAATGGAACCTGCCTGCGTTTGAATTCATTTTTCATAATCATACATGCAATTCTGCGCACAAGTTCTTGGTCAAATCCCATTTTGCTGATTTCAAAAATATCTTTTTTCTCAACAACATACAATTCAAGAATTTTATCCAACACTTCATAGGGAGGCAAATCATCACTGTCTTTTTGGTCGTATCGCAATTCATTGCTTGGCTGTTTCTTCAACACTGATTCAGGAATAATTTTTTTCTGTTTATTCATATGCATAGCAAGACGTACAACGTCTGACTTCCATAAATCACCAAGAGGAAGGAATGCGCCTGTTGCTTCTCCATGCATAGTAAAATATCCTGTTGCTAAATCTGTTTTATTAAGTGATGAAAGAAGCAAAAGGTTGTTCTTGTTTGCATAAATCATAAGCAGATTTGCACGCACTCGCGCCTGGATGTTTTGTTCAACAAAGCTGATGCTCTTTTTTTCATACTTCAATCCTGCTGCTTTTGCAAATAATGTGCTGTACGAATCAATATTAATTGTTTTATACTCAATACCCAAGCTTGAGCAGATGCGTTTGGCATCCTGAACACTTTCTTTAGACGTAATCTTGCTTGGCAAAAATAATCCAGTGACATTTTCTTTTCCTAATGCATGCACTGCAAGGGCTGCTGTTACAGCAGAATCCATGCCTCCACTGATAGCAATCAATGCTTTTTGATGCCCTGTTTTAGCAAAATAATCTCGTATGCCAAGAGTTAATGCTGCATACACATCATCTAATTGGTTGGGGAGAGGAGAAAATAATGTTCCTTGTTTTGTTATATCACACAGCAGGATATCTTCTGAAAATTTCCTTGCGCGTCCAATAACTATGCCTGATTTGTCCACTGCACAGCTTGCGCCATCAAAGATTGCTCCTGCCTGCGCGCCAGCTTGATTGCAGTATACAAGAGGAGTGGAATATTTTTTTGCAAGAGAAATAATCTGCTGTTCTGCTTGTTTGTTGATTGTATATGCAGAAGCATCAACAATAGCAATAAAATCAACGCCTTTTGCCACATATTGCTGGATAGCGAGTTCATCCTTGCCGAATACAATGCCGACACGCTTGTTTTCAATGACAATGTCAGAAAATGCTCCTTCAACAAAGTATTTTCGCTCTTTTTGCAAAAGATGAGCTTTGTTGTATATTGCAAGAATCTTTTGGTCTTTCACATATGCAACTGCATTGTAAATATTCTGATTGACTTTGTTCACAAATCCAAAAATGCAGCTGATTCCTTTTGTTGCATTAACAACCTCAATAAATTTCTGCATGTTCTTGTCAATAAAATCTGGCCGCAAAAGAAGGTCTTTGGGTGGATGCCCGGTAATTGTAAGTTCAGGGAATATGACTAATTGTGCACCACTTTGCTTAGCCTTGTCTATTGCTGCAGCAATCTTCTGCACATTGCTGTTTATGTCTCCTACTAATGGGTTAATTTGTGCAAGAGCCACAATATATGCAGGAATTTTAGGGATTTGCTGCTGTGCCTGCTTTTTTACTATGTTTTTTGCTTTTTTTGTTGTCTTCTGTTTTTGCTTTATTTTAGCCTTCACTTTAGTCTTTTTTTTACCCATTGCAGATTTCTGATATTTTGAAGTATATAAATATTGTAGAATCATTGATGAGGAGTTAATATGATTAATTCTCTTGAAGGTAGTAAAAGTTTGATTTTCCCCTTT
>Ga0233425_10002800_pt1 | contig 33243 bp, 31 predicted proteins | sample Watercolumn_Towu_2_FD_181712 | JGI IMG/M metagenome (GOLD analysis project Ga0233425, IMG submission 181712) | Freshwater microbial communities from Lake Towuti, South Sulawesi, Indonesia - Watercolumn_Towuti2014_140_MG | ecosystem: Environmental > Aquatic > Freshwater > Lake | place... | reverse complement strand
AGAATGGCCCTAGCGCAGGACATCCACTTTTCGCAGTATAACGGCTCGCTGCTTAATGCCAACCCGGCCTTCAGCGGCTTTTTCGACGGCGATTACCGTTTCGGTGGCATCTATCGCAGCCAGTGGCAATCAGTACCTGTATCCTATTCTACCTTTTCAGCCTTTGGAGATACCAGGTTTAAATTAAAGAACATGAAAAGCGATGCGATCGGGATCGGCATCCTCTTCAACAATGATAACGCAGGCTATGCCAATTATGCCATCAACCAGCTTTATCTTTCCGGATCCTATATGCATAAGCTCAATGCCGATTCTACCTTGCTCTGGAGCACAGGCCTTACCGCCGGCTATTCGAACCTGGCCTTCAATTACAACAAAATGACCTTCGATAACCAGTACGACGGAACCCGCTACAGCTCCTCCTTATCGACCGGGGAAAACTTCGCCGCTACCTCTACCAGCTATATGGACCTGAGCGCCGGCACCCTGCTGAAATACGAGCTCAGGCAAAGGGCTTACATCCAGTATGGGTTTACCTACAGCCACATCAATACACCCAGGATCACCTATCAGAATAATACATCGGTGAAGCTTGATCCGAAAATCTATAACTACCTGTCTTTTCAATACCCGGTGGCGCCGGCCGTAGACATCCTGGTAGAGCTGCTTCACCAGAACCAGGGCAAATACAACGAGATCATTCCCTTTGCCATGCTGAAGCTGCACCTCGACGATAAAACACAGCAGCAGGTGGGCCTCGGCCTTAATTACAGGGCTAAGGATGCGGCTGTGGCGCGCCTGTTCTACCAGTTCAGGACCCTCAATGCCGGGATCGCCTACGATGTCAACACCAGCAAATTTATGGCTGCCACCAACAAGCAGGGCGCCTTCGAAATTTACCTGACCTATATCATCCGGAAAGTCATTCCTTTTGTTCCAAAAACACGGGTTTGTCCAATCTATATGTAAATTGCGCTATGCTTAAACAGAAGACCTCTCTTATCGTCCTGCTGTGTTGCCTGTGTTCCGCAGCTATGACCGCACAAAGCATTAAAAAGCTGTTGAAGCAGGGGGAAGATGCCATGAAGATCAAAGACTATTCATCGGCGGCACAGATCTATAACCAGGTCATTCTGCTGGACTCTTCGCGCATCGAATACCAGGTCTTGTTTGCCGATGCCTCACGCCTCAACTACGACGAGGGAACAGCCCTTCACTGGTACCAGAAGATCTATAAGAAAGACAACGGCAAGGTATACAAGGAGGTTCCCTTTTACATGGCCACTCACCTGAAGACAGCAGGACGTTATAAGGAAGCCAAAAAGCTCTTCGATAAGTACTATAAAAAGCAGCGCAACAGCAAAGATGCAGTGAAGAAGAAGCTGGCCGCCAAAGCCCGGCAGGAATACGAGTCCTGCGACATCGCGCAGATCCTTATCAAAAACCCCGTACCTGTGAAAGTGTATCACCTGGATAGCATGGTGAACAGCAGGGTGAGCGAGTACGCGCCTTTTGAGTACGACAGCACGCTGTATTTTTCATCGCTGCGCGATCAGTCGGAAAAAGACAAGAATGCGATCGGCTACAACAAATTATACACCGCTCATAAATCGCCGCTGAAACCTAACCGCTGGCAAAAGGCGAAGGAGCTCGACAGCCTCTTCAACAAGCACGGCATTCACAATGCAAACACCGCCTTCAACAGCGATTTCACGAAGATGCTCGTATCGCGCTGCGGCGCGGTGAATGCAAGCCAGTATACCTGCGAGATCTACGGCTCCGATTTTGTGGAGGGGCACTGGACCGAGCTGAAGAAGCTGCCTTCGCCCATCAACGTGCCGGGCAGCAATACCACCCAGCCCTGCCTGAGCGAGATGAACGGAAAACCCGTGCTGTTCTTTTCCAGCAACCGCAGCCCCGGAGAAGGCGGCATGGACATCTGGTATGCCTATATGAACGCCGATGGAAGCTTCGAAGCACCCATCAATGCCGGCAACAAGATCAACACCGTGGAAGACGACATTACGCCCTGGTTTGTGAAGGAAAACAGCACGCTGTATTTCAGCAGCACCTGGCACAAAGGCCTCGGCAACTTCGACATCTTCCAGTCGCTGTATAAAGACAATGCCTTTGCAGAGCCGCAGAATGCCGGGTATCCCATCAACAGCAGCAACAATGATATTTATTACAGCATCAGCTCTAAAAAAGACCGCGCCTATATTTCCTCCAACCGCATCGGCTCTTATTTCGAGGACAAGCCCAACTGCTGCAACGATATTTACACCTTTACCATTACACCGCTCACAGAGCCTGTAAAGCCGGTTGATACTACAGAACAGCTCATCAACCAGATGAAGGTTCTGGTGCCGCTGACCCTGTATTTCCACAACGATGAGCCGGAGCCGAAAACGAAGGTGATCACCACCAAAAAGAACTACAAGAAAACCTACGAGGATTACATCGCCTTAAAGCCGCGCTACCTCACCGAATACCCGAAAGGCCTGGAAGGCGATGCGAAGGATTATGCGCTGAACCGCGTGGAGAATTTCTTTGAAGACAGCGTGGATGCCGGCATGCAGGACCTCGACCGTTTTGCCATTCTTCTGGGGCAGGTGCTCGAACGCGGGGAGAAAGTGAAGATCACCATGAAAGGCTATTGCAGCCCCCTGGCCAGCACCGATTATAACGTGAACCTGGCCAAGCGCCGCATCAGCAGCCTCCGGAACTATTTCATGGAATACGAAAACGGGAAATTTGTTAAATACGTCGATAATCCCAATGAAAAAGAGGGGCGGATCGAGTTCTTTAATGAGGACATCGGGGAATTGCCCGTGAGTACCGTCAGCGACGACGTCAAGGATGTGAGGAACTCTGTCTACAGCCCTTATGCGGCGGCCGAGAGGAAGATCCAGATCATTGCCATCAGCTATCTGAAATAGCCGGAAAGCACGTATTTAGAGCAGGTTCAGGTTCTTAATTCGCCGCTGAAAAGCCCGTTTTTACAGAAAAAAGACAAAAAGCTTACCAGTTATCCGGCAAAAATAACCACTTACAAAATCGCGGTTTAATTTCGATACGAAAAGGCAATATTTGCAGTGGAATGACGTGAATACACAAGGAAAAGGGCGCCTGAAACATTAACAAAAAGATAGGATTGGCTTATTGTTATTTAAAAACCTTTTTACTAAGTTTGGCCTCATTCTAAAAATCAGAAACTAACTAAAAATCAATAATTATGAAACAAAACAAAACATCTGGAGGTTTTCCACTAATCGTGTCGGCATTGGCGATTGTAATTTGCCTGGTAATAGGCGTTATCGTTTACAAATTTGTGTTGGGAGCAGCCGGTAATTTTGATGCAGACGGTCCGGAAAAAGGCCACCCTTTAAACTTCTTCGGTATCATGTATAAAGGTGGATTCATCGTACCAATCCTCCTGGGAACTTTATTTACCGTATTGACGTTCTTCTTTGAGCGTTTGATCACCATTCAAAAAGCTAACGGCCGCGGCGCTGCCGATAAATTCGTTGCCAAGATCAAAAACCTGGTAGCTTCAGGCGACCTGGATGCTGCTATCGCTGAGTGCGACAAACAGCAAGGTTCTTTAGGGAACGTTGTGCGCGAAGGCTTATTGAAATACAAATTCGTGGAGAACGATCCAACCATGGATAAGGAAGCAAAAGTAGCAGCGATCACCAAAGCGCTGGAAGAAGCTACTGCTCTCGAATTGCCAATGTTATCCAAAAACTTAAGCGTGATCTCTACCTGTGCCTCTATCGGTACCCTCGTTGGTCTGATCGGAACGGTTGTAGGTATGATCCGTGCCTTCGGTGCCCTCGCTGCAGCTGGCACTCCTGATACAGCGGCTCTCGCAACCGGTATCTCCGAGGCCCTTGTAAACACGCTCGTTGGTATCTTGTCTTCGGCTTTAGCGATCATCTTCTACAACTTCTTCTCAAACCGTGTGGATCAGATCACGTTTGCGATGGACGAGGCTGGTTTCTCTATCGTACAGGAGTTCCAGACACGTGCAAAATAATTTCATCTTCCTTTATGGAAATGAAAGAAGGATCGAATCTAAATACTAACAGAACTAATTAATAAGACATGGGAAAGATTAAAGTCGCAAAACACGCTCCGTCTATCGACATGACGCCGATGGTGGATCTGGCTTTCCTTCTGGTGACCTTCTTCATGCTCACGGCATCCTTCAGGATGGCTGAGCCTGTGGTGGTTGATCCTCCGGCTTCTCATTCGGATAAGACCTTACCGGAGAATACCATCCTGGTAACCGTTGATAACAACGGAAGGGCTTTTTTCGGGATCGGCAACGGCGAGGCGAAAATCAACGCCTTAGCCAAGATCAGCGAGAAATACGGTGTGAAGTTCACAGCCGACCAGGTGAAGAAATTCGGCGGCTTATCCAGCTTCGGTGTTGAGGTGAAAGACCTGCCACGCTACCTGGATGCCTCGGAAGCAGAACGTTTGAGATTCCAGCCTCAGAAAGGTGTTCCTCTCGACTCGCTGAATAATCAGCTGAAAGACTGGATCACTTATGGAGCAACAGAGTTGAACGTAATCTATACACGCAACAGAGACGAAGCCAAGGAAAAAAACATCGAGTTTAAAGGTGAAAAGCCACGCTACGCGATTAAGGCGGATGCCAAGGCCAAATACATTTACGTAAAAGATGTGTTCAAAACCTTTACCGATATGAAAATTTACACCTTCAACCTGATCACATCACTCGAAGGGGGAGAAACTAAAGCAGCAGGAGCTTCAAAACATTAATAACAATTAAATCTAATTTGACACATGGCAGAGATAGCAGAAGGCGGTGGTGGCGGTCATAAGAAAGGCGGTAAGAAACGGGCCAAGAAACAGAGCACGCGTGTCGATATGACACCGATGGTGGATTTGGCCTTCTTATTATTAACCTTCTTCGTATTGACCTCTACCTTCAGCAAGCCAAAAAGCATGGAGCTGAGCTTGCCAGCTCCTCCTGAAGATATCACAAAACAACCTCCGGTTAAAAACGGTGTTACATTTCTTCTAACGAAAGACGATAGAATCTTCTATTATATAGGAGAATTTTATCAGGCTGGAAATCCGGATGGGAAACCTGCAACAGAATTAAAGGAAACCGATTTCGACAAGGGCGGCCTACACAAGTTGTTAGCTGAGCAGAATAAATGGGCCATTGACGAGATTGAAAAATTGACCGATCAGAATAAGAAAGGTCAACTAGCGGATTCTACCTTTAAAAGAAAAGCAGTAGATGCTACAGCAGATAGGCGTGCAATTACAGTACTAATTAAGACAGACGATCAGGCAACTTACAAAAATGCCATCGATATGCTGGATGAGCTGAAGATCGCGAATGTTGGTAAACGTGTACTGGGTGTAGATATGATGGCCGCAGAATATGCATTATTACAAGAAAAAATCAGATAATCATGGCAGGAAATTGGAATAGCGTAGTAGACGACTCCAGGAACGATATCGTTTTTGAGGGCCGCAACCAGGCTTATGGGGCCTATGACCTGCGCCGCAGGTACAACTGGACAGTGACCATCATCCTGGCCAGCATGATCGGGGCTTTGGCCCTGGGTATGGGGATCAAGACCATTTTAGGATTAAGAAGTGAGGAAGTGGATAAAGCGCCGGTGCTCGATATGACCACCATCGACCTGACACCGCCGCCGGCCGATAAAAACGAGCCGCCACCGCCACCGCCACCGCCACCACCGCCGGTAATGGAAACGGTAAAATTCGTTCCTCCGGTAATTAAGGACGACGCCGTAGAAACCGATCCGCCGCCGCCACAGGAAAAGATTGCCGATACACAGGTAAGTACCGTAACGCAGGAAGGTGACGGAGATGCCGTGGTTGTTCCCACCGAAGGCCCTACCGGCAACGGTGTGGTTGAGGAAAAGGCACCGGAGATCTTTACTGTGGTAGAGGAGATGCCTGAGTTCCCGGGTGGGCCGATGGAAATGATGAAGTACATTCAGAAGAACATTCAATACCCTCAGATGGCGAAAGAAGCCGGTTTAAGTGGTAAATGCTTCCTGAAATTCGTTGTGAACGGTAACGGTAACATCAGCGACGTACAGGTATTGAAAGGTGTTCCTGGCTGCCAGGAATGCGATAAAGAAGCGATCCGCGTGGTGAAGTCCATGCCGAACTGGAAGCCGGGTAAACAAAACGGCCGTTCAGTGCCGGTATTCTTCAACTTACCGATCAACTTCCAGTTGAAATAAGCTTTTGTTTAAACACTTAAAAAATCCTTCCCCAGATCCCGGCGGAAGGATTTTTTTTAAATGAAATTCTGAGATCCGGCGACTGAGCCGGTGCTTCGGCTCCGCTCAACAGACCGATCCTTGACTATTGTACATCATCTAAAACTTTTCTCATGAAACGTCATCCAAACGAGTTGATCAATCTGGTGTTCAGCGGCCTGATGGTCCTGGTCACCTTTACCGGCGCTATCCTGTTCTTATTTACGGATTTCTACAGCAACAGGGTCTGGGGCAAGAACCGTTATATCCTGGCGGGTGTCTTCCTGATCTATGCTGTTTACCGCTCGTACCGCATGAGCCTGACCCTCAGGAAAAGCAAGGCTGAAACGGATCAAGAGGAGGAGTAGCACCGCTGATTCATACGGCAGCTTTACTCAATTCCAGGTGAGCTATCTGAGCTCAGATGTTATCGTGGAGAGGATAACAGATCCCGCTAGGGGCTTTACCGGCTAAGCGCTGAGGCGATCACCCGGCAACATCGAAGTTATATAAAACGCGGGATAAAACCGCCCTGCGTGCAGCCCGGAACGGGAATCAGGTTATCGCCGCTCTGGTCGATGCCGGCCAGGCTCATGATGTTGTTGTACCAGCTTTTTTTATAGGAAGGGTCTATGTCCGAAACCCTGACGAGCACATGATAGCCGCCCCGTGTTTCCAGTACGGTAAGGCATGAAGGATTGATAAAGCCTTTGATCTGCTCCAGGATCTGTGGGTCTTTGACGTCGACATCCACATCGATGTAGTACTTATTGCTGCACGAAACCTGGATCTCGTTCATGGCTTCCTGCTGAGGGTTTATGGTATTATGGCCCGTCTGGATCTTTTTGGCGAAGCTCACCAGCGAGGAATAGGTCGCTTTCCACAGGTCGCGCGGATTCACGGTAATGTAGAGGGCCAGCGCCTCCTGCGGAATGGCATTTCCGTTTTGCCTGTAAGACCCGACAGCGCATTCGAGCTGCCGGATCTTATCAAATAGCATGTCTTTTCTGCTCGTAAAGCGTTTCAGCTGCTGCTTGTCGGACTTGATGACCGAATCGCCGCTGAGGTATTTGCTGCGTGCAAGGAGGCTGATGTAGTACTGCTCCTGCTCGCTGCACTCGGGCAGCCATGCGATGAAGTCCTTAAGAAGCTGTTCGTCATGAATGACCTTATAGTTCATTCTTATTTACTCTGAGGGCTTTTGAAGAACTCAACGGCTTTCTTGTTGTTAGGATCGAGGTCGCGGATGATGCCGAAATATTCCTTGGCTTTCGCGTAGTCTTTTGTGCTCACAGCGTAGAAGCCTAAATATTCGCAGGCCTCGATCACATTGGATTTATTGGCCGCCAGGGCATTCTGAGCTTTCACCAGCTCCAGGCCTTTTTCATAATACGGTTTTGCCAGCCATTTTTCATTTTTCAGATCCTGCTGTACATTGGCTTTGCCTCTCCAGAAATAAGCGATAGCATATTCAGGGCTTTTTTGTGCCAGGATAGAGAAGCAGGTATCGGCCTGAATGAATAATTGCAGGGCTTCCGCGTCTTTTTTCTCACGCTGTTTGGCTCCGCCCTCATAGTAGTACGCGCGGCCGAAGTCGTACCAGTCCTGCAGCTGTAAGTTATTTTTATCGCCGGCTAATTTTTTGTTGTAGGCATCGATCGCCTTGGCATATTTCTTTGATTTCATGTACGACTGGGCGATGCTGGTAATGATGTCGCCCGACATTTTCGGGTCCATCGCTGCCGCTTTTTCCAGTTCGATGATGCCAAGGCTGTCTTTGCCGGTTTTGGAAAGGAGAATGCCTTTGTACTTGTAGTCGAGCGGAGAGTATTTGAAATCAGGACCTGCTTTTTCAAAGAAGGTATTGATTGCTTTCAGACCTTTGGTATAGGCGGCAGTGTCGGTTTTGTTGCCTAGCTCGGCATAGGAGTGGCCTAAGTACCTGTCTAAAAATTTGCTGGTGCTTCCGGATTTCTGAAGCGCTTCGATCTCTGCAACGGCTTCTGCATATTGCTTGTTGATGAATAAGAACTCCGCATAACGCTTGCGGGCATCATCGCTGTTATTCAGCTCCACGTATTTTTTTCCGGCCTGCACGGCATTTGCCTTTTGCCCGGCGAGGTTGTAGATCTCTGCTTTTTCCAGGTAAGCCGGAGCATAGTTAGGGTCGATGGCTTCCGCCTGCTTGTACAGATCCAGGGCGAGCTGGTAGTTGCGGGCCCTTTTGTAAAGCTTACCGGAGCGTAGGACGCCTTTTGGTGATTTGGGGTTCAGCTCTGTCGCCTTGTTGTATTCCTTGATGGCAGGGCCGCCGTCGGTAGGATTTTTTTCGAGCAGGGCATCGCCCATCAGGATGTGGTTTTCTGCATTTTTCGGTTCCAGCTTAATAGCAGCGTTCAACAGGCTGATCGCCTCATCCAGGCTTTTATTTTCCGCGTTGATGTATACTTCCGCTGTTTTGCGCATCACCTCCGCATTTTTGTTAGCCCCTAAGGTCGCGGCTTTGAAGAATTGCGTCTTGGCATCGGCGGTGTTTCCCTTGTACCAAAGGATCTTTCCTAAGCCTACATAGTTGAGCGGGTAAGTCGCATTTACCTCCGAGCCTTTTTTATAAAAAATATTGGCAGAATCCAGGTCGCCGTTTTGGAAATAATTTTCGCCGTAATAAAAGTAATTCTCTCCTTTGGTAGCGTCCTTAGCGATCAGGGCCCTGAATTCGGCCGCTGCCGCTTCGTAGCGTTCGCTTTCTGTTTTGATAATGGCATCCTGCAGGGATTGTGCAAAAGCCAGGTTGGTAAGAAGGAGAGAGGATGCAATTAATGTGATCTTTTTCATCGTGTCTGTCTGGTATTAGTTTGAAATTATTGTCTGATATTAAGTTTTCCGCCTTTGATCTCGATAAAGAGCTGCTTGTTGATCTTTCCTTCGAGGCCCGCTATGGCAAGCTTTCCGGGCTCAAGGGCCAGCAGGAAATCGATCCTGTAATTCTTCGTTTCCGGGTTATCGGAATAATTGATGGGATCGAACTGTGCCACGCAGTTGACGCTCAGGTTGTTGATGGTGAGCTGCCCCGGCATGCTGTACAGCTTTTCGTCGTCGATCTGCTGGTTGAATAAAAAAAGCTTATCGCTCAGGTTTGCCTTAAACAGGATGTACTGTGTTCCTTTGCTTTGCAGGGCACTGTCGAGCCTTGGATCGCCGGTGGAGAGCTTAAAGGCATCGGTCCGGATCTGGAAATCGCCGTTGGTGGTGTTCAGGATAATGTACGAATAATCGGTGGTTGCCTCGAATACTTTCTGAAACTTATCTTCCGAGCGGATCACCATCCGGGATTCTGAAAACACATCTCCCGGATTTTGAGCGTTCAGGGCGATGCTCAGAAAAAAAACAGCGATGAATATACCTGATACTTTTTTCAAATGATGGGTTTTACAAAAGCGTTAAATTACAGTTTTTAAAAATCAATTTACCTGCCAGCACTTCATTTACAGGCTAATTCGAGTCTAAATTTAACATAATTTTTACCTTAAGGACAACAGATTTTTTTGTTTTTTCTGAGGAGCGGTTTAGTGGCTTCCGATCGGTGTCATGTCCACCTCGATCACGCGCTCTTCCTGCCTGTTGGGGGCAAGGCCCTGCTTCAGGAACATCAGCTGGCCTTTTTCGCCGGCAATGAATGTTTCGATGCCTTTTCCGAGGCTGAACTCCGGTGAGCGGCGGATGATGCAGATGCTGCGGCAGAAAGGATAATCGCCTGTGGCGATGTTCGACTGGTCGGGCATGTAGGCCAGGTTCGCATCACCGCGGGAGACCGCCAGGATCTTTACCTTTTGCAGAAATTCCCGGGTGGTATGATCGTCCTTGTCGCTGAGCCAGGCATAGTCGCATACGCCAATGCTGTTGGCAGAAGCGGCTACCGCCTGGATGAGCTCGGGTGTGCTGTTGACGGCCGAGCAGTTCTTTCCGAAGCTACCGGCCGGCACCAGCGAGTCCTTAAGCTGGCGGGTGCTTCCCGAGTTCTGGTTGTCGAAGACGATGCTGATGTGCTTTCCTTTCACATAGAGGGAATCGTTGCCTTTCAGGATCTCCGTGAGCATAGCTACCGAGATCGTGGAGTCGGGGAAGGAAAGCGGAACCACGAAAGCGATGGCATCCCTTGCTACGACGGAGCTCTCCGGGTAAATGTTCTTTGCCTTGAATTGCTGCATTTCTTTTTCGCTGAGCATGCGGGTAATGGCAATGACCTTGCAGCTGTCGTTGTACAGGGCTTCCACACAGGCTTTTTCGTTGGAAGGAACCGTGGCGATGACGGCATTTTTGTAGGTGGCCCTGAAGGTAAAGACTTGGTTTTCGATGTGCAGCCGTAGGCCTTCGTCGTAAAAAATTCTGAGGTTGCCGGTGGTCGGCGAGTCTTTTTTGGTGATGTCGTCTTTCATGCCGCAGGAGGCGAGAAGAACAGACAAAAGACCGAAGGTAAGAAGTGGTTTCATAGCGATGGTTGTGGCGTATCAAAATTAGGGAAATTTTTTAAACCCGCCGGCCAGACTTTATATCTGGCAGGAATCCGCCGCTATGTGGTATGAAGGGCTTTGAGAACTACCGACTCCAAACTCCTTAGCTCAACAAGCGGATCGCTTTTTTGAGAGATTCCACCAGGATGTCGATCTCTTCAAAGGTGTTGTAGAACGCAAAGGATGCCCGGATGGTGCCGGGAATATTGTAGAACTGGCAGATCGGCTGTGTACAGTGATGCCCGCTTCGGATGGCCACGCCGTACTTATCGAGGATCGAGCCCACATCGAAGGGATGAAGGCCTTCCACGTTGAACGAAAGCACAGAGGTTTTGTGTGCGGATGTACCGTATATCTTTATGCGCTCTATCTCCAGGAGCTTTTCGGTAGCGTATTTGAGCAGGTCATCCTCGTGGTGTTGGATGGCCTCAAAGCCAATGCCGTTCACATAGTTGATGGCTGCTGCCAGGCCGATCCCGCCTTCGATGTGCGGTGTGCCGGCTTCAAATTTCAGAGGAGCGTCTGCAAATTCCGTTTTGGTTAAGCTCACGGTTTTAATGGTCCCTCCACCCGTTTGGTAAGGAGGGAACTTGTCGAGCCAGTGCCGGCGTGCATACAGGATGCCCACGCCGGTAGGGCCGAATAGCTTGTGCCCGCTGAATGCATAGAAATCACAACCGAGGTCCTGCACATCCGGTTTCAGGTGCGGAACAGCCTGTGCGCCGTCGATGAGTACAGCAGCTTCGGAAACCGACCGGATCCTGGCGATCATGTCTTTCACCGGATTGATGGTGCCAAGGGTGTTGGAGATGTGGGTAAAGGCCACCAGCTTTGTTTTTTTGGTGACCAGCGTTTCCAGCTCTTCCAGGACCAGCTCCCCGGCCGGGTTGATGGGCATGTATTTCAGCACGGCTTTTTTCTCTTCGCAGAGCATCTGCCAGGGAATGATGTTGCTGTGATGCTCCATTTCGGTGATCAGGATCTCATCGCCTTCGCCGATGGCCAGCTTGCCGAAGCAATAGGCCACCAGGTTGATGGATTCCGTTGTTCCGCGGGTGAAGATAATTTCCGATGACTGCGCCGCGTTGATGTGTGTGGCGATAGTTTGCCGCGCCTCTTCGTAGGCAATGGTGATCTCACGGCTCAGCGTGTGTACGCCACGGTGAATGTTGCTGTTCTGGTTCGCATAGTAGTTGACGAGCGCATCGATCACGGCCTGAGGCTTTTGTGCTGTCGCGCCGTTGTCGAAATACACCAGCGGCTTCCCGTTCACACGGCGGTTCAGAATGGGAAAGTCTTTGCGTATGTGGTTGATGTCGAACATGGTTCTAATAAAAAGGCCTGTACTTCATGTCACCCTGAGCGGAGTCGAAGGGCGTTCTCATATTAATTATTTTATCTGGCTTCGACTTTCACGACAGCCTGGCAACACATTTTTATACCTTACAAGGTCTTTTCAAACAGCTGTAAAATCCGTTCCTTCAAAGACTCTACTTCTATTTTTTCAATGACTTCCTCTGCAAAGGCCTGTAACAGCAGCTTACGGGCACTCTCCTCTCCGATGCCGCGGGCTTTTAAATAGAACAAAGCATCCGTGTCAATTTTTCCGGTGGAGGTGCCGTGTGAGCATTTCACATCATCGGCATAGATCTCCAGCTGAGGCTTGGTGTTGATGGTCGCGTCGTCGCTCAGCAAAATATTTTTGCTGCTTTGGTAGGCATTTGTTTTTTGCGCATCTTTTCTCACGAAGATCTTTCCGTTGAAGGTGCCGCTTGATTTGTCGGTGGCAATGCCTTTATACAATTCATTACTTTCGCAGTTCGGCATCTGGTGGTCGATGAGCGTATGGTTATCCACCAGCTGAGTGCCTTTGGTGAGGAACAGTCCGTTCAGATGTGCCTCACAATTAGAGGCCGCCAGCTCTACGTTGTGGTTGTTGCGCACCAGCTCGCCGCTCAGGGTCAGCGTGGTGTTGCTGTAGTTGGCATAGCGGTTGACCTTTACGCTGTTGGTGTGCACCGAGTAAGAGGCCGCGCCCTCATTCTGGAAGGTGTAGCAGGTCAGCTTCGCATTTTCCTCCAGTAGCTTTTCACTCACATAATTGGAGAAGACCTTTCCTGTGCCGGTATTCACAAAGCTTTCGATCAACGTGAGCTCAGAGCCCGTTTCGATGTGAATGAAGCTGCGGCTGTTGGACAGGGAAGGCTTATCGGCGCTGTTGATGTAAATGATATGTACGGGCATCGGAATTGCATTGTTCTTCTCTACTTTGAAGAACAGGCCGTTGTTGCAGAATACCGTGTTGAGGGCGATGAGCGAATCCGAGAAGGATTTCGCCTGGCTCGCGATTAAATCTTTCTCTTTACCGGAAATATCGTTCAGCGATTGGATGCTGATACCTTTGGCGATCACTTTTTCGCTGAGCTCCGGGCTATAAGAGCCGTTCAGCACTACCAGGTTGATCGCTTCATCGATCTTGTAAGCGGCTATGTCCTGTGCATCCAGGCTCTGAAAGCTTTGCTCCACCGATTTGAATTCGCGGCGGATGTAGGCTTCGATGTTACAGTATTTATAATCTTCGTGCTTGTTATTGGGAATGCCTTTCTCTTCGAGCTGCCTGATGGCCGATACGATCTCCTCGTCGGGGATAAAGGCGATCTTCGGGGCCTGCTTTTGCAGGCTTTCCATCAGCTGCTGGGTAACGGCACTTTTCGTTTCTGCTAATGACATATTACTCTGCTATTTCAAATTCTTTTTTAATTTCATCATATCCTTTTGCCTCCAGCTCGAGCGCCAGCTCCTTGCCGCCGCTTTTCACAATGCGCCCTTTGTACAGGATATGTACGTAGTCGGGCACGATATAGTCGAGCAGGCGCTGGTAGTGCGTGATGAGGATGGTGGCATTCTCTTTCGACTTCAGGGTATTCACCCCATGCGCTACAATGCGCAGGGCATCGATGTCGAGTCCGCTGTCGGTTTCGTCGAGGATGGCGAGCTTAGGATTGAGCATGGCCATCTGGAAGATCTCGTTGCGTTTTTTCTCGCCGCCGCTGAATCCTTCGTTCACACTGCGGTTGGTAAGCTTCACGTCGAGCTCCACGAGCTTTTGCTTTTCCTTTACCAGTGCCAGGAAATCCTTGGCAGAGATTTCCTCCTGGCCGTGGTAGTGGCGGATCTCATTGAGGGCTGTGCGCAAAAAGTTGATATTGCTCACGCCCGGGATCTCGATCGGGTATTGAAACGCGAGGAACAGCCCTTCCCTGGCGCGGTCTTCGGTGGAGAGCTCCAACAGGTTTTTGCCGTTGAAGATGACCTCGCCTTCCGTGACTTCGTAATCTTCGCGACCGGCCAGAACGCTTGACAAGGTTGACTTCCCGGAGCCGTTAGGACCCATGATGGCGTGAACCTCACCGGCTTTTACTTCTAAATTGATACCTCTTAAAATTTCTTTTCCATCAACGGACGCGTGCAGATTCTTGATTGTGATCATGGTGTATTAGGTGAATATTAATAATTATAGTTATAGATGTTTGCGGAGAAGGCGTTAAGAAAAAAAGGTTGCTTTTTCAGATTCCAGAGCGCGACAGACAGGCGGTCGGATGCTTTGAAATCCCCTTCCATCGTGGAAGTGTAGTTGTATTCAGTTTCTGTGCAGCAGTTTTTCGAAGGTGTTTCGTTGAGCCTGAATTGCTGGTAGCCTTTGCGGTTGCCTGCCTGGTCTTCCACTACAGCGCATACCCAGGTATCGCGGCTCGAATTGATAAATGCTTCCGTGCGTTTGATCTTTAGTTTCATGCAGATGCGGCGGGACATAAAGCCAAGGCGGCCGAACATCAGCGATGGACCAAACTCTTTGCCCGAAAAATCGAATGGGCCGGCAGTGATGGCTTCTCCCGACAGGCTGGCGGGAACAGGCTGTTCAGAGTAAGGAAGCAGATCGTTAGAGCCTCCCAGGCAGTTCTCGTAGGAGCTGCCGGTTCTCATCAAGATGTATTTCCACTGTTGGTAGGTCATACCCGAGCGCAGCAGGATGCGGTGGCTGCTTTGGTAGGCATACACCAGGTTGATGGCCAGCAAAGCGAAAGACACAGTGCTTAAGGAGATCAGCATGGCTTTGTTGCTTTCAAAAGCACTGAAAAGCTTGGCGCCGAATAGGGCAAATACCGCATAATAATCGATCAGTACGCGGATGCCGATGCCATCGTAATAGGTATAAGCGCTGTAGGCGGAAAAAAAGTAGAATAATACCAGAACAAACAGTACGGCGCTGTAAAAGGAGAAGCGGTTGGCTTTGTAGAGTGCCCCCAATCCGCCCAGGAACAACAGGCACAGCGGCGCATAGATAAAAAAGCCGGCATTGAAGCCAAATAGCATTTTAAAAAATGCCGGGCTCGTCCAGTAGAAGCCGTATGGTGCATAGCGGTTGGCAAAGAGCACCTCTTCTTTCCAGAGCCAGACGAGTGGCTGGATGGAAAGGACAAGCAGCAGCAGGGCGATGCTCCTGTAGAAGGCGGGCCTGCGGATCAGGCCCTTGAAAAAGCCGAAGCATTCGTGGCGGCTGCTAAACCAGAAAAGCAGGGTGAACACTGCAAAGACATTGTTCAGGCGCACCAGCAGCACGAGCCCAAAAAAGAGGGACGCGAGGAGCAGGTCGCTGTTCCTGTTTTCTTTGACGAAGCGGCAGCTGTAATACATGAAGGCGGTGATGAGGAAAAAGGAATACACATGCGACATGCCTGCTTCATGCAGCGTATAGTGCAATAAATTAGTGCCGAGAAAAATCAAGGGAATGACAAGGGCAACGGCCTTATCCGGAATGCCATTCAGGATAAAAAGCTTGCGCAGGTATACCAAACCCAGGAAGGCATACGTTAATCCAGCCAGGGCAATGGATGCCTGGTAGGGCAGGCTCAGGCCGCTGAGCGGATAATGGAAGAGCTGCGCCGAGAGATGGCCAACCATAAAGAAAGGCAGCCACAGGATCCCGAGCCCTACCGGGTGGTGAGTCACAGGAGCGGCCTGCTTCAGCCAGTCGTAGCTGGCGAGAGCCGGATCGATAAAGGTGGATTGTAAATAATAGTAATAGTAACGGGCATCGCCGTCGAGCATATTTACCGCATCCGCATCATGCCAGCTGTAGAGCCAGGCGAGCGGGAGGGAGCAAAGCAGGCATAACCAGATGGACCAGGCCGAGTAAGAATATGTCTTCCGGGAATCCACCTGTTTTATCCGACGCTTCCTTCCAGGCTGATGGCTAATAATTTCTGTGCTTCCACGGCAAACTCCATTGGAAGCTTGTTCAATACCTCCTTGCAGTAGCCGTTCACGATGAGGCCAATGGCTTTCTCGGTATCGATGCCGCGCTGCTTGCAGTAGAAAAGCTGGTCCTCGCCGATCTTGCTGGTCGTGGCCTCGTGCTCCACAATCCCTGATTTATCTTTGATCTCGATGTATGGGAAGGTGTGGGCTCCGCATTTGTCGCCCATCAGCAGGCTGTCGCATTGCGAGAAGTTGCGGGCATTGCTCGCTCCTTTTTTGATCTGCACCAGGCCGCGGTAGCTGTTGTTGCTGAAGCCTGCGGAGATGCCTTTGGAGATGATGGTAGAGCGCGTGTTCTTCCCGATGTGGATCATCTTGGTTCCCGTATCGGCTTGCTGGTAGTTGTTGGTAACGGCTACCGAGTAAAATTCGCCCACGGAGTTATTCCCTTTCAGGATCACGGAAGGGTATTTCCAGGTAACAGCGGAGCCCGTCTCCACCTGCGTCCAGCTGATCTTGGAATTGTCTTCGAGGCACAGGCCGCGTTTCGTTACAAAGTTGAAGATGCCGCCTTTGCCGTCCTTATCGCCGGGATACCAGTTTTGCACGGTGCTGTATTTTACCTCGGCATTTTTGTGGGTGATGATCTCCACGACCGCTGCGTGCAGCTGGTTCTCGTCGCGCTGCGGAGCCGTGCAGCCTTCCAGGTAAGATACGTAGGCATCCTCGTCGGCGATAATGAGGGTTCGTTCGAACTGCCCGGTACCGCTGGCGTTGATGCGGAAATAGGTAGAGAGCTCCATCGGCGAGCGAACGCCTTTGGGAATGTAGCAGAAGGAGCCATCGGTGAACACGGCCGAGTTTAAGGCTGCATAAAAGTTATCGGTTGGCGGAACCGCCATGCCCATGTATTTTTTTACCAGCTCGGGATGGTCCTGCACGGCTTCGCTGAAAGAGCAGAAAATAATGCCTTTCTCAGCCAGTGTTTCCTTGAAGGTGGTTTTTACAGAAACGCTGTCGAACACCACGTCCACAGCCACGTTGTTCTGCACGCCGCTCAGGCGCTTTTGCTCTTCCAGCGAAATGCCCAGCTTCTCGAAGGTCTTCAGTAATTCGGGGTCCACCTCATCGAGGCTGGCCAGCTCTTTTTTAGGCTTCGGTGCGGAGTAGTAGATGATGTCCTGGAAGTTGGGCTTCTCATAGGAAACGTGCGCCCATTCCGGCTCGATCATGTTCTGCCAGTTGCGGAAGGCCTTGAGGCGAAACTCAAGCAGCCATTCCGGCTCTTTCTTTTTGGCGGAGATAAAGCGGATGATCTCTTCGTTCAGGCCTTTGGGAGCTTCGTCGGCGTCGATGTCCGTGATGAAGCCCCATTTGTAATCGTTCTGTATATGTTCTTCTAAAAGTTCGTTAGCCATTTTAAATAATTCAAAAATTTATGAAGTCAAAATGTGAAAAAGCTTCAGGTCTTATGATTTTTGACATGAATGCTCCTGACTTGTTCTTATACGGAAAAGCTTTCGCCGCAGCCGCAGGTGCGGGAGGCATTCGGGTTTTTGAAGGTGAAGCCTTTGCCGTTGAGGCCGCCGGTGTAATCGAGCTCCGTGCCGACGAGGTAGAGAAAGCTTTTTTTATCGACCACGATCTTAATGCCGTTGTCCTCAAATTCCTTGTCTCCTTCCTTCAGCACATTGTCGAACTCCAGGTTATACATCAGGCCAGAGCAGCCACCTCCATCCACGCCTACGCGAATGAAGGTATTTTCCGGCTTGTTTTCTTCTTTTATCAATTGGATGGCGTGTTCTTTCGCCGCGTTACTTACTGTGATCATTTTGTTTAAGTATTTAAAAGTTAATTACTTATGCAGTATCCTTATTTAGATTAAATCTAAAAGATAGACAAAAGTACCACATTTAAGGTATGTTTGCAAGGAAATTTTGCAGATCGGAGGATATTTTAAAAGCCAGCTATGGAGGGCTTTCCGGAGCTATTGTGCCCGCCCAAAAAGCCCGTGTAAAATTCCTTCTACGAAAGGCCTTTTTCGGCATATTATTCCTGTTTTTTCAAGCATCAGCACTCATACATCCATGCGCACAAATTCGGGCTGCTTATTTAATACCGGCATGTGCCTGAACGGGAAAGATTCTTTGTGTTATAGTTTATTAGTACATTTGTGCCCATGATAATTCAAGTGATGAAGTCCAAGCTGCACTGTGTAACCGTTACGCAGGCGGAGCTTGATTATATAGGCAGCGTGACAATCGACGAGGACCTGATGGACGCCGCCAATCTGATAGAGAACGAGCAGGTACACATTTTAAATAAGAATAACGGCGAGCGTTTTATTACGTATGTGATCAGGGGCGAGCGCGGCAGCGGCGTGATCTGCCTGAACGGGCCGGCCGCCAAAAAAGTGAGCCTCGGCGATGTGGTGATCATTATCTCTTATGCCGATATGGAATTTGAAAAAGCCAAAAGCTTCAGGCCCTGGGTCGTATTTCCTGATACAGCAACCAATACCTTAAAATAAGACCGGTGAACAAGCGCACGAAGTCCGTCATACAGTTTGTGGTGCTGCTTGGTGTAGGAATCCTGCTGACCTGGCTCTCCTTAAAATCCGTATGGGGCGAAAGGGATAAAATTGTCAGCTCGTTTCAAAGCGCGGATTATTTCTGGGTGTTTATCTCGGTGCTCATTTCTTTCTTCAGCCATTTTCTGAGGGCTTACCGCTGGAACTACCTGCTGAAGCCTGCGGGCTATTCCGTGAGACCGGTGAATGCTATGGGCGCGGTGCTGGTCGGCTATTTTGCCAACTACGGCCTGCCGCGCATGGGCGAGATCACGCGCTGTACGCTGGCAACGCGCTACGACAAAGTGCCTTTCGAGGTGGCGCTCGGAACCGTGATCACAGAGCGCATCATTGATACGCTGTTGCTGCTGGTGATCTTTGTACTCACGCTGTTTGCGCAGTTCTCGGAGCTGAGCACGCTGGCGGCAGATTATATCTTCACGCCGCTTACCCAAAAGGTCAGCGCCATGTCCGAAAACCCTGCCAAGCTCATCGTCCTGATCTGTATCCTGGCGGCGCTGGTGATCGGTTTCTTCCTGGTGCGCAAGCGGATCTCCCGGATGCTTACCGGAAAATTCGGGAACATCATCAAAGGTTTCGGGAAAGGCCTGAGCTCGGTCAAGGACATCGAGCATAAGTTCCGGTTCATTGTGTTGAGCGTGGCCATCTGGGCCTCTTATTTTTACAGCATGTATTTTTGCCTGAAGGCCTTCGACGGTACTTCGCACCTGGGGCATTCGGCCGGCTTGGTGCTGCTCCTGTTCGGCACCTTCGGCGTGGTATTCTCTCCGGGAGGCCTGGGTGCCTACCAGGCGATCCTCACCGGCCTGCTGATCTCTACCTATCATGTGGAGAAAATCCCCGCAGTGGCGATGCCCTGGATGTCGTGGACCTCGCAGTTCATCCTGATCGTGCTGCTCGGGATCCTGAGCCTCATCGTTCTTCCTATCATTAATAAAAACAGAACCGCGGATGTCGTTTCATAAAAAGTTATCGGAAAAATTCAGGAGCAAAGAATCGCTGCAGCCTCTTCTGAAAAGCTGGAGCGAAGCCGGCTATAAAGTGGTGTTTACAAACGGCTGCTTCGATATCCTGCACCGCGGCCATGTGGAATACCTTTGCCACGCGCGCGACCTGGGCGACAAGCTGGTGCTGGGCCTCAACACCGACTCCTCGGTGAGGCGCCAGGGGAAATCTCCGGAAAGGCCCGTGAACGATGAGCAGACCAGGGCCACGATCCTGGCAGGGCTCGAATGCATCGACGCTATTGTTTTGTTTGACGAGGATACGCCTTACGAGCTGATCCGTTTTGTGCAGCCCGACGTGCTCGTGAAAGGCAACGATTACAAGGCCGAAGAGATCGTAGGCTACGACATCGTGTCTGCCAAAGGCGGGCAGGTGATCACCATTCCTTTGGTGCAGGGCTTTTCAACCACTAAGCTGATCGAGAAGCTCACTCATTCAGGGAAATGAGCTAGTATCTGATTCCAATTAGCGAAAAGTTATTTCATGGATTGTGTATGGACTAATTTAGATCATACAAAAACTTACGACCATGAAATCGAAGATTCACGAACTCAAAAGCAACATTCAACATGTTGTGAGTAAAACGATTTTCCGCGCCTGTCTTTTCGCTGCTCTCTTCCTTGTTTCGGCACAGGCAGCACATGCCACACATGGCTTGCCCATTGTGAATCTGACCTATACTATCGGCGCCACAGGGGTGACCATTGCAGGCTTTTCCGATCCGGCCACCTGCGGCCCTCCCGGCCCTTACTGGATGCAGGCCAAGGTATCCTGCAATCCTGCGAGCTTTGCCAACACCTTGCCCGATGCCTGCGCGGAAACGCATTTGCAGAACTGGGCCGGGCCGGGCGTAACCTACAATGCCTTTCCCTGGTACAGCTCCCTTCTGAATGTGCCGAACTACACAGCCGCCGGGGGCTGGGTCGATCAGTGTGCCTTAGAGCCTTACAACCCGATTTTCATTCCTTATACGGATCTGTGCCCTGGCAAAGTCTATTACTTTGCTGTGCGCGAGCTGGTGACTTCTTCCAATTCCGTAGGCCCTTTCAGCGCGGTGGTATCCTTTACGGTGCCAGGGACGCCCGTGGTGGATGTGCCTGGTTTTATCACAGCGAACCCTCCGACCTCGCCGTCCAATCCTTCCTGCGGTGGCTCTGTTCTGCTGACGCTGACCCCGCCGTCAGGCTGCGGTCCTAAAAAAACCATCCCGCCAGGCTGCCCGGTATGCGATACCATTGTGTGGCGCGGCCCCGGCGGCGTTGTGATCGCCGTGAACACCCTCACCGTTCTGGTAAACCCGACCACCACCAGCACCTACACGGTGTCGTGGGATACCTGCAATCCTGCACGGAAAGTCGGCTGCGGCGCTCCTTTCATTCCTACCATTACGGTGTACGTTGCCAGCGCTAATGCCATGTTCGGCGCACCTTCCACGATTTGTGCAGGCACAACGCTTAATTTAAATGCGATATCCGCTGTGCCGGTCGATCTGTGGACGGTCATCCCTACCACCAGCGTCACTCCGGCCAGCTCCAACCTGCCCTACTTCAATCCCACCTTCGATCTTCCCGGCAATTACGTTATTACGCATCAGTCCATCAACGGGCCCTGCATGGATACCTATTCCACGAACATCACGGTGACGCCGGGCATTTCAACGGCCATCAGCACTTCCGCCGGAGGCTGCGGGTCTTTGTCGAATACAGGATCGGCCACTGTTGCCGTGACATCCGGCAGCGCAGGGGTCAGCTACAGCTGGGCTCCTACAGGTGGTAACGGGCCAAGCGCCTCGGGTCTTTTGTTTAATACCACCTATTCCGTAACTCTCTCCAACGGCGGCTGCACCATTACAAAAACCCTGCAGGTTACCAATAACGCGGCACCAGTGATCAGCTCCTTCAGCGTGACGCCTCCGGCCTGCAGCGGGCAGGCCAACGGGCAGATCGCTGTCAGCATCAGCGGCGGCAACCAGCCGTTCAGCTATACCTGGACCCCGGGGATATCACAGCACACACAAACGGTAAGCGGCATCGGGGCGGGAACCTATTCGGTATTCGTATTGGATAACAATGGTTGCTCCACCTCCGGAACGGTGAGCGTGACGCAGCCGTCGGCGCTGTCGCTGAGCGCCGTGGGCAGTGCCACGATCTGTGCCGGGAACTCTGTCGGCCTGTCGGCTGCGGCGAGCGGGGGAACCAGCCCTTATACCTATACCTGGAATCCCGGAGCCCTCAGTGGAAGCTCGGTGAGCGTCAATCCGACCTCGACCACGCAGTACACCTGCACCGTGACCGATGCCAATGGCTGCACGCAAAGCCGCACGGCGGAGGTGCAGGTAAGCCTGCCTCTCAGCGCTTCCGTGACGGTGCAAAACCTTTGCGTGGGCGATTCGGTTGTGCTGAGCCCTGTGATCGCAAGCCCGGGCACAGGCGGGCCTTATACCTACCTGTGGGGCAATGGCTCTACGGCATCCAGCACAACGGTGCATGCCGCCAGCGCTCCGGGCATGGCGCTATACAGCCTGAGCCTGTCGGATGGCTGCAATCCTGCCGTCAACCTGAGCTTCACGGTCGTGACCAATAGCTATCCCACCGCCCAGATCCACGCCGATTCCTTAAGCGGGAACGCGCCGCTCACCGTGCATTTTACAGACAGAGGAACGGGTGGCGGCATCTTTAACTGGAACCTGGGGAACGGCACATTCTCCAATACGCAGCAGGCCGCCACACAATACCTCAACAGCGGAAACTATGTGGTGACCTATACGGTGACCAACGCGGAGGGCTGCTCGGCTTACGATACGCTGATGATCGTGGTGACAGACCTTGCCCCGCAGATCGTCGTTCCCAATGTGTTCACACCGAACGGCGATGGGATCAATGAGCTCTTTGAGATCAAAGGCATCAACCTTAACCGCTACGACTGCGCGGTGTTCAACCGCTGGGGCAGGCAGGTGTTCCATTCAACGGATGTGAAAGACCGGTGGGATGGAAAGATCAACGGCAGTCCCGCTGAGGAAGGCACTTACTTCTATGTGATCAAAGCCGCCGGTGCGGTTGGCGAGGAGATCAGGCAGCAGGGCTATGTAAGCCTGTTCCGCTGATAGCGAGGCTCTCAGAAAAATCAAGGCCCGTCCCTTTATGCCAGGAGGACGGGCTTTTTTATGAGGCCTGTTGTGAAAAGCTCTTATTTTGTGTTAAACAGCACGAATTAAGCACGTCTGCACGTTAATATCTTGTGATGACAAGGGATTACCTTAACCAAATAAGCTTTATTTTTGAAAATTAATTCGACCGGCACTTGGCTAACCCTTTAAAAAAGCTCGCTTCACAAACCGTGGTATATGGCTTAGGTAGTATCCTACCCAGGGTTATTACCTTTCTCTATGGCCTGGTGCTTACCTACGTGTTCAAAGAGCCCAGGCAGATGTCGGCCAACACGGAGTTTTACGCCTACATCAGCTTCTTCAATATCCTGTTTACCTACGGCATGGAAACGGCCTTCTTCAGTTTCTCACGGAATGCGGAGAACAAGGAAACCGTTTTCTCGACAGCCTTCATTTCGGTCTTTACCAGCAGCATCGTCTTTTCCCTGATCCTGTGCCTGTTCTCGAACAGCCTTGCAGAGCTTGTGAAGGAGCCGGGACATGCCAATTACGTTGTCTGGTGTGCCTTGACCGTGGCGACGGATGCGCTCATGGCCATTCCCTATGCCAGGCTGCGCCTGAACAACCGCGCGAAAATGTTTGCCGCCCTGAAACTGCTGCACATCGTGGTGTTTATGGCAGTCAATATTTTCTACTTCAATATCTGCAAGCCCGCTTTTCTGAAAGGAGAGGATTCCTTCTTCGCCTCATGCTACGATCCTCATGTGGGAGTAGGCTACGCCTTTCTGGCGGGGCTGATCGCTAACCTGCCCCCGCTCCTGATCCTGTCGCTAGGTTTCAGGAAGCTTAACATGGTGTTCGACAAAGAGCTGTGGAAGAAGATGATGCTGTATGCCTGGCCTTTGCTGATCCTTGGCTTTGCAGGGATGATCAACGAAACCTTCGACCGCTTTATTTTAAAATACCTGCTGCCGCAGGATATAGCAAGGGACGAGCTCGGCGTTTACGGCGCCTGCTACCGCATCGCCATGCTGATGACCATCTTCACCACGGCCTTTAAATATGCCGTCGAGCCTTTCTTCTTTTCACGCGCGCATAACGACGACTCTAAAAAGCTCAACGCGCTGGTGATGAAATATTACGTATTGTTCTGCCTGTTTATTTTTCTCGGGATCATGATGAATCTGCCCTGGCTGAAATTGATGGTCAGCGAGAATTACCGCTCGGGCCTGGGCGTGGTGCCGATCCTGCTGTTGGCTAACCTGTGCGTGGGCGTGTATTGGAATTTATCCATCTGGTTTAAGCTTACGGGGCAAACCAAGTTCGGTGCCGGCATCACGATCGCAGGCGCTGTGATCACCCTGGTGCTGAACTTCAGCTTCATTCCTGTATTCGGCTATATGGCCTGCGCCTGGGCGACACTGGCTTCTTATTTCACCATGATGGTGCTTTCGTATGTGCTGGGGCAAAAATACTATCCGGTGAAGTATAACCTCCGGAGCATGTCGGTGTTTACCTTCCTGGCGCTGGGGCTTTATTTCATTTCGACAACGTATGCCGGTATGCAGAATGAGCTTCTGAAGTTAGCATTTAATAATATCTTGCTGCTGCTCTTCGCCTGGTTTTTTTATAAATTAGAGTTCGACAATTTAAAAAAACTCAAACACCTCGAAGAATGATCGTCAGAGTCGTCAGCCAATCGAAACACGAATTACCGCAATATGCCACCGGGCTCTCTGCAGGTCTTGATCTCAGGGCCAATCTCGATAATCCCGTTGAATTAAAACCTTTGGAGCGGGCCCTGATCCCGACGGGCCTCTTCATCGAATTACCGGCGGGCTATGAGGCGCAGATCCGTCCCCGCAGCGGCCTGGCCTTTAAGAACGGCATCACTGTCTTAAATTCCCCGGGAACGGTCGACGCCGACTACAGGGGTGAGGTCAAAGTGCTGCTGGTGAATTTATCCAATACGCCCTTCGTGGTCAACGATGGCGAACGCATTGCCCAGATGGTGATCGCCAGGCACGAGCAGATCCAATGGGAGCAGACCGATTCCCTTGAAGAAACCCAGCGCGGCGCCGGAGGATTCGGGCATACAGGCACGAAGTAAAAGGATCTTGTTGTGTTGAGATCCTGATCACGCTTCCGTGTGATAGCATGAGGATTCACAAAGATCAAACGATCTTCTTCAGTCGCTCGGTAATTTCCAGCACCGCCGGGCACACGATGGTGTTGCGGTAGGTAAGGTCTAATATCTGTTCCATGCGCTTCCGGTCGGTATGCGGGTATTCGCGGCAGGCATTGGGCCTGGCCTCATACACCGAGCAATAATTATCCGCTCCCAGGAAAGGGCATGGCGCCTGTGTCAGCACATAATCCTGATCCTCATCGATGCGGAGGTACCTGCCGATGAAGTCGCCGGGCTTCATGCGCAGGTGCTTCGCCAGGCGCTCCACATCGCGGTTGTAGAAGATCGGAGAGGTTGTTTTACAGCAGTTGGCGCAGGCCAGGCAATCCACCTCCTCAAACACCTCCTCATGCAACCGGTGGAATTTATCGTCGAGGTTCTTCGGTTTGCTGCGTTTGAGCTTGTCGTAAAATGCCCGGTTCTCTTTCTTAAGAGTGGCCGCTTTCTGCTTATGTTTTTGTAGATCCAAGGTATTACTTAGCGGATGTGCCCGAGAGCTGAGGCTGGACGGAGGCAATAAACTCTTCCGGTGTAAGGGCGTCTTCGAGGGAAAAATGGCCGATTTTGGTGCGGCAGAGCGAATTCAGGTAGGCGCCGCTGTTGAGCGCCAGGCCGAAGTCGCGGGCAATGCTGCGGATGTAGGTTCCCTTGGTGCAGGCGATGCGGAAGCCCACCAAAGGCAGCTCGCAGGACGTTATCTCAAATTCCAGGATCTCGATCGGGCGCGCTTTCAGCTCGATCTCCTCGCCGGCGCGGGCCAGGGTGTAGAGGCGCTTGCCATCCACGCGCACCGCGCTGAACATGGGAGGCACCTGCTCCTGCCTGCCGATGAAGGCTTTGGCTGTTTCCAGGATCAGCTCTTTGCTGATGTGCTCCGTGGGGAAGATCTGATCCACAGGCTTCTCCTTGTCGTAGCAGGGTGTGGTGGCCCCGATAAAAAAGGTGCCGGTATACTCTTTAGGCAGGTCCTGGAAGGAAGAGATCTCCTTGGTCTTTTTGCCGGTGCAGATAATGAGCAGGCCGGTGGCCAGGGGATCGAGCGTACCGGCATGGCCGATCTTCAGGTGCACGTACTTACCGTCGAGCAGCAGCGAAGGATGGCGCTTCAGCGCATGCTTCAGCTTGTTTACCGCCTGGAAGGAAGACCAGGTGTATGGCTTGTTGATGAGAAGAAGCTCTCCGCTGCGGTAGTCGGTTGTCATAGCCCGCAAAGATAGTGGTTTTTTTACGGATTGTTCTCCGGGATCATGTTTTGGCGCCTCGTATGGAAGCAGGCCACTTTTTTAAGAATACGATCGGCTTCGTGAAACGTGAAGCCGCTTTCCAAAATGAGCCTTATATTTATCAAGCCTCACAAAACGATTTATGACCACACTGATCCCTGTTCATACACTTACCGGGCATGAGGGAAGCTCCTTTATGGTAAGGCGGCTGAGCCGTTACGACGGCGTTGATATGGAAGAGCGCCATCGCCACAATTATTACGAGATCCTGCTGTTCGATCGGGCGGGAGGGACGGACATGATCGACTTTGAAGAGTACCCCGTGCAGGCGCAAAGCATCCATTTTATTTCTCCCGGGCAGGTACATGCCCTCAACAGGAACAAGGATACCGACGGCTACCTGGTTACCTTTACCAAGGATTTCATGGCGCTCAACGGCGGAAGCCTTATCGTTCTGAATGACTTTCCGGCCTTCAATAAAACATCCCCGGCGGTGCTGCACGCCTCTGCCGGCGATTTTGAAAGCATCTTCGGCCTGGTCCGGTTCATGGAGCAGGAGCTGAGGCAGATCGCGCATTACAAGGAAGGGCTCCTGGCGGCGTATATCCAGGCCCTGCTCATCAAATGCAAAGCGCTTGTGGTGGATACTGTGGATTACCGCCGGAACGACGAAAGCGCGCAGCAGCTCATCCAGCGCTTCCATCAGCTCCTGGAGAAGCAGTTTACGAAGTTCCATAAGGTCAATGAATATGCCGATCAGCTGGGCCTTACGCCCAATCACTTAAGCGACAGCCTGAAAAAGATCAGCGGGAAAACGGCGGGAGAGCTGATCCATCAGCGGATCATCCTGGAGGCGAAACGCCTGCTCCTGCATTCTTCATCAGCCACCAAGGAAATTGCCTACCAGCTCGGCTTTAATGATCCCTCCTATTTCAGCCGCTTCTTCAAAGCCAACACGGGCGCCTCGCCGGAGAGCTTCCGAAAGGAGATCCGCCACACGTATCCCTGATGGCAAAAGCCTCAGCGCTTAAAAGCTGTGGCCCATCTTGTCTTTCTTGGTCTGGATGTATTTTTCGTTATGCGGATTGGAAGGAATGACGATCGGGATGTTCTCTGTCACCTCCAGGCCATAGCCAATGAGGCCTACACGCTTCACCGGGTTATTGGTCATCAGCTTCATTTTGCTCACGCCCAGGTCGCGCAGAATCTGTGCGCCCACGCCGTAGTCGCGCTCATCCATTTTAAAGCCGAGCTCCAGATTGGCTTCTACGGTATCGAGGCCCTGCTCCTGCAGCTTATAGGCTTTTAATTTATTGAGTAAGCCGATGCCGCGGCCTTCCTGGTTCATGTACACGATCACGCCTTTGCCTTCCTTCTCGATCATTTCCATGGCTTTGTGCAGCTGCGGGCCGCAGTCGCAGCGGCAGGAGCCGAAGATGTCGCCGGTGACGCAGGAAGAGTGCACCCGCACATACACCGGCTCGTCTTTTTCCCACTCGCCTTTTACCAGGGCGAGGTGCTCTTCGCCGTTGGTGTCCACCTTGTAGTTGATGAGCTTAAAGTTACCCCACTGGGTAGGCATATTCACCTCTACCTGGCGGCTCACAATGCTTTCCTTTGCCAGGCGGTAAGAGATCAGGTCTTTGATGGTCACGATCTTCAGGTCGAACTGCTTCGCCACTTTCACGAGGTCGGGCAGGCGCGCCATGGTGCCGTCTTCGTTCAATACTTCCACCAGGGCGCCGCAGGGCTCGAATCCTGCCAGGCGCGCAAAATCGATGGTAGCCTCGGTATGGCCTGTCCGGCGCAGTACGCCGCCGCTTTTGGCAATGAGCGGGAAAATATGTCCCGGGCGGCCGAAATCCGACGCTTTCATCTCCGGATCGATCAGGGCCTGAACCGTTTTGGCGCGGTCGTAAGCAGAAATGCCGGTGGTGCAGCCATGGCCCAGGAGGTCGATGGAAACGGTGAAGGCCGTTTCATGCAAGGCGGTATTGGAAGTGACCATCAGCTCCAGCTTCAGCTCTCGGGCGCGCTCCTCGGTGACGGCGGCGCAGATGAGGCCGCGGCCATGGGTGGCCATAAAGTTGATTACCTCAGGAGTAATGTTGCGTGCGGCGGTCAGGAAGTCGCCTTCGTTCTCGCGATCTTCATCATCCACCACAATAATCACTTTGCCGGCTTTAATATCGGCAATGGCTTCCTCGATTGTATTGACTTGTATTGTTTCCATTTTGCGCTGCAAATCTAAGTATAAAATGCTCTGTTAGCTCATAATATTTTGGGCGTGTCCCCGCAAAGAGGCAGCGGGGCCAGGCTATCACTCCAATCTTTTTTGCAAAGAGACCGCAAAAAAGGATTTCCGTTCTATCCTTCACGCAAACTAATTCACTTCCCAAACAATTCTTCTATCACTTTTGTTCGATAAGTGAAAATGTCTTCGATGCGTTTCCTGACAAAAAGCCGGTGGGCGATGCTTCCGAAAAGGCCGAAAGGCAGCATGTAATGCACCTCGTCGTGCATGTCGGTGCCGTTGGGGGTAGCCACGAAGGTATGCTTGTGGTGCCAGAGCCTGTAGGGGCCGAAGCGCTGCTCGTCGATGAAGTAATGGCCGGGGACGATATGGGTGATCTCGGTCATCCACTTCATGCGGATCCCAAAAAGAGGCGTGAGGGTGTAGGTGATGATCTGCCCCGGATACATGCTCTCCCCGTCTTTTTTGTCGGAGGTCACCGTGAAATTCATCGTGGCGGGAGTGATCTTCTGCAAATTATTGGGGGAGGAGAAAAAGGCCCAGGCTTCATTTAAAGAAATTGGTAAATGTTGCCTGCTTTTGATGGAATAGAATTGCATATCGATTATCTTTACAGTTTACGACAATGATCGGAGGAACAAATGTTTGACGAATTTATTGCGAATTTAAAAATAAAACTGCAACAGCCTCTGCCGGGCATGGACGCCCAGTTTGAAATGGCCCATGTGAAGCGGGAGAAGATCCTGGAAAACATGCCGGAGGCTTCGGCCTACAGGCCCAGCGCCGTGCTCGTCGTCACCTATCCCAACGAGCGGAATGAGCCCATCCTGCTGCTGATCGAGCGGGTGACCTACAATGGCTACCACAGCGGGCAGATCGCCCTGCCCGGCGGCAAGGCCGACCCCGAAGATGTGAGCCTGGAAGCCACGGCCCTGCGCGAGTTCTTCGAAGAAACGGGAAGCGACGCCAGCCCCGAGATCATCGGAAAGCTGACGCCCGTTTATATTCCCGTGAGTAAATTTGTGGTCCACCCTTTTGTGGCTTATCTCCGCCAGCGCCCGCAGTTCAGCATCAGCGAGCGCGAGGTGCAGCAGCTCATCGAGTGGCCGCTGGCGGCCCTGGTGCTGCCCGAAACTGTCAGGGAAACCATCGTGGAGCCAACTCCCGGGCTGAAGCTGAAAACGCCTTATTTCGACATCAGCGAAAAGATCCTGTGGGGGGCCACCGCCATGATTATGAACGAGTTAAAGTGGATTTTGAGGTGAGGTTAGCATGGCTCCTTATCACGATCTGAAGAACAGGGGAAACTTCGGTCAGTTCAAGTATTCCGAATGAAGCGCACAGCGTAATTCGGAATGTATCGAGAACGGCCGGAAACTTTTCCACGAGCCACTTCTCGATACGGCGCCCCGAAAAGAACAATCGGGCCGCCACTCGAAGTGACATAATAAAAAAGAGAAGCGGGTATAATCAGGATGCCAAATTCCGATCCTCTTTTCAGGGTATCCGTAATTCATTTAAATTAATATCTTTACAGCCTCTAAAAAGCGACCTTTGCAAAACATCAGGGAATACTTCAATACGCTGGCATCCAAACGGAAAAAGCGCGGGATCACGAATTACTATTGGAAAGAAATCACCAATTACTGTAATTATTTCTCGCACGAAGACAGCTCTGTCCTTGAGATCGGCTGCGGAAGCGGCGATCTGCTGGCAGGCATTGCCGGCAGCGATAAAACGGGCATCGACTTCAGCGAGGAGCAGATCGCCTGGGCAAAAGAGAAGCACAAAGGCAAAAACATCGAGTTCCTGGTGATGGATGCCAATAACATCCAGCTCAACCGCACCTACGACTTCATCATCATCAGCAACCTCATCGGCTTTGTGGACGATATCCAGCAGGTGTTTGAGCAGGCCAAAAAGGTATCGCACGCCAATACCAAGGTGATCGTGCAGTACTATAATTCCCTGTGGGAGCCGATGCTGAAGTTTGCGGAGATCATTGGCCTTAAGACAAAAACGCCTACCCAGAACTGGCTCAACTCCAAGGACGTGAACAACCTTCTGTTCGTGTCGGGCTTCGATGTGTACCGCAACAGCAAGCGCTTTATTTTTCCCTTCTACATTCCCCTGCTGGCGGAGTTCTTCAACCTGTTCCTGGCGAAGTTTCCCTTCTTCCGCTTTTTCAGCCTGAATACCTATTCCTTCGCAAAGCCTTTGCCGGCAAGCGAGGAGGAGGATTATAAAACGAAATATTCCACCACGGTGGTCATCCCGGCCCGCAACGAAAGCGGCAATATCGAGAACGCCATCACCCGCCTGCCGAAGTTCGGCAAACATGTGGAGATCATCTTTATCGAAGGGAACAGCACCGACGATACCTGGCAGAAGATCCAGGAGATCCAGCAGAAATATGCGGCCACGCACGATATTAAGATAGGCCAGCAGAAAGGAAAAGGCAAGGCCGACGCGGTGCGCGAAGGCTATAAGATCGCTACCGGCGACATCCTGATGATCCTCGATGCTGATTTAACCGTGCCGCCGGAAGATATTCCGAAGTTCTATGATGCGATTGCCGGCAGCAAAGGCGACTTTATCAACGGCACACGCCTGGTGTACCCGATGGACAAGGAAGCGATGCGCTTTTTGAATTACCTGGGCAATCACTTTTTCAGCTGGGCCTTTACCTGGCTGCTGGAGCAGCGCTTCAAAGACACGCTCTGCGGCACCAAGGTGATGTTCCGCAAAGACTATATCAAGCTGACCAAAAACAGGAAGTACTTCGGGGAGTTCGATCCCTTCGGCGATTTCGACCTCCTGTTCGGGGCGCATAAGCTGAACCTGAAAATTGTGGAGGTGCCGATCCGTTATCGCGAGCGCACCTACGGAAGCACCAACATTTCCCGCTTCAAGCACGGCCTGATCCTCCTGCGCATGTGCGCCTTTGCGAGCAGAAAGTGCAAGTTCATTTAAACAATTGCCAAGTTGGGGAGTTACTGATTTAATGAGTTATTGAATTGGCGATTTATTTTTAACTTTACCATATCGTTTTTAATTCACCAATTCTTTCATTCTCCAACTCATCGACTGAATTCATGGAACGCATCTGGATCTATACCATCAGCCATTTATTGCCGGAAGAGCAGCTTTCAGCCTTAGCACAGCGCTGCCAGGATTTTGTCAGCACCTGGACAGCCCACGAGGTAAGCCTCGACGCCTCGTTCGAGCTTTATAAAAAGCGCCTGCTCATCTTTAAGGTAAACGAAGCCAGCTACAATGCGAGTGGTTGCAGCATCGATAAGCAGCTCCGCCTGGTGAAGGAGCTGGAGCAGCAGTTCTCGGTAGAGCTTCTGAACCGCCTGCTGGTAGCTTATGAAAAGGGCGATGAGGTGGTGGTCGTGAAAGCATCGGCAATCGCCGGCCTGCTGAGCGATGGTAGCATCACTGAAAATACGCTGGTATTCGATAATACCATCACTACTTCCACCGACCTTGCCGCGAACTGGAAAAAGCCGTTGAAGGAAACCTATCTGTCGAAGTACCTCGTTTCAAATAACGTATAAATGAAAAACAGGATCGCTCTCACGGTCTTTTCAGGGATTGCATTCCTGTGCGTATTCTATTCCTGCACTAAAGACCGGGGCCTTAATCCCGACCTGGCATTCAGCGACCGCGCCCTGTACGACAGCTGCCGGAATGTTCAGGCCTTTCGCTATTATAAGAATGATCCTGCGGCGGTATACTCCGGTGTGCATGGGCCGCACGGAGCCTTTAAGCTGCGCTTCAATAAAACGGCCTTTGCCGCTTTGACAGATAATGGAAAGCTGCCGGCGACTAAAACATTCCCGGATGGCTCGCTCATCGTGAAGGACATTCAAAGCAACGGGCAATATGCGCTCATGTATAAAAAGAAGGGAAGCTGGCTGTGGGCGGAAATTAACGCCGATGGCAGCGTTGCTTTCAGCACCACCAGGGAACCAACGGCCACCTGCATCTCCTGCCACAGCCAGAGCGGGCAGCGCGACCTGGCGGTAAGCTTCGCGTTTTATTGACCCATATACTCCAGGCCGCTGTCTTCCGTATCGCAATGGAAATGCTTCGGCTTTTTCGCTTGGGGCTTGATGACGCGGGCGCCTTTGTTCTTCTCTAAAATTAGCTTGCCAATGATGCGGGCGCGCTCCTTCCTGATGTCTTCGCGTAGCTTCGCATCCTCTTCCAGGTCGAAATAGATCTGCCCGTCGATGATGGTCTTATCCGGCCTGGCATACATGCTCAGGGGATGATCCGTCCAGAGCACAAGGTCCGCTACCTTGCCCGCTTTGATGCTTCCTACCTTATCGTCGATGTGCAGCATCTTAGCCGGGTTGAGGGTCACGAGCTTCAGGGCCTGTACTTCCGTTAAGCCGCCATATTTCATGGTTTTGGCAGCTTCCTGGTTCAGGCGGCGGCCCATCTCCGCATCATCGGAATTGATGGCGGTGTTTAATCCCACTTTCGTCATCAGCGCTGCATTGTAAGGAATGGCATCCATCACCTCCAGCTTGTATGCCCACCAATCGGCAAAGGTAGAGGCATTGATGTGATGCGCCTTCATTTTGTCGGCTACTTTGTAGCCTTCGAGGATGTGCGTAAACGTGTTTATGTTGAACTTCATGCTGTCGGCTACGTGCATGAGCATGTTGAGCTCGCTCTGCACATAGCTGTGGCAGGTGATGAAGCGCTTGTTGTCGAGGATCTCCGCGAGGGCATCGAGGCCGAGGTCGCGGCGGGGCGCCGCAGGCTTTGCTTTCAGCGTGGAGCCCGTCACATCGGCCATCGCTTTTTTA
>Ga0233425_10002799_pt1 | contig 33260 bp, 29 predicted proteins | sample Watercolumn_Towu_2_FD_181712 | JGI IMG/M metagenome (GOLD analysis project Ga0233425, IMG submission 181712) | Freshwater microbial communities from Lake Towuti, South Sulawesi, Indonesia - Watercolumn_Towuti2014_140_MG | ecosystem: Environmental > Aquatic > Freshwater > Lake | place... | reverse complement strand
GCTGAATAGGAGCGATCCCGACACGGACCGCCACAAGGCCGTCGAACGGTTGTCCTGCGAAGTCAAAAGCAAAAAGCGTTTGGCTTTCGCCAAGGGGAAAACTTGTCTTGACCTCGCTTTTCATGTGTGAGCCGTCGTCAGACGGCTCCATTCTTCTCGGCGCGCTCACGGCATGAGGGGGTCCTCCCTTCGTCGCTCATGAACGATCGGACTAACGTCCGATACTACAGGCATCCCAGGCCCAGCTCAGAGCCTGGCCATGAGCAGTTCGCGCTGGAAGACCAGTTCTTTGGGGAGCTGGGGGTAAAGCTTGATGAAGAGTTCTTCCTGGAGCAGCAATTCACGCCGCCATTCTTCTTCATCGATGGTCAGCGCCTTCTCGAGTTGCTCGGGAGAGAACTTCTCGAGGCCGCCCAGGTCGATGTCCCGCGGGCCTGGCACCCAGCCGAGGGGCGTCTCGCGGGCATCGGCCCGGCCATGGCAGCGGTCCACGATCCATTTGAGCACGCGCATGTTTTCGCCGAACCCGGGCCAGAGGAAGTTGCCCTGGGCGTCCTTGCGGAACCAATTCACGTGGAAGATGGCGGGCGGGAATTTGAGGCGCTTGCGCATGCGCAGCCAGTGGCGGAAGTAATCGCCCATGTTGTAGCCGCAGAAGGGGAGCATGGCCATCGGGTCGCGGCGGACCTGGCCGGCGCCCCCGACGGCGGCAGCGGTCATTTCTGAACCGACGGTGGCGCCGACGAAGACTCCGTGAATCCAATCGAAGGCCTGAAATACCAGCGGCATGGTGGTGGCCCGGCGTCCACCGAAGATGAAGGCGCTGATGGGAACGCCGTGCGGGTCGTTGGCCTCGGCAGCCAGCGCCGGGTTGTTGGACATGGGCGCCGTGAACCGGCTGTTGGGATGGGCGGCCTTGTCCTTCGAGGCTGGAGTCCAGGGCTTGCCTTGCCAATCCGTGCACTGGGCGGGGGGCTCGCCGTCCTTGCCTTCCCACCAGACATCCAGGTCCGGGGTGAGACCCACATTGGTGTAGATCGTATCCCGCGCGATGGTCTTCATCGCGTTGGGGTTGGATTTGTAGTTGGTGCCCGGGGCCACCCCGAAATACCCAGCCTCGGGGTTGATCGCGTAAAGCCGGCCGTCGGCGCCGGGTTTCATCCAGGCGATGTCATCGCCGAGCGTCCAGATTTTCCAGCCCTTGAAGTGTTCGGGCGGGATCATCATTGCGAAGTTGGTCTTGCCGCAGGCGCTGGGGAACGCGGCAGCAACGTAGGTCTTCTCGCCGGTGGGCGACTCGACGCCGAGAATGAGCATGTGCTCGGCCATCCAGCCTTCCTTGCGCCCGAGGTACGAGCCGATGCGCAACGCGAGGCACTTCTTCCCCAAGAGCACGTTGCCGCCGTAGGCCGAGCCGACCGAGATGATCGTGTTCTCGCGCGGGAAATGGCAGATATAGCGGCGCTCGGGATTGACATCGAGCATGCAGTGGAGGCCGCGGTTGAAGTCAGCGCGGTTCCCGAGGTGATCGTAGGCGGCCTGGCCCATGCGGGCCATGATGCGCATGTTCAGGGCGACATAGACTGAGTCGCTGAGCTCGACCCCGACCTTCGAGAGGCTCGAGCCCGGCGGTCCCATCAGGTAGGGGATGACGTACATCGTGCGGCCCTTCATGGCGCCGCGGGCGAGCCCGAGGAGCTTCTCGCGCATCTCCTGGGGTGGCGCCCAATTGTTGGTCGGCCCCGCTTCCTCTTGGGTCTCGGTGCAGATGTAGGTGCACTGCTCGACGCGCGCCACGTCGTTTGGGTTCGAGCGATGGTAATAGCAGCCGGGCAGCTTTTCCTGGTTGAGCGGCAGGAGGATGCCGGCCGCCACCGCCTCCGCGGTGAGCGCATCTTTTTCGGCCTGCGAACCGTCGCACCAAAAAAGGCGGTCGGGTTGACAGAGGTCAGCCATTTCCTGCACCCAGGCCGTCACGGTGGGGTGGTTGGTGTTGCGTTGTCCGAGCATAATGAACGATCAAGGTTGCCAATCATCACGGCGGTCCTGCGTCTGCCGCCCGCGCGTCGGGCGAGATTGTTGCCCGGTTCCACGCCCGCAAACCAAGCGAAAAAGAGAAAAAAGTGCTATTGATTCAACGGAGTCAACGGAGTCATAGGAATCGGGACCGCAAGGGCCGCAAACTCGCCCGCATGTGTTGGGTGAGCTGCCAACCAAAGTCAGGACGCGCGCCCGCGCGGCGGCGGGGCTGCATCGCCATGCGGCCCGGACCAGTGCGCGGGTGGCGATCCTCCTGTCTGCCGCCGGGCTGGACCCCGGCGGCGTTCCCACCTCCGGCTGTGGCGGGGGCACGCGGGCCGTTGCTCGCCCTCCCGCGTCCGTCCGGCCCGGTTCCCCGCGCGGCAAGGATGGCGACCGCCGGGGCCGGCCGGCCGCCCGCCACAGCCCACTCCTTTGGCAGAACTGACTCGGCCAAGGTCTCTGAACCCGCCCTTCTATGATGCTCGCACAACTCCTCCCCGACGCGGTCCAGGTGGCTGGCTGGCTGGCCAGCGCTTTCTTCATCGCCGGCGGGCTCAACCAGGTCTTGAAGCTCATTGATCGAACCAAGGAGAAGCCGCCCCCCATCGAGACCTATGAGACCAAGGCGGAAGCGCGGCAGCGCCTCGAGGAAGCCACCGCGCGCATCCAGCGGCTCGAGGCCTGGAACCAGGAACTGCGCCGCGAGTTCAAGGCCGATCTCCACCGCGTCCATGAACGCCTCGACGGCATGGCCGGGGATTTCAACCATCAGATCCAGGCCTTGCCCGGCCAGATCATCGCCACTCTCAAGAACACTGGCGCCATCCGTTGAAGGCAACCTCGAGCCAGCCTCGGCCGCGTCCCACCCCATCCCTGCACACCCACCGCATCATGCACCCTGAAGAACGCGAGCACCTCCGCCTGAGCCTGTTGCGGTTTCTGGACGCCAACGCGACCGCCCATGGGCTCTCGGCCAGTCTGCTGCTGGCCTTCGCGCGCAACGAAGGGCGTCCCCGCCTGACGCCCGACGAGGTCGCGGCCGAGCTCGGCTACCTTGCCGACAAAGGCCTGGCGGCCCCGGCGCCCAAACCGATCAGCCCCGAGAACCGGGCCTGGCGCATCACGGCCCAAGGGCGCGATTTCCTGGCCGAGCGCGGCCTATGAACGAACCCGCCCCAACGCCGCCGCCGAGAACAGTCCGCGGGCTGGCCGGTCTCAAGCGGCTGGCGATCGACGACCAGAACCAGATCATCGCGTGGGTGAGCGGCCCGGCTGGCGCCGAGGGCGCGCGGGAGTGGGTTCGTGCCAAGTATGAACTCGAGGTCTCGCTGGCCACGCTGTGGGACTTCCTGTTTTGGTGGCAATTGCGGCGGCACCTCGAGACCGCGGCGCGCTTTGCCGCAAAGGTCCGCAAGACGCTGGCGAGGCTGCCCGACTACCAACTCGACGACGAAACGCTGTCCCTCGCGACGCAGGCGGCGTTCGAGGTTCGGGCGCTGCAAACGGAGGACTGGCGGGCGCTCTGCCAACTCCGCCGGTTGCGCCAGAAGGAGCGCGATTACCGTGTCAACGAGCGGAAGCTGGCGCTGCTCGAGCGCAAGGCCGCCCAGGCCGAGGAGGCCGCCGCCCTGGCCCGCAGCACACTCACACCCGAGGAACGCGAACGACGGTTAAAGGAGATATTCGGATTGCCATGAGATTCAATCATTCGGCCAAAGGCATCCTGTTGCCCTACCAGCGCGCCTGGTTGGAGGACACCAGCCGCTGGAAAATCTGGCTGGCCAGCCGCCAGATCGGCAAATCCCTTGCCGCCGCCTGCGAGGTCGTCCAGGAATGCCACCTCCGGCCCAACTCCCTCTGGCTCGTGCTCTCGACCGGCGAACGCCAGGCCATCGAATTCATGGAAAAGGTCCACCAATGGACGCAGGCCCTCGGACTGGACCTCGCCCGCGGGCTCAACCCCGGCGACCGAGGCGCGCCGCTCGTTAAGAGCGCGGAGGTCCGCTTCGCCAACAACAGCCGCGTCATCGCGCTGCCCGCCAACCCGGACACGGCCCGTGGTTACAGCGCCAATCTGGTGCTGGATGAGTTCGCCTTTCACCAGGACAGCGTCGCCATCTGGCGGGCGATGCTGCCCAGCGTCACCAACCCGCTGCGCGGGGAACTCAAGGTGCGCGTGCTCTCGACGCCCAACGGCCTGGGCAACGCCTTCTATTCACTCTGGACAGATGGTGCGCAAAGACCCTCTCCCCCGGCCGCGCCAGGCGGGCGAGGGGAGAGCGCGGGGGCGGGACCTGCCCTCCATAGCCCGTCGGCGGGCGCAGGAGAGTGGTCGCGGCACCGGACCACGATCCATGACGCGGTGGCGGCGGGATTGCCGGTCGAGGTCGAGGACCTCCGGCGGCGGCTCAATGATCCGGACGGCTGGGCCCAGGAGTACGAGTGCCAGTTCATCGATGCCGCCAGCGTGCTCTTGCCCTACGAGTTGATTCAGTCCTGCGAGAGCGCCGAGGCGACCGAAGACCTCGAGGTCTTCCGGGCGGCGATCGACACGCAGCGCGACGCGTCCGAATCGGACGTGGGCGTCCAGGCACGGCCCGCGAGGGGTCCGTGCTACCTGGGAATCGACATTGGCCGAAAAAACGACCTCACGGTGATGTGGTTGCTCGAGGCGGTGGGCGACGTTCTCTGGACGCGCGGGTTGAAGGTGCTCGAGCAAGCCCCGTTCTACGCGCAGCTCGAGGTGGCGCGGGAGCTCTTGCGCGACCAGCGGCTGCCGATTCGCCAGTGTTGCGTGGATGCCACGGGGTTGGGCGCGATGCTCGCGGAGGAATTGGCCCGCGAGCACGGCGGGCGGGTCGAGGCCTGCCAGTTCACCGCGCCGCTGAAGCTCGAGATTTACCCGTTGCTGCGGCGCAAGCTCGAGGACCGCCTGGTGCGGCTGCCAATCTCACACGTCGTGCGCGAGGACCTGCGCGGCCTCCAGAAAGTCAGCAGCGCCACCGGGCAACTTCAGTTCGTTGCCCCGCGTTCCGACGACGGGCATTGCGACCGTGCCACCGCACTGGCCCTGGCCGTCCGAGCCGCCAGCCGGCCGCCACCCGCGATGGTGGTCTGGGCGATGCCCCGCGTGTGGCGTGAGGCGCAACGCCTCCGCGAGCGCCGCGGCCTCCGGGGCTGAGGCGGGGGGGGGGCCGCGAGGCGTCGCAGCGCCGCAAGCTCGCATGGACGGAGGATCAACCGCAGAGAACGCAAAGATCACAAAGGCTCGGACGTCCTTTCCCCTCTGCGCTCTTTGTGTTCTTTTCTGGCTCGTCACTTGTCACTCGTCACTTGTCGCTTCCACGGCGGGGCATCCCGAAGGGAGCCCAGCTTGAAGCCCAGAGTTGCGAGGAACGAGCTACTCTGGGTGACCAGCACGAAGCGTCCCATCTACCCTGCAAAGGGTTGCAGCGCCACCCCGTCTGGCGTATCAAGACTTTATCGCACAATAGTCAACGCAGATCCCGCCACCTCGTCATGAGCACACTCACGCCAGAAGCCCAGCTCGAGGGGTTCCTCGACAAGTACACACCCGCGATCGCCGCGCAGGGGCGCGCGCTGCGGCGAAAGCTGCGCGCCCGGTTTCCAGGCGCGCATCAACTTGTGTACGACAACTACAACGCCCTCGTGATCGGCTTCGGCCCCACCGAGCGACCCTCGGAAGCGGTGTTGTCGGTGGCGCTTTTCCCGGATCATGTCACCCTGTGTTTCCTCCGCGGGGTGGACCTCCCGGACCCGGATCGCCTGCTGCGCGGTGGCGGCAACCAGGTGCGTCACATCCGACTGGCCGAGCCGGAGGACTTGGACCAGCCGGCCGTGGCCGCGCTCCTGACTGAGGCAGCAAAGCGCTCGCCGATCCCCTTCAAGGACTTCCCGCGAGGCCCCCTCGTCATCCGTTCGATCTCCGCCAAGCAACGCCCCCGCCGGCCCGCACCAGCGAAGGCCGCGCCGGCAAAACGCCGAGCGCCCAGCAAAAGGACGTGACGGGCGCGGTGTTTGGCCAGGGCCGCGCGGCGGCGGCCCGGGTGCCCCCGGCTCAGGCGCCCTGGGCGAAGAGCTGGTTCGGCTTCTCCATAAGCTCGATCTCGTAGCCCTCGGGGGCGTCGATGAAGGCGAAGCCGCCGCCATCATCCTTGTAATGCGGGCCGTCGGAGTATTTCAGGCCGCATTGTTCGAGGTGCTTGCCGAAGGCCTCGAGGCTCTCGACCTCGAAGGCCAGGTGCGTGAGGTCGGGCTGGACCTGCACGGGGCCGCTGGAAGGGAAGTAACATAACTCGATCAGTTCGTCGCTTTCCGGCGCCTTGAGGAAGACCAGTTCCGAGCCGCGCGGCGATTTGTGGCGGCGCACCTCACGCAGGCCGAGGACTTCTTTGTAGAACTTCACGCTCCGTTCCAGGTCGTTAAGCCGGTAGCGTGTGTGCAGCAGTTTTGTGGCGATGCTCATGCGGTCAAGGATACGCACCGGCGCCCGTTAAGCAACCCCAGGGCGGCGGGGCGTCGGTTCCCCGAGCCGGGCTGTCCATCGAATCCCGGACAACACAATGCAACCAAATGAAACGCATTAACACACCCTCCGCATCGGCTATCGTCTTGACAAAGACCACCTACGTGGACAACACCGTGAGCGGCGCCGCGACCGCGTTCTATCGCATCGCCTGGCCGTAGTGGCGGTTGCGGAGGGAATGGAAGTCCGACGCTCTGCCGATTAGGAAATCGGCGACACAGCAGGTTTGGAAACCGGTTTGGGAACCTGCGTTACGTGCGAAATGTTACGGCGGCTGCGTTCGTCGTGCCGCAGACTTCCAAGTCTGCTGTGTCGCAGGCTTCCGAGCCTGCGACGCGTGGGCGGCTGGAGGATGTGAGCCGACCGACGCCGGCTAAACGCCCGTAGCATCCGCCTTCGTCCCGCCAAAGGGATCGATCAGTGCGGGACTACGGCGGGACAAGTCGGACGTCAGTCCGATTATTCCTTGGCCACCGTTCCCTTCGCAGGTCCGCCAAGGCGGCAATCCGGGGGGGCAGGCGCGAGCGAGGGAGGAAGTCCGACGCTCTGCCGATTAGGAAATCGGCGATACGGCAGGTTTGGAAACTGGTTTGGAAACCTGTGTTACGAGAAATCACGAGGGCGGCCCTTGTCGTACGGTTCGCACCTCGTAACAAAGCGCCACCATGCCGCTCTTGTAGGCTTTGACCTCCGCCAGATGAAGGGCGACATCGCGATCGAGTTTCTCGAAGAAGGAAATCCCGTCACCTATCAAGACCGGCAAGATGGAATAACGAATTTCGTCGGCCAGTCCGAGACGCAGGCATTCGCCAGAAACCACACCACCTCCAACAAACCAGATGCTGCGAAACGCCGGCCGCAGACGCCCAGTCACGAACTGCGCAAGATCGCCAGAGTAGAACTCGACCGTCTCCCGGGTCCGCAACAGCGTGCGGCTCGTGAGGACGAACGTGGGCTTGTCGCCATAGGGCCACCCGAATCCCTTGGCTTCAAAACCCAACGCGGTCTCGTAAGTTCTCGAGCCCATGACATAACAGTCGATCGACTTAAGGAAGGCCTCGACGAATCCTGGGTCCATCGTGGCCCCGCCCACGAATTCGTCCGTGGTCTCGAGCCAATCGACTCGCCCGTCTCTCCGAGCGATGAAGCCGTCAAGGCTCGCGGCCATGTGAATCGTTACGCGCGAATTGGTGTTTGCCATCAGGCTGCGACTCTACGTCTGCTCGCCCGGGGAGGCAACGCTCGACCGGACGCGGGTGTGGCGGCGGTAGGCCACGGGCGAGGGTCCGGGCTTGCCCAGTGAGACACCGCCCGGACGCCTGGTGCGTACTGTTATCTCGACCGAGGATCGCGGACCGTGCCTCCGCGACCCCGCCCTGCGGCAGGAGTTCCGCGCCTACCTGAGGGGGGGAATCCTTCGACCAACGCTACGTCTGGGCGTGAGGGTTGCCGAAACCCATTCAGGGTTTTTTGCCGCCGCGATCAGCACCCCAGGGTAGCTCGTCCCTCGCAACCCAGGGCTCCAGGACTGTATCCTTACAGGATACCCGGTCACTCGGCACTCGTCCTGGCTTCGCGGCTTGCGTGCACCGAGCGGGTCGCAGATGGGGTGGAGACGCGCGAGGCTACCGGCGCTCGGGGGCCTGGCGGGTCGAGCGCGGCGGCGGCGAACCGAGCTTGCGGTAGAGCCAGAGCTCGAGCGGGCGCAGCGGCGCCAGCCAGCGGTAACAGGGCGAATAAACCAGGCGCAGCCGGACCACCGAGAGGAACCAGGCCAGGGACGCCGTGCTGAGATTGACCTTCGAGCCCATCTTGTCGGTCCATTCCGTCGGCGCCTCGAGGATGCTGAACCCGGCGCGCTTCAAGGAGTAGAGCAGATTGATGTCAAAGGCCATGTCGGCAATGGTGAGCGAGGAGTGGATGCGCTCGACGGCCGCGCGCCGCATGACTTTGGCGCCGCACTGGGTGTCGGCGATGTGCATCCGGAAAAGCACCTCGACCAGCAGATGAAACGCGCGGCTGAAAAACCGGCGGCGGTTGGACTGCGCGACGTGCAACACGGCCCCAGGCAGCCAGCGCGAGCCGATGACGCAATCCGCCCGGTCGCACTGGCGCACGAGGTCCAGGAAAGCCCCCGGCGCCGTGGCGCCGTCGGCATCGACATACCCGATCAGGTCCGCTTCCGGGGCGAGTTTCAAGCCTTCGATCAGCGCACCGCCCTTGCCGATCCGCCCGGGGAAATTCAAATGCGTGACTTCGGGATAGTCGTTGGCCACCTTGCGCACCACTCCGAGGGTGTCATCCACGCAGCCGTTCAAGACCACCACCATCTGGAACCGGCCCGGGTAGGCCTGGCGGAAATGCCGCGCGTAGTCGCGCAGCACTGGTTCAATGCGCTGCTCCTCGTTATAGGCCGGAATCAGGAGCAGGACGCTGGGAGTCTCGGGAGTCTCGTGCGGCACGGCTGAGGTTGGGCGAAAGCACCGTGGATTACAACTCCCGCGGCGTCGCTCCGGGGACGAGCCGTCGACGAGCCGTCCCCGCTCCGGTGATAGCAGCGCCCAGGGCGCTACCGCCGTCGCCGCCGACCGCGCATTTGCTCGATGGAACGGGCTATGGCGGCGTTCACCGCCACCGCGTCCTCGTCGCCCAGGCGCTCGCGCAGCCGATTTTCGGCCGCCTTGACCGCCTCGGCGCACTGCGCTTCGTCCGCGTCCTCGGCGCGCACCGCCATGTCCGTGAGGATGGCCACGTGGTCCCCCGTGATTTCGGCGAACCCGGGACCCACGGCCAGGAAGTAGTCCGCCCCTTCCCGCCGCACCACGATCTCTCCGGGCACGATCTCGGTCAGCAACGGCACGTGGTTGGGGAAAATGCCCATCTCGCCTTCGATCCCGGGCAGCGTGACCATCTCGACCTCCTCGGAACAGGCCTTGCCCTCCGGGGTGACGATCTCAAGTTTTAGCGTGGCAGCCATGTGGGAGGCTCAGCGCCCGAACGCGGGCGGTCTAATGTTGCTCGTGGATTTCCTCGATCCCGCCCTTCATATAGAAGTTGCCCTCGGCCACGTCGTCGTGCTTGCCCTCGAGGATTTCCTTGAAGCCGCGGACCGTATCCGCCACGGCGACCTGCTTGCCCGCGCGGCCCGTGAACACTTCGGCCACCGAAAACGGCTGGCTCAGGAACCGTTGAATCTTGCGGGCGCGGAACACGGTGAGCTTGTCGTCGGGCGAAAGCTCGTCCATGCCCAGGATTGCGATGATGTCCTGCAAATCCTTGTAGCGCTGGAGGACCTTCTGCACACCGCGCGCCACGTCGTAGTGCTCCTGGCCGACGATCTCGGGCGTCAGGGCGCGCGACGTGCTGGCCAGCGGGTCCACGGCGGGATAGATGCCCAGTTCGGCGATCGAGCGCTCGAGCACGATGGTGGCGTCCAGGTGCGCGAAGGTCGTGGCCGGCGCCGGGTCGGTCAGGTCGTCGGCCGGCACGTACACGGCCTGGAACGACGTGATGGATCCCTTCTTGGTCGAGGTGATGCGCTCCTGCAAATCGCCCATCTCGGCGGCGAGCGTCGGTTGGTAACCCACCGCGCTGGGCGTGCGCCCGAGCAAGGCGGACACTTCCGAGCCAGCCTGCGAAAACCGGAAAATGTTGTCGATGAACAGCAACACGTCCTGGTTCTTGTCATCGCGGAAATACTCGGTGATGGCCAAACCCGAGAGGCCGACGCGCAGACGCGCCCCGGGCGGCTCGTTCATCTGGCCGTACACCAGCGCGATCTTCGACTTGCCCAGGTCTTTCTGGTTGATGACGCCCGCCTCGGACATTTCCGTGTAAAGATCGTTGCCTTCGCGGGTGCGCTCGCCCACGCCCGCGAACACCGACACCCCGCCGTGCAGCTTGGCGATGTTGTTGATCAACTCCATGATGACCACCGTCTTGCCCACGCCCGCGCCGCCGAAGGCGCCGACTTTGCCGCCCTTCAGGAAGGGACAAATAAGATCGATGACCTTGATGCCCGTGGTCAGCACCTGCGGCGAGGTGGACTGGTCCACCAGGGGCGGCGCCGGACGATGAATCGGATTGTAGCGATCGGCTTTGACCGGGCCGCGTTCGTCCACAGGGTTGCCGGTCACATCCAGCACCCGGCCCATCACCCCGTCGCCCACCGGCATCGAGATGGCCGCCCCGGTATCCGACACCTCGTAGCCGCGTTTGAGGCCCTCGGTGGTGGACATGGCCACGGCGCGCACCCAATTGTCTCCGAGGTGTTGCTGCACCTCGAGGGTCAGCCGGGTCGGGTGGCCCTGCAGTGGGTATTCCACCGTCAGGGCGTTGTAGATCTCGGGCGGTTCGCCCGGAAACTCGATATCGACAACCGGCCCGATGACTTGAACGATTTTGCCTTTATTCATGCGGTCTCAGCTCAAAACGCGAGCGCCCCATGCCACACCCAAACCCGCCGCCACGGCCAGGGGAACCCGCTCGAAAACAGCCCTACTTCGCGTAGGGGGCGCTGAATCTACGGGTTGGCCAAACCGGGTGTCAAGGTGCGTTTCCCGCCCAAGGGGTCAGTCCTCACTATTGACACAAAGGGGTCGGTCCTCACTATTGACACTCGCCAACGACTCGTCGAACTCCCCCAGTTGCAGCGGGTACCGCCCGTGCGCGCGCACCAGTTGGACGATGTAGTCGTAGGTGGCGCCGGAGACCGCGCTGCTCACCGAGTGGTCGGACTGGAAGATGTAGCCGCCGTCTTTGGCCGCGTTGAGCTTGCGGAGCACCTCGCGGCGGATCGCCTCGCGGTCGCCAGACTCCCACACCCGCACGTCGCTGTTGCCACAGAAGCCGATCCGGTGAGCGTATCGCCGGCGCAACTCCACGACATCCATGCCGGCTTTGGCCTCGAGCGGGTTGCAGGCGTCGATGCCCAGCTCGATGAAATCCGGGAAGATCGCCTTCACGTTGCCGCAGCCGTGGTAGATCACGGGCAGGCCCCGGGCATGGGCCGCCTCGATCATGCTTCCGACCCAGGGTTTGAAGTGGCGGCGCCAGTAGGCGGGGGACATGAACGTGCCTTTCTTGTAGGCGACATCCCCCCAGATCACGAAACCGTCCAGCAGTCCCGCGCCCGCCGCGATTTCCGCTCGCGCCATCTCGAGGTAGAACCGGCCGATGCGGTCGATCACCGCCCCCATGCGTTCGGGATGCTCGGCCATCCACAGCAGAGTGTTGCCCTGGCCGGCCAGACGCGTCAGACACTCGCTGCTCTCGATCATGCTGCCATAGACCGGAAAATCCGGGTGAAGCGATTTGACGGTGTCCAGCCATGCCGGAGAGTTGCGCTGAAACCCGTCGCCCACACCGGCAATCTGGTTGTCCCCGGCGGCGAAGAAGCGCCGGGGATCGTCTGGCGCGTCGAACACGGCGCGCTCCAACTTCTCGAACGAGTCGATCTCCCACGAGCGCATTTCGGGCATGGGGTAGGCGAAGTGCTTGTGGAGGATCGCGCCGAAGCCGGTCCTCACCACCACTTCCTCCGACGTCTCCTTGAGGGTCTCGAACGGGCGGATCCACGGGTCCATGTTCGGCACGGTGACGATCCAATCCAAATCGTAATGATAATAGGGGCTGGCATCGGCCGGCAGACCCAACTCGCGCCGCCAACGCTCGGTGAAGCCGCCCCAGAAGAAGTCGCTGATCGGCACACGATCCGGGTTCTGGTGACGCAGGGCGGCGTTCATGCGTTCCAGCTTGCGGAGGGTATTTGGCTTTCGGGCCGGGCGGCCGCCGGCCGGGCCGATGGTGTCGAACATGCTCATGCGCCGAGCGGAGCGGGGTCCGGCTGCTGCTGAACCTTCATCCCCGGAGCATCCGGCCAACCTGGGCCTGAATGCAAGCTCGGCCCCTCGAAGGGGTCGGTCCTCACTATTGACACAAAAGGGGTCAGTCCTCACTATTGACACAAACGCCCGTTTGCGGACAGTCTCTGACCATGCCACGACAGCTCCGAATCGAATACGAAGGCGCGATCTACCATGTGATGAATCGCGGGGACCAGGGCGAGCCCATTTTCCGGGACGACGCGGATCGAAAGCGGTTTCTCGACACCCTCGGCGAGGCATGCGGCAAGACGGACTGGCAGGTCCACGCCCTGTGTCTGATGGGTAATCACTTTCATCTGGTGATCGAGACGCCCAAAGGGAACCTCGTTGGCGGCATGAAGTGGTTGCTGGGCACCTACACCGGGCGGTTCAACCGGCGGCACGAACTGGCCGGGCACGTGTTCAGTGGCCGTTACAAGGCGTTGCTGGTGGACGCCACCACGCCCGGCTACTTCCGCACGGTCTGCCATTACGTGCACCTGAATCCGGTCCGCGCAAGGCTGCTGTCGCCGGAGCAGGCGCTGCGGGAGTACGCCTGGAGCAGTTACCCTGCCTACCTCCAGCCGGCCACGCGGCGCTGGCCGTGGCTGCGGGTGGATCGGTTGTTGGGCGATATGGGTCTGCCCCGGGACAGCGCGGCGGGGCGGCGTGAGTTCGCCCGGCAGACCGAGCAACGGCGGCGGCAGGAGGGAGACGAGGCGCAATGGCGAGGCATCCGGCGCGGATGGTTCTTCGGTGACGAGGCGTTGAAAGCGGAATTGCTGGCGCAGGCCTCGGAGAAAGTGGGGGCGCAGCATTACGGGGCGGATCGGCAAGAGAGCGGGGAGGCCAAGGCGGAGCGAGTGGCGCTCGAGGAATTGGCGAAGCTGGGCTGGACGGAGGCGGACCTGGCTCAACGGCGCAAGGGAGACCCCGGCAAGGTGCGTATCGCCCGGCGCTTGCGGCGGGAAACGATGATGACCCTGGCGTGGATTGCCGGGCGCTTGCGGATGGGGGCGTGGACGTATGTATCGAATCTGCTGCGCGCGGAACCGGCGGCGGTTGCTCATAACTCATAACTCCCCTTGTCTCCCCTCCCCCGCACAGCGCCGGCGGCGAGTCCGACCCCCGAGCCGGACGCTCCGCCTGCCTGGTCCTTCCTCAAGCGCACCGCGTTCCGGTTCCTCTTCTGCTACTGGCTGCTCTACAACTGCGGTGGGGATGGGCGGTCGGCGCTACCGTTCCCCTTCTCCGGGCTGTGGGTCGAGCTGGGGCACGCGGTCTCGACCTGGGCGGCGATCCATCTCTTTCACCTCAGCGGCCCGGTCACAGTATGGCGGCCGACAGGCAGCGGGGATACCGCGCTGCATTACATCCAGAATCTCTGGATCCTCGCCGCGGCTGGGCTGGCCTGGCTGATCTGGACCGCGCTCGATCGTGGGCGAGGAGATTACTATCCGATCCTGCATCGTTGGTTGCGCGTACTGCTCCGCTACACTTTGGCGATGACCCTGTTCGATTACGGCCTCATCAAAGTCTTCCCTATGCAGTTTCGTCCGCCTGAGCCGGCCGCTCTTGCGCAGCCTATCGGCGAGCTCTCCTTGCACGGGATGCTCTGGACATTCATGGGCGCTTCGATGAGCTACACCATCCTCTGTGGCGTGGCGGAGGTGATCGCCGGGGCTCTGCTCATCTCGCGGCGAACGACTCCCCTGGGCGCACTCCTCTCGCTGGGCGTTCTGGGGAACATTGTCGCCTTGAATTTCTGTTACGACACAGCCGTGAAGCTTTACTCAAGCAACCTGTTCTTGATGGCGGCGTTTCTGGTCCTCGGGGACTGGCGGCGGCTGGCGGGGGTGTTGCTCTTCAACCGCCCGTCGGCCGCCGCACCCTTGCAGCCGCTTTTCCAGGCACGATGGCTTCGCATCATCGCGGCAGTAGCCCGATGCCTGTTCATCGGGTGGATGGTGGTGCGAGCATCCCAACTCTACCAGGACTACCGGTCCGTGGCCCACCCAGCCGACCCCGCCCCGGTGCTCTATGGAGTTTGGGAAGTTGAGCGATATGCCCGCAACGGGACCGATTTGGCCGCCTCGACCAACTCCGCCCCACGATGGAGAACTCTCAAGGCCGCGTCGTTCGGCGTCGTTTGGGCGGTCAGGACGGATGGCTCGACCCTCCGATACACAGCGGAGTATGGTCCAAAGCGCGTCGTGCTGAGGGACTCCGATGGCGGCGGCAAACGGCTTGTCCTCGGCTACTCGCAGCCAAGCGCGTCGCAGTTGGTCCTCCGGCACATGGACGAGAACGAACCGCTCGAGATCCAACTTCGCCGCGTCCCCGTGCCAACGCGCTTGATCGAGTGGCGCCTGCACTGGGTCAAACCATACGGCTGGGAATAGGGTCAGTCGTCTTGTCACTCATAACTCATAACTCGTAACTCATAACTCGCCTTGTCTCCCCTCACCCGCACAGCGCCGGCGGCGAGTCCGACCCCCGAGCCGGACGCTCCGCCTGCCTGGTCCTTCCTCAAGCGCACCGCGTTCCGGTTCCTCTTCTGCTACTGGCTGCTCTACAACTGCGGCGGGGATGGCCGGGCGACACTCCCCTTCCCGTTCTCCGGGCTGTGGGTCGAGCTGGGGCACGCGGTCTCGACCTGGGCGGCGATCCACCTCTTTCACCTCAGCGGCCCGGTCACAGAATGGCGGCCGACCGGCAGCGGCGATACCGCGCTGCATTACATCTATAATCTCTGGATCCTCGCCGCGGCTGGGCTGGCCTGGCTGATCTGGACCGCCCTCGATCGTGGGCGAGGAAATTGCTATCCGATCCTTCATCGTTGGTTGCGCGTGCTGCTACGCTACACGCTGGCGATGACGATGTTCTATTACGGCTTCGCAAAGGTCTTCCCCACCCAGTTTCGTCCGCCTGAGCCGGAGATTCTTGCGCGGCCTATCGGCGAGCTCTCCTTGCACGGGATGCTCTGGACATTCATGGGCGCTTCGATGAGCTACACCATCCTCTGTGGCGTGGCTGAGGTGATCGCCGGGGCGCTGCTCATCTCGCGGCGAGCGACCCCCCTGGGCGCACTCATCTCCCTGGGCGCGCTGGGGAACATTGTCGCCTTGAATTTCTGTTACGACACAGCCGTGAAGCTTTACTCAAGCAACCTGTTCTTGATGGCGGCGTTTCTGGTCCTTGGGGACTGGCGGCGGCTGGCGGGGGTGCTGCTCTTCAACCGCCCGGCGGCCGCCGCACCTTTGCAGCCGCTTTTCCAGGCGCGATGGCTTCGCACCAGCGCGGCCGTAACCCGATGGCTGTTCATCGGGTGGATGGTGGTGCATGCATCGCAACGGTACCAGCGCTACCGGTCCGTGGCCCAGCCAGGCCGCGCTGCCCCGGTGCTCTATGGGATTTGGGAAGTTGAACGTTATGCCCGCAACGGGGCCGAGTTCGCCGCCTCGACCAACTCCGCCCCACGCTGGAAAACTCTCAAGGCCGGGTCGTTCGACGTCGTTTACGCGGTCAGGACGGATGGCTCGACCCTCCGATACGCGGCGGAGTATGGTCCAAAGCACGTCGTGCTGAGGGACTTCGATGGCGGCGGCAAACGGCTTGTCCTCGGCTACTCGCAGCCAAGCGCGTCGCAGTTGGTCCTGCGCCACATGGACGAGAACGATGTGCTCGAGATCCAACTTCGCCGCGTCGCGGTGCCAACGCGCTTGATCGAGTGGCGCCTCCACTGGGTCAAACAACACGGCTGGGAATAACTCGCAACTCATAACTCGCCTTGTCTCGCCGCGCCCGCGCACGCTAGGCTGCCCGGACGATGTCTGTACGGCTGCCAGAGGAAGTGCTGCAAAAGCTCGAGCGCGTCAGCATCACCGCCCGGCACGCCGTCGAAAGCGTGTTGACCGGCTTGCACCGGTCCGTGCGCCGCGGGCTCTCCGTCGAGTTCGCCGGGCACCGCGAATACCTGCCCGGGGACGATCTCCGGCACCTGGACTGGTTCGTCTGGGCGCGTTCGGACCGCTACGACGTGCGCCAGTACGAGGAAGAGACGAAGTTGCGCGCCACCCTGGTGGTCGATGCCTCCGGCTCGATGGGCTACCGCTCGGGCGCTCTGAGCAAGCTCGACTACGCGCGAGCCCTCGCGGCGGCCATGGGCTTTCTCATGGTGCGCCAGGCCGACTCGATCGGCCTCGTGACCTGTGACACGCGAATCCGCGCCGAACTGCCGCCCGCCTCGACGATGGGGCATTACCTCAACCTCCTCGAGGTGCTCGAACAAGCCCAACCCGGCGGCGAAACCAGCCTGGCCGACGTGCTCGACTCGCTCGCCGCGCGGCTCACGCGCCGCGGGCTGGTCATCCTCCTGACCGATGCTTTCGACGACGTAACCAAACTAACCAAATCGCTCCACCTGCTCCGCCATCGCAAACAAGACGTTCGACTCTTTCAAATCATCGATCCCGCCGAGCAGGATTTTCCGTTCCACGGCATGATCGAGTTTGTCGGCCTCGAGCGCGAGCCCCGTCTGCGGCTGGACGCCGATCGCATCCGGGAACGGTATCAGGCCATTTTCGCCGAGCACCAGCGGCGCCTGGCCGAGGGCTGCCACGCGGTCGGGGTCACCCGCGACCTCTGTCGCACCAGCGAGGACCTGGCCTGGGTGCTCGTGCGCGCCTTCAACGAGGAAGCATGATGGAGTTCCTCAATGTGGCGCTGATGGGCGGCCTGGCCGCCGTGGCCTCGCCCATCATCATCCATCTGCTCCACCGCCGGAAGGTCAAGCGCCTCGACTGGGGAGGCCAGCGCTTCCTGCTCGAACTTCTGGCCAGGAACCGCCGGCGTCTGCTGCTCGAGGAAGTCCTGTTGCTCCTGGTGCGTGTGCTGGTCCTGGGACTGCTGGCGCTCGCCTTGACCCGCCCGGCGCTCAAGCGGCGCAATGTCCTCCGCCCCGATGTCGTTACGCGCTATGGGCGCACGGCCGCGGTGCTCCTGGTGGACGACAGCCTCTCGACCGGCAGCGGACGCACCCAGATGGCCATCGAGGAAATCAAACGGCTCGCCACCGCCTACCTCAACACGCTCGCCCCGGGTGATGAGGTCAGCATCGTGCTGCAGTCGCAATTGCACGGCCCGGCCGCCGACCCGCTCTTCGATCTCGAGGCCGCCAAGGCGCTCGTGGCCCAACTCCGGCCCACCGCCATGGCGAGCGACGTCGCCGCGCTGCTCGAGGCGGGCCGCGCGCAACTGAGCCGCCACATCAATCCGGGCGGCGAGCTGGTCCTGGTCTCGGACGGCCGCCGCGATGGCTGGCGCCCCGAGGAACGCTCGCGCTGGGACGAGGTCCGCCAACAACTGCGCGGCGCGCCCGATGCCACGCAGGGCAGCCGCCAGCGGCCCAACCTGCTGCTGCTCAGCCCCGCGGCGGCCGACCCCGAGGGCAACCTGGCGGTCACCGGCCTGCGGCTCGACCGCACCCTGGTCACCGCCAAGCGGCCCGTCGGACTGCGCGCCGAGCTCACCTGGCATGGCCGGTCCGCGCCGCCCCAGGGCAGCGTGCGCTTTCTCGTCAATGGCCGGGCGATCGGCGGCAAGTCCTTCACCCTGCCCGCCGCCGGCAAACAGGAGGTGGGCCTGACCCACACCTTCGATGAGCCCGGCAGTTACGTCGTGCAAGCCCAACTCGAGGGCACGCACGACAGCCTGCCGCTGGACGACCAGCGCTGTCTGGCCATCCAGGTCGAGACGGCGGTGCCGGTCCTCCTGGTCGAAGGGCGCGCCGCAGGCGGGCTCCAGGGAAGCCTTGGTTTCCTGGCCGCCGCGCTCGATCCCGAGGGGCTCGGGCGCGGACCCTTCCGCCTCACGCGCATTTCGGCGCCGCAACTCACCGAGGCGCTGTTGCAGGCCCATCGCGTGATCGTGTTGGGCGATGTTCCCGCTTTGGCCAGCGACATGCTCGCCGCCCTCGAACGCCACGTCGTAGGCGGCGGCGGCGTCCTGGTCGGACTCGGCGCCCAGACCGATCCCTCGCTCATCAACCGATTCTGGGCGCGCGCGGGCACCGGTTTCCTGCCCGCGCCCCTGCGCGACCTTCAATCCCCGGCCGCCGCCGCCACGATCGGCCAGGTCAACGAAGCGCATCCGGTCTTCAACGCCTTCGGCGCTCGCGCCGGCGAAGTCTGGAAAGATGGCAAGATCAGGCGTTACTTCCGGCTCGACCTCGGGCAAGTGCCCGCCGGCGAACTGGAGCGCATCCTCTCGCTCGAGAATGGCGACCCACTCGTCGTCGAGCGGCGGCGCGGCGTCGGCCTCGCGGCGTTGATCACCTCGAGCCTGAACAGCCAGTGGAACGAGCTCCCCCTGCTGCCGGCTTACGTGCCGGCCATGCGCGGCATCGTCGGGCACCTGGGCAGCTTCGTGTTGCCGCCGCGCAACCTCGCCCCGGGCGAGCGCCTCACGTTCACCGCTTTCGCCACGAACCAGACCGTCAAGGCGGAGGGTCCCACCACCACCGTCCCTTTGAGCACCGGTGTCTGGGAAGGCCGCCCCGCCTTGATCAGCGAGCCCTTGCTCGAGCCCGGCCCGTACTCGCTCCGGCAGGGCAACCAGGTGTTCCGCTACGCCGTGTCGGTCGCGCCCGCCGAAAGCGAGCTGACACCGCTGCCCGAGGCGGCCCTGCGGAGTTGCCTCGGTGAACTGGCCGCCCATCATTTCACCCAAGCCGAACAAGTCACCAAAGCGCTCGGCTCGAGCAAGCGCAGCTCCGTCGAGCTTTGGCGTTGGTGCCTGGGCGGCTGCCTGGGGATGCTCTTCCTCGAAACCTTCCTCACCCGCCGTGAAGGCCGGACCTGACCCTCGGACATGAGCGACTGGCATCTACGCTGGGTGGGTTGGCCCTGGTGGCTCGTGTTGCCGCTGGCCGTCGCGGCCGTCTGGGGCATGCGCCGGTGGGTCCAGCCCGAGCTGGCCGGGCAACCCGAACGCGCGCGCCGCGCCCTCATCATGCTCCGTTGCGCCGCCGTTGGCTTGACCGTTCTGTTGCTCCTCGAGCCGACCTTCTCGAAAGCCAGCCAGGTCCTCGAGCGACCCTTGGTCGCCGTGCTGCTCGATCGCTCCGGCTCGATGCAAACGAGGGATCGCACCATGGCTCTGACCGCCCAACTCGACGAGGCCGTCGCGCTGGGCCTGGTGCCGCGTTCCCAACGTCCACGCGCCACCAATGCGACCGCCCAAGCCCAAGCCGATGCCCGCCTCGCCACCGCTGCGACGCCGGGCTCGGCCGTCGGGAACGGCCTGCGCCAGTGGCGTGACCTCAGCCGCTTCGACCGCGCCTGGCGCTTGACCCGCGAGGAACTCCTCCCGGCGCTCACCAATCGCGCGCGCGTGAAAGTGTTCGGCTTCGACCAGTCCCTCGCCCCGCTCGACCCGGCTCAAGCGCCGCCCTCGCCAACCAGCAAGGAAACCGACCCCGAGGCCGCCCTGACCGACCTCGCCCGGCAATGGTCCCAGGAAACCGTCGGCGGCGTGCTAGTCCTCTCCGACGGCCGCCAGACCGCTGGTCGCGATCCGGGCCCCGTGGCTCGCGCCCTGCGGGCCCGGGGTGCAGTCCTCGCCGGAGTGCTCGTGGGCGATACCAATCAACCGCCCGACGCCGTCGTCGCCGAGGTGATCGGCAGCAGCGAAGTCTTCCTCGAGGAGACCATCAGCTTGGACGTCAAATACCGCATCACCGGTGATCCGCAGGGCGATTGGGACCTGGCGCTTAACCAAAACGGCAAAGAGGTCGATCGCCATCGCGTGCGCGGCGATGGCACGTGGCAATACGAACATTTCGAGGTTCCCGCCAAACAACCCGGCAGCTCGATCTTCCAGGCCCGGCTGCTTCCACGCAAGAACCGCGCGGGCGGCAACCGGCCTTTGCGGCCGGGCGGAGCCGTCGCGCGCGAACTCTGGCACGGCATCACCGGCGCGCGCCTCGAGGATGCCCTCCAATCCGGCGCGCTGGATCGCCGGCCCGACAAAACCGAGCGGCTCACCAGCCTCGCCTCGCCCTCGAACGTCGGCGAGAATTACGTCAGCCGCATCCGTTGCTACGTCTTCCCGCCCGTCTCCGGCCCGTATCGGTTCTGGATCGCCAGCGACGATGCCTCGCGCCTCTGGTTGGGCGCCAGCGCCGACCCCGCCGAGCGCACCGTCATCGCGGCCGTGACCAATTTCACCTCGAGGATGAACTGGGACTCTGCCCCCTCGCAGCGTTCGCCACCCATCAACCTCAAGGTGAATCAGCCTTATTACCTCGAGGTCGTCCACAAACAGGCCTCGGGCGAGGACCACGTCGAGGTTGGCTGGCAACTCCCCGACGGCAGCCTCGAACGCCCCATCCCGGCGACCCGTCTCGCCGCCTGGCCGGGCACGTTGCCCGACGCCGACACCCCGGGCAGTGTCGCGCCCGGCCCCGGCGCGCCCGCCCAACCCTTCGAGGAGGCCAGCCTCGTCAACAACCAGGCCGAGTTCACCGTCGCCGTAAACCAGGACCCCATCCGCGCCTACCTGGCCGATGCCACGCCGCGCTGGGAATCCCGTTACCTGGCCGCCCTCTTCGAGCGCGACCGCCGCGTGAAACTCGAACGCCACTATCATTCCGTCACCTCGGGCCAGCAAGGTGTCCCGCTCCTACCGCGCACGCAGCAAGAGTGGAACAACCAGGACCTCGTCGTCCTGGGGGACCTGGATTCGAGCCTTCTGCCTCCCGCACAACAACAATACGCCGTGGATTTTGTGGCGAAGCGCGGCGGTTTCCTGGTCTGTGTCGCCGGGCCGCGCGGCATGCCCCGCAGTTTCAGCCTGGGCGTGCTGGCCAATGTGCTGCCGGTCAAAGTCGTGAGCCAGACCCAGCGCGACACCGCCCCGGTGACCCTCTCACTGACCGACACCGGGCGCGATCACCCCATCACCCTGGTGCTCAAGGACCCCGCGTTGAACCAGCGCCTCTGGCCCGCCCTCCCGCCCTTGCAATGGATTGCCAGCTCCGTCGCCGCCAAACCGGCTGCCTCCGTGCTCCTCGAGGCGCAGAACCCCGTGCGCACCCCCATGGTCGCCCTCCAGCGCTACGGCGCGGGACGCGTCCTCTGGATGGGCACCGGCGAATCGTGGCGCTGGCGCGACCGCCTCGGCGACCGCGTCCACCAGACCTTTTGGCTCCAAGCCATGCGCTGGGGGCTCGGCGCGCGCCTCCGCGGCAAGGACCCGCGCCTCCAGGTCAGCCTCGACCGCGCCCTGCTCGCGCCAGGCGAGACGGCGGAACTGCGCGGGCGCGCTACCCTCAAGAACGGCGCTCCGGCCGGAACCCCGCTCCGGGTTCGTCTCGAACAACTCGACCCCGGCGGGGCCGTCGTTCCCGAGTCCGCGCGCACCCTCGAGATGCAACCGGTCGGCGACAGCGCCGACATCTGGCAGCAAACCCTGCGCGACCTCGCCGAAGGCCAGTGGCGCGCCACCGTCACCAGCCCGCATCCCGAGTTGGCCGGCCTGAGCGAGACGCGCGAACTGCTCGTTCGTCCCGAACCGGGTCGTGAGGCCATCGAGCTGAGCGCCGATCCGGCGGGACTCGCTCGCCTCTCGGAGGCTGGTGGCGGCCGGCTCGTGGGCCTGGATCAAGCGGGCAAACTGGCCCAGGACCTGGCCGCCCGGCTCAAACCCCAGTGGCGCGAGCAACTCGAGACCTACAGCCTCTGGGACAACTACGCCGCCCTCCTCGTCGTGCTCGCCTTGCTCAGCGTCGAGTGGATCTGGCGCAAACGCATCGGTCTGCCCTGACGGTCCAGCAGGACGGGCAAAGTCATCCGCGGATGGCGCAGATGAACACAGATTTCAAAGTGTGAATGCTTGGGCGGTCGTCGGCGGAGCGCGATCCGAGGACCTAGACCACCGGCGCTGCGTCTTCACGAGTAATGCTCTGCGCCAATCTGCGTCAATCTACGGACGCCCCTCCGGTCTCTCCCCTGCGCGTTCTGTTTTGCAAAAGCGGGCATGCCGCAGATCTGACGGATGCCCTTGACCGACGGAAAGCACCAGGTCAACCGGCCAAGCACATCAAGCGCGTCAGCGCATCAAGCGCCTCATCGACGACCGATTTCAAGCTGGTCAGCTCGCTGGTCGTCAACGTACCGTAAGCCAGTCACGGCTTCGCCATGGAACCTGAACCCGCCGTTGGCCCCGTCGAAAGCATCGCGATCCTGATCCGCCTCGTGCGCGGGCGCCGCGTGATCCTCGATACCGATCTGGCCAGGCTCTACGGCGTTCCCACCTTCCGCTTCAACGAAGCCGTCAAACGGAACATCGAGCGCTTCCCTGAGGACTCCATGCTTCGGCTGACCAACTCGGAGTAGGCGGGTTTGCTATCGCAATCTGCGATGTCAAAGCCAGGCCGCGGCGGGCGGCGGTACCTTCCCTACGCCTTTACCGAACACGGTGCGCTCATGGCCGCCAACATCCTCAACAGCTCACGGGCGGTGGCCATGAGTATCTATGTGATCCGCGCCTTCGTGCAATTTCGCCAAGTCCTGGCGTCGCACACCGGCCTGGCCCGCAAAGTGGCGGCCTTGGAAGAGAAGTACGATGCCCGGTTCAAGGCCGTCTTTAACGCCATCCGCAAGCTGATGGCCTCGCGCAAGAAGCCAAGGCGCGAGATCGGCTTTCACGCCATTGACAAATAGTTGCGGGCTGTTCGCGTATCTCGCGGCGATGCCTCCCGAGCCGCCATTAACCGAATCGAAGCTCCTCTGGGGGACTAGCGCAATCCGCCCAACCTACCCCGCGAGGTTTCCGGCAACGCCCCCATCCACCGCCCACCCACTTCGCGTTGGACTTTGCCCGCCGCCCGTTCGACACTCACCCTCGTGGGCCGGTTGGGCATCGATTTTGGCACGAGCAACACCGTGCTCGCCGTCTGGGATGAATCCCGGCGCGAGGGCCGCACCTTGCACGTCCCCGATTACGGGCGCGTCTTCGCCCTCGAGGCCATGCCGCCGTCGGGTCCCGGCTCGCTAACCCAAACACCCCGCCCCGGAGCGGCCCCACCCACGCCCGCTGACGTCTCGGTCATCCCGTCGCTCATCCATTACACGGCCGACAACCGCCGCTGGGTGGGCCAGCAGGTCCTCCAGCAGAACGTCTATCAGTCCGAGCGGACGTTTCGTTGGATGAAACGGTTCATCGCCCACCGCAGCCCGGCGCGCGTGCGGCTGGATGGCCGTGAGTTGACCCACCTCGAGGCCGGACGCGACTTTCTCTCGACCGTCCTGACCTTCGCCGCCGCCGAACTGAACGTGCAAGACGAGGAAGTCGCCTTCACCATGCCGGTCGAGGCCTACGAGCATTACGAAAACTGGCTCGCGGGCGTGGCGGAACAATCCGGCCTGCCCCGTTTCCGCCTGCTCGACGAACCCTCCGCCGCCGCGCTCGGCTACGGCGCGCACGTGCAACCCGGCCACGTCTATCTCATCTTCGATTTCGGCGGCGGCACCCTCGACGTGGCCCTGGTGCGCATCGAGGACGATCAGGGAGCGCCGACCGGACGGCGATGCCGGGTCCTGGGCAAAGCGGGCACGGACCTCGGCGGATCGACAATCGACCATTGGCTGTTCCAGGAAGTCTTGCGCCGCAACGGGCGCAGCGATGCCGATGACGACGTGCGCCAGCTCAGCCGGGCGCTGCTCGTCGAGTGCGAGTCCGCCAAGGAACGGCTCTCGACCCATCCCCGTGCCGATGTCAGCGTCCTGCACCCGCGGACCGGCGCCGTGCTCGGCGCCGAATTCAGCCAGCAGGACCTCGAGGAACTCCTCGACCGCAACGAGGCCTTCACGCGCCTGGATCAGACGATTCGCCGCGCGCTCAACGCCGGGCGCGAGCGCGGCTACGCCGAGAGCGATCTCGAGGCCGTCCTCATGGTGGGCGGCAGCAGCCTTATCCCGCCCGTGCAACGCGCCCTCCAACGCATGTTCGGGCGCGACCTCGTGAAGCTGGATCGTCCCTTGGATGCGGTGGCTCGCGGCGCGGCCGCCTTCGTCGCCGGCGTCGATTTCTACGATCACATCCAGCACGATTACGCCATCCGCTTCCTCAACCCGCAAAAGGGCGGCTACGACTATCGCGCCCTGGTGAAGCGCGGCACCCCTTATCCCACCCGCGAACCGCTGGCCCGGCTCACGGTCAAGGCCACTCACGACGGCCAGGCCCAAATGGGCATCGCCATTTTCGAGTTGGGTGAAGTCCGTCCGCGCGGATCAGCCGAGCCGGTCGAGTTGGTGTTCGATCCTTCCGGGGCCGCGCGCGTGATGCAGCTCACGCCCGAGGAAGAGGAGCGGCGCACTTATTTCTGGCTAAACGAAAGCAGTCCGACCTTCCTCGAGGCCGATCCGCCGGCCACCAAAGGCGAGGCGCGTTTCGAGGTCCAGTTCGGCATCGACGGCAACAAACGGCTCCTGATCACCGCGCGCGACCTGATGACCAACCGCGTCACGCACCGTGACTTCCCGGTCGTCAAGCTCTCGTGACTGGCTTCACATGGCGTTCACTGGATCAAATCCGCCTCCTTGAGCGGCTCCAGGACGCCGTTCTGGAGCTTGCTCTTGTCGAAGCCCTGCTCAGACTCGGCGTGGACGTTCACGGTAACCTTGCCGGACATGTCCGCCAGGTTGGCCAGGGCGTTCCACGCTGCGAACAGGCCGTCCCGGTCAACCGTGAAGCTCAGCTCGACCACCTTCTGCGCGGCTGCACCGGCCGCTGGCGTAGGCGTCCCCGACATCACGGATGGCCCAGTGCCCGTGCCCAGGCGTCACGGGCGCAGGCCCCGGCCCCGGCTGCGGCCGCTGGCCTGGCTGCCCGCCTGGGACTGGCGGCGTAATCGGCGCGGCCTGCGGGATCGCCTGCGGGAGCATGATGAAGCCGGATTCCAGATCAACCTCGTCCTCGGCGATGTCCAACTCGAACCGGACCTTGTTCAGCGCGACCTGATACTTGCCATCCGGCCCCAACGCAGGCACCGCCCCGCTCGTGTACACGCGAATGATCCTCCAGCCAGTGGTTGGAGGAATTGTCGCACCACTGGTGCGACTTTTCCCCGGCCCGCATTGTCATGATAGACGCGCAATTCGCGTTCATTGGCGTGGATTGGCGGTTGTTCCGTTCAGGCGTTCATTCGCGGTTAGGCTCCTCCAAAATGAGTTGTTCGAGCCGCTTGGGATCGGGAAGCTCCTTGGCAAGCGCCTGGGGCAATCGCTTTACGACCCGGTAGGTCGCCACGCCGATTGGCTTCCGTGAATCACGCAGTGCGTACTCCACCAAAGCCCGCTCCTTCGAACGGCACAGGATGATCCCGATGGACGGGTTCTCGTCTTCGAGCCGCACCAGATCATCCAGCGCGGCCAGGTAAAACTGCATCTTCCCGACAAACTCCGGCTTGAACTCGCCGATCTTAAGATCGAGCGCCACGAGGCAGCGCAAGGCGCGATGGAACAGGAGCAGATCGATAAAATACTCCTTGCTGCCAACCTCCAGCCGGAACTGGCTGCCCAGGAAAGCGAATCGGCCTCCCATCTCACGCAGGAACCGCTCGATCCGCGCCAGGAGCGCCCGTTCCAGCTCGCGCTCGCTGTGTTCCTCGCCCAACTCCAGGAAGTCGAGAGTGTATTCGTCCTTCACCGCCAGCTTGGCCTGGTCGCGGTATTTGGCGGGCACAGCGCGGTCGAAATTGGTCTGATTCAACCGGGTCTTCTCGAAGGTCTGGTTCTCGATCTGCATCGCCAGCACATTCTTCGTCCACCCAAACTTCCGCGCCATCTCAATGTAAAACTCGCGCTCGGCATCGGTCTGGCAGTGCATCAGAATGATGACATTATGAGACCAGCCTATTTCTCTCACCAATGGTGAGAGTTTTTCGTTTCCCAAGTAGGTGACGACAAACTGGCGCATCCGCCAAAGGTTCGGCGCCGAGAATCCCTGCATCCCCGGAAACTCGTTCTGCAAATCGCCCGCCAGGGTTTCCACGACCGCCTTGCCCCAGGACGCGCCCTTCTGCCGCTCCACGATCATGCGTCCGATGTCCCAATACAGGCCGATCAGCTCTTTGTTGACGGTCTTGAGCGCGTCGTATTGTGCCGACCGAATCCGGCGCTTGATCTCATCGAGCAGCACGCCGTAGTCGCCGGGCAGCTTTGCCCCTGCTTGGGGCTGGCGTGCGGGGGTATTGGGCTTCGTGGTCATAGCAGCCGCTCCTGGCCCTTGCGCCGGTCGGCCCGTTCATCGGGTGAAACGAGCGCCCCTTCGACCACGCTCTGCCAGTTGGCGGTGAGCTTGCCCAGGGCGGACAGCTCGGCGGTGGGGGACACGTCGCCCAATTCGCCGCCTTTCAGGGCTGGACCGGCCAAAGCCTGGGCAACGAGCCGGAGTTGCTCGCGGTTGACTTGCGATTCAGTGAGAAACTCCGCCAACTGGGCCGGGTGCTTTTCCATCAGCCAGAGCGTCCGGTGCAAGGCGTCCACTAGCGGTGCGGCTTGACCGTCATCGGCGGGCATTCCCAAGTCTTCGTCATCGCCGCGCTCGACGAAGTCGCGTAGCGTGGTGTCTCGTCCGACACACCTGTCGATCAGAGTGAAACGCTATTCTGGCGACGCTCATGACACGGAGTCGAGACATTCCGGGCCCAAACATGGACTGAATAGTGACAGCTTCATGCGGCGAGGTCGAGTCCGATCATCGGCAAAGGGGGCCATGGTGCCAGTCCTCACTTTTGATTCTGCTGAACAAGTGGTGGTGGCTACTTGACGCAGTGGGAAGCCCCTGGAACGGCCAAGCGTTTGAGCCGGAGGTTGGCACGGTCCGATCTCAGGACGCTCGCTCTCACTCTCCTGCCGCAGCCTCCGGGCGAAGGCGGAACCCCGGCCTTCTCCCAGTGCGCGAAGGAAGGCGGCGAAAGGACCGCCAAGGGGCGTCAAGGAACGCGTAAGGGGGGGGATAACTCAGGTGAAGGCACATTAGCCGCGAAATAGGGCAGAGAGGATCGAAGCGGGGTCCCGCGACGTAACTTTCTCGTGGGCAAATGGCAACGTGCGAGACTGCCCGCGCGTCGGAGAACAGAACAGACGTTGAGATGCACGCAAAAAGCCGGGAAACACGCGGGAAAATGCGGCACTTTTGAGGGTCAGTTTCGTTGTTAACTGATTGCTCATGAAAAGGTTGGGTGTGATGGGGGCGGTTTTTTTGAATTCAAGACTGATATCCCCCCCTATTTCAGGGTCTTTCGGGATAATCCTGGTGGGGGAAGTCTCACACGAAGCCACGAAGTCCACGAAGGAAGGGGAGGATGGACAAGGAAGAAGGCTTCCGCCGCCGCTGAAGCTATGGCGGACAGGGCATGCCGAGGTCATGCGGTCTGCTTTCCTTTCTGTGGCGCTGTGCCGGTTGGTCGCCGCAGCGAGGGGGGCACCGCGCCACGACGGGCGGGCGCTTCTCATCGTCGAGGCGGCCGCGGCCCGCAGCGCGGCCTGCGAGGGCAAATGTGGGCCGGGAGGAGGTGCGGGACAATGACTCCGTTGACTCAATTGACTCTATTACGGTTTTTCGGGGGGAGAGCGGAGGGGGAATCCGCAGATTGACTGAGATTGACGCAGACCATCGATCCCAGTGAGGCCTATCCGATGCAGCAACCCTACAGGTTAGCCGCTGGGCGGCTGGCGGCGGCGGCGAGCAGTTGAGGGAACTGGTCCCCGGCTTTTTGCGCCAGCATCCAAGGCTGGCAGAGGGCTCATGGTTCTCGGTTGGAGGGCGCCACGATGTGAGTGACGTCCGTCATTCGCCATTCGACGCCCTCGAATTAGTCGTTGAAACACGGGCCTCGGTGCGGTAGCGTCCCGCCTACGCACCATGACCACTCCGCGCAGAATCCATGGACCCAACGGCTGGGACCCTGCGCTTTCTGCCTCCGGGTTTACCTTGATCGAGTTGTTGGTGGTCATCGCCATCATCGCGATCCTGGCCGGCCTGCTCTTGCCGGCCTTGGGTCGAGTGAAGCAGAAAGGTCGCGCCACGTTCTGCCAGAACAACATGCGGCAGTTGGGGCTTTCGTTGACGATGTACGCCGACGACAACAAGGGCATATTCCCGCCCCGAGTCGATGCCAACCGCTGGCCGACACAATTGCGTCCCGCTTATCGTGAGCTCCGCGTCCTTCAATGCCCTGATGACGGCTGGCCCACCAACCGCTTGCGCACGCTTCGCCCCAACATCCCCCCGGACGAAGCACCGCGCAGCTTTATCATGAACGGTTGGAATGATTACTTCCTCGAGGTGCTCAAAATCCCATTCTCGGGCATCGGCAACCGGTCCATGCCGGAAAACGCCATTGCCCAACCAACCCAGACCATCGTCTTCGGCGAGAAGATCGCCGGATCAACCCATTTCTACATGGATTGCTTCGAGGGCAGTGGCAATGACCTCGATCAGATCGAGCGTGCGCGCCATCTGCCCGCCAAACGACCCTCCAAGGTCGGTTACTCGAACTACACGTTCGCCGACGGCAGCGCTCGGCTGGTGAAACGTGGGCAGCTCCTCTATCCGCTCAACCTTTGGATGGTGACTGATTACTGGCGTAACCACCGTGTGTTCGCCAACTGAGGCCTCTACCCAGGACCACGACTCGGAACGGGCGCCCCCCGTGCGGTTGCCCGATCGCCGAGCCTTTCACGACGGACGCGCGCACGCCCGGCTCCGTGAGTCCGGGCGCTGGTACCATCGTCTCCTCGAGCGGTATTTCGCCTTTCTCGTTCCCCCGGACATGCGCGTTCTCGAACTCGGTTGCGGCTTGGGGGACCTCCTGGCCGCAGTCCGTCCAGCCCAGGGCGTGGGAGTGGATTTCAGCCCCGAGGTCGTAGCCCTCGCCAAAGAGCGGCACCCAAACCTCGAGTTCTTGACCGCCGACGCTGCCGACTTTCGCCTCGAGGGCGCGTTCGATTACATCCTGCTGTCCGACTTGGTGAACGACGTGCCCGATGTGCAGGCCGTCCTGGAACGCGCACTCACAGTCGCCCACGCGCGAACCAAGTTGGTCGTCAGTTTCTTCAACAACGTCTGGCGACCCGTCCTGGGATTGGCCGAGAAGATGGGTGCCAAGGCCCCGACGCTGCTTCAGAACTGGCTCTCCTCCAACGACATGCAGAATATGCTGCATCTCGCTGGCTGGGAGCTTGTTCGAATCGAGACCCGGGTCCTCTGCCCCCTGCGAATACCTTTACTCGAGTCAATCTGCAACCGTTGGTTGGCGCCTTTGCTCCGACCACTCTGCCTCACCGTCATTCTCGTCGCTCGCCCCAAGCCGAAGGTGCCTGCCGACCGACACTACAGTTGCAGCGTGGTGATTCCCGCTCGGAACGAGGCTGGAAACATCGAAGCCGCCGTCCTGCGTACCCCGAAGTTAGGATCTGGAACTGAGTTGATCTTTATCGAGGGTCATTCGCGCGACAACACCTGGCAGGAGATCGAACGCGTCGCCGGGAAGTATCCCGATCGCCGCATCAAACTCCTCAAGCAGCAGTCTCAAGGCAAAGGTGGCGCCGTGCGCGAGGCCTTCGCCGTCGCAACCGGGGACCTCCTGTTCATCCTCGACGCCGACCTCACCATGCCCCCCGAGGAACTGCCCAAATTCTACGAGGCAGCCCGCAATGCCACGGGCGATTTTATTAACGGCGTCCGGTTGGTGTACCCCATGGAAGAAGATTCGATGCAGTTCCTTAACATGATCGCCAACAAGCTGTTCGGCATCGCGTTCAGTTGGCTCCTGGGCCAGTCCATCAAGGATACTTTGTGCGGCACCAAAGTCCTGTTCCGAGCCGACTACGAAGCGATTGCCAGGAACCGAGCCTACTTCGGCGATTTCGATCCGTTCGGCGATTTCGACCTGCTTTTCGGCGCGGCAAAACTCAACCTGCGGATCATCGACCTCCCTATCCGCTATGCCGCGCGCACGTACGGATCGACGAATATCCACCGCTGGCGGCACGGTTGGCTTCTGCTGAGAATGGTGGTGTTCGCCGCTCGGCGCTTGAAGTTCATCTGACTGAGGCCGGGAGCGTTAGCCTCGCGGAGTACTGCGGCCTCTGGTCAAGGAGCAGCAGCGGGACTCCTGTGTTTTCAAAAATCAAGGCGATCGCGCCTATCCGCTGGACGCCGAACCGTCCGGGGCGTTAGCGCCCCAACGAACCGACCGCCAATGCTCTCCGGACTTGGAACATCGGGGCGCTCTATCGCGCCTCGATTGTTCTCTTGCAACATGATAGCTGCATGGGTATAGTCAATGTCATGATCACCACGGTCACTGGAAAAAACCAGATCACCATCCCAGCGAAAATTGCCTCGACGCACAAGATCAAGGCTGGCACGCGACTCGAGTGGGAACCCACCGACGAACCCGGTGTGCTCAAGGTCCGCGTGCTACCGGACCGCGCCACGCTCGCGGTGGACATGCTGGGAGCGGGTCGTAAGCATGTTCCCGCGCATGTTCCCGCGAAGGCTGCGCCGGTTGAGGAACTGACTATCGATCGACAGACTGAGGACGAGGCGAGGCATACATGGGACTAATCAACCATATAATTGATACTACTGCATTGCTCGCCCATTATCTGCAAGGCCCTGGCGCAGAACGTGTTCACGAAATCCTCCTCCAGGATCGCGCCCGGATCGGCGTCTCGTTCCTGTCCGCCCTCGAGATGCAGGCGAAGCTGACGGCGATCCTCCAGGATCAGGCTGAGGCGCGACGCATCGCTGGTATCTACGTGGGGCAACTCGCCAAGGGGATCGAGGTCACGCGAAAGGTGACCGACGCAGCATTACGGCTGCGGCTCGAGTTTCCCGGCCGCTTGCCGATCATCGCTTCCGTGATTGCCGCCACGGCTCAGGTGCATCGAGCGTTACTCGTCCATCGTGAGCCCGCCTTCGACATCATCCCTGACGATCTCATCAAGCAGATGAGGTTGCCGAACGCCTGAGCGCGTCTCGGAGAGGGCATGTGGGGATGAGGCATCCAGCCACCGTGCGTGCGGCAAGACGGACCCGAGGGGCGACGGTCACTGTTACGCGCTGGAGGTCTTCGCCTCCGTGTGCTGCGGTCCGCGCTTCATCCAAACGAGCACCAGGCTAATGTCGGCCGGGGAGACGCCGGAGATACGCGAGGCCTGACCGATGGTCACAGGGGCAACTTTCTTGAGCTTCTGTCGCGACTCGGTTCTGAGTCCCGGAATCCCTTCGTAATCGAGCCATGACGGGATTGTCTTCGACTCCATCTCGCGAAACCTGGAGACCTCGAGTTCCTGGCGTTCGATGTAACCTGCGTACTTGAGCTGGATCTCGACCTGCTGGATCACATCGAGGGGAAGCGACCCGTTCCTGGACGGGAGGTCCACGTAGCTAACATCTGGTCTGCGAAGTAGTTGCGCAAGTGATGTCGAGCCGTCACGAGTCTCCGCAAGTCGCGTAAGTTCACCTTCGATCGCTTCCTGTTTGGCTCGAAAGACATCGTAATTCCGCCTGGGGAGCAATCCGACCTCGTGACCCAATTCGGAGAGGCGACCGTCGGCGTTATCCTGCCTGAGCAGCAGGCGATACTCGGCGCGCGAGGTGAACATGCGATACGGCTCGGTGGTTCCCTTCGTGACCAGGTCATCGATCAATACGCCGATGTAAGCCTGCTCTCTGCTGAGAACGATCGGCTCCTTGGCGCGGACCCGGAGGGCGGCGTTGATGCCCGCCATCAACCCCTGGGCCCCGGCCTCTTCGTATCCCGACGTGCCGTTGATTTGGCCGGCCAGGAAAAGGTTCCGGCAGACCTTCGTTTCCAGTGAGGGCGAGAGCTGCGTGGGCAGGGCGAAGTCGTATTCGACCGCATAGGCCGGACGCATGATCTCGGCGCGCTCGCAGCCGATGATGGTCCGGACCATCTCGATCTGCACCTCGAAGGGCAGGCTTGTTGAGAAGCCGTTCACATAGACCTCATCGGTGGCGATACCCTCGGGTTCGAGGAATATCTGCTGGCGCTCCTTTTCGGGGAACTTCACGACCTTGTCCTCGATGGACGGACAGTATCGCGGGCCGACGCCCTGGATCACTCCTGAATAGAGCGGTGACTTGTGGAGGTTCGCCCGGATGATCTCGGCCGTCTTCGAGGTTGTGTAGGTGACATGACACGGCAGTTGGCCCTTGAGTTGATCGAGGATGGACCCGGGCGGGTAAGCTCCTGGAGGACTGGCGGGGTTGGGTGTGGAGGTGGCCGAATGTTCCACGTGGAACAAATCGTCCCGCCAGAAGCTGAAATAAGGGACCGGCTCGTCTCCCGGCTGCTGTTCGGTCCTCGCGAAATCGATCGAGCTCTTGAGGAGCCTCGGGGGCGTGCCTGTCTTCAGCCGACCCAGCTCCAGCCCCAGCTCTTGCAAGGAACCCGACAGGCCCATTGCCGCCGCCTCACCCGCACGGCCACCGGATTGTTTGTTGAAGCCCACATGCATCAATCCTCGCAGAAAGGTCCCCGTCGTCACCACGACCGTCTTCGCGTGGAACTGCACCTCCAGCGTCGTCTCGACCCCATAAACCTCGCCGTCTCGAACCAGCAGCTTCGCCGTCTGCCCTTGTTTCGTATCCAGGTTCGGTTGCCGCTCGCAAACCCACTTCAGCCGGAACTGGTATGCCTTCTTGTCGCATTGCGCCCGCGGTGCCCAAACGGATGGCCCTTTCTTTGTGTTCAACATCCGGAATTGCAGCCCGGTCATGTCGGTGTT
>Ga0233425_10002798_pt1 | contig 33278 bp, 25 predicted proteins | sample Watercolumn_Towu_2_FD_181712 | JGI IMG/M metagenome (GOLD analysis project Ga0233425, IMG submission 181712) | Freshwater microbial communities from Lake Towuti, South Sulawesi, Indonesia - Watercolumn_Towuti2014_140_MG | ecosystem: Environmental > Aquatic > Freshwater > Lake | place... | reverse complement strand
GCCTCCGCCGAACGACCCGCCGCCGCCCGAAAAGCCGCCGCCTCCGCCGCCGCCCCAGCCGCCGCCACCGCCCCAATGATCGTCATTGCCGCCCCAGCCGGGGCCCCAGATGACGATCGGGCCGCTGCCGCCCCGGCCATAGCGCCGCCCGCCGGCAAAGCGGCTGGCGATGCTCGATCCCACGATGAACAGGATCACGACGATCCAGAAGATCAGGGCGATGGGAATGCCGCCACCCTGCCGTTTCTGCCCTTCCGCGACAATCTTCTGCGCGCGCGCCTCGGCCTGGTCGGGGGGCAGCTGCAACAGCGGGATCAGCGCATCGGCGCCGGCCATGATACCGCCCGCCATGTCGCCGTCCCGGAAGCGTGGGAGTATCTGGCGCGAAATCACCACGCTCGACAATGCGTCGGTAACGATGCCTTCGAGGCCGTAACCGACCTCGATGCGCACCTTGCGTTCATTGGGCGCGACCAGCAGCAGCAGTCCGTCATTCGCCTTCTTGTCGCCGATCCCCCAGGCGCGGCCGAGCCGATAGCCATAATCCTCGATCGGATAATCCTCGAGGCTGGCAACCGTCGCGACCACCATCTGGTGCCCGCTCTGCTGTTCGAGTTGGGCGAGCTTGGCCTCCAGCGCAGCGGACTGTTCGGGAGACAGCAATTTCGCCTGATCGACGACCCGCCCGGTCAACGGCGGGAAGGTCTGTGCCAGCGCCGGAAAGGCGGCGGCGAACGCCAGCAGCAACGCGATGGCTGCGACCAGAAGTCTCCACCGAGTGGCGGGCGGGGCGGCGAGCGCCTTCACCGCCGCCTCAGAACTGGACCGTGGGGGCCTTGTCGGCGCCGGCGCTCGCCTCGAAGGGCTGCATCGGCTGCGCACCGTGGAAGACCTTGGCGCCGATCGCGGTCGGGAAGGTGCGGATCAGCGTGTTATAGGCGCGCACCGACTCGTTGTAGTCGCGGCGCGCGACCGCGATGCGGTTCTCGGTTCCCTCGATCTGGCTCTGCAGCGCCAGGAACTGGTCGCTGGATTTCAGCTCGGGGTAATTTTCCGACACGGCAAGGAGCCGGCCTAGCGAGCCGCTGAGTTGGTTCTGCGCGTCGGCGAAGGCCTTGACCTTAGCGGGATCCTGCAGGTCGGCACCCGACAGTTGGATCCCCGTCGCACGTGCCCGAGCGTTGGTGACATCGGTCAGCACGGTCTTCTCCTGCGCGGCATAGCCCTTCACCGTCGCCACGAGATTGGGGATCAGGTCCGAGCGGCGCTGATATTGCGTCTGCACGTCGGCCCACTTGGCCTTGGCTTCTTCCTGCGCGGTAGGGACGCTGTTGATGCCGCAGCCCGACACCGCGATCGCGGCGACGGGGGCAAGCAGGGCAGCGGAGAAGCGGCGATCGAGGCTCATGCGGGGCATCCCTGTAGAACGAACTGTATTATCCCGACAGGTAGGCCCGACCGGCCAAAGGTCAATGGTCCGCTTGACCTTTATGGAGGAGGCGCGATGATCTCTCCGACACCAGTCACAGTGCAGTACAAGGGGATGCGAGCGATGCTCAGCGAATTCAAGGCGTTCATAAACCGCGGCAATGTGGTCGATCTGGCGGTGGCGGTGATCATCGGCGCCGCTTTCGGCAAGATCGTGTCATCGCTGACCGACGATATCATCATGCCTGCGATCGGCTATGTGACCGGCGGCCTCGACTTCTCCAGCCATTTCCTGCGCCTTGGCCCAATTCCGGCCGATTTCAGCGGCTCAGTCACGAGCTATTCGGATCTCAAGGGCGCGGGCGTGCCACTGATCGGCTTCGGTCAGTTCGCAACGGTCGCAGTCAATTTTCTCATCGTCGCTTTCGTCATGTTTCTGCTCGTGCGTCAGGTCCACAAGCTGAAGAAGGCAGAAGAGAAGAAACCCGAGGCGCCCGCCGCTCCACCGGAGGACGTGGTCCTGTTGCGCGAGATCCTGGCCGAGCTGAAGAAGAAGGATTGAACCGCGCTGCGCCGGCACTTTTTCGGCCCGGCGCGCTTTGCCCTTCAAATCCGCTGCGCGCGCTCCTATATCGGCCGTGCCGGGTTCGCCCGGCTATGGTGATAAATGATGTCGTGGAATAGATGCAGCGGACCCGGGGGCAGTACCCGGCGGCTCCACCACGAAGCCCGCTTCGGCGAGTTTCATGACGGGGCCGAACCAGGATCGACGTGTGTTCAAAGACGATGTTTTTGCCCGGCCTGAATGCGCCGTAAAACCGTTCGAACCTACAAGTGCCAACGATAACGAGGCGCTCGCGATTGCCGCGTAACTGAATCCTAACGGATAAGGTTACGACGCATTAGCGCGGTTCGGTCCGCACCGGGCAACAGAAGCGGAATCCAGCGGCCCCGGGGGGGCCGGGCAACAGAACCCCCCGACCTTTCTCTCTCTCATTTCGTCGCAGGCAATGGGGGCCGACTGTATTCGTCGCCTCATACAGTCTTGCGTCGCGCGTCGCTGACCTTAGTGTCCGCCGCATAACCCGCTCTGGGAGAGATTTTCATGGATAGACGTCAATTCATCGGCTCGTCGGGCCTGGCTCTGTTCGCCGGCATGCTGCCGCGCCTTGCCGAGGCCGCCGCGACCGGTGGCAATGCCGACAAGGCGCTCCTCATCCTCGTCGACGGCATTTTCGAGCGCGACATCGACGAGAGCCCCGAAACGGCGACCAGCCTCGGCCTCGACAAGGGCAAGCGCGCCGCCGCGCGGTCGCAGCTCGACAGCTACACGAAGGAAAGCCAGGCCCACGCCCTGGCCGCCGACAAGGCCTCGCTTGCCGCGCTCAAGGCGATCGACCGCGCGCAGTTGTCGCCGAGCGGCCAACTCAACCATGACGTCGTCGCGTACATGCTCGAACAGCGTGTGCATGGCGCGTCGCGTTATCCCTATGGGTACACCGTCGGCTACTATGTCCCCTATGCCATCAGCCAGCTGAGCGGCCCTTACGCCTCGGTCCCCGATTTTCTCGATTCCCAGCATGTGATCGAGAGCAAGGGCGATGCCGATGCCTATATCCAGCGGCTGCGCGCCTTCGCTCGCGTGCTCGACGAAAGCACCCGCTTCCAGCAGGAAGACGTCCGCTACGGCGCCTTCGCGCCCGACTTCTGCCTCGACCTAGCACTCGGCCAAATGAAGGCGCTGCGCGACCAGCCGGCCGCCAGCACGGTACTCGTGGAGTCAATCGCTCGGCGGACCAAGGAGAAGGCCATCCCCGGCGACTGGCAGGTGATGGCCGAGAAGATCGTCACCGCCGAGGTCTTCCCCGCGCTCGACCGTCAGATCGCGCTCGTCGCCGGCCTGCGCAAGGCGGCGGTTCACGATGCCGGCTGCTGGCGCCTGCCCAATGGAGACCAGTTCTACGCCGACGCGCTCATGAACGCCACGACCACGACGTTGAGCCCCGAGGAGGTCTACCGCATGGGCCTTGAGCAGGTGGCCCAGATCAGCGCCGAGATCGATACCATCCTCAAGGGGCAGGGGATGAGCCAGGGCAGCGTCGGCGAGCGTCTGACCGCGCTCAACAAGGATCCGCGCCAGCTGTTCGACAATGACGACGCGGGCCGCGCCAAGCTGATCGATTACATCAACGGCGTGGTGAAGGGCATCAACGCGCGTCTGCCCGAGGCTTTCGCGACCCTGCCCAAGGCCGCGCTGGAAGTGAAGCGTGTTCCCGCCTTCATCCAGGACGGTGCACCGAACGGCTATTATAATTCGGCGGCACTCGATGGCTCGCGCGGGGCGATCTACTACATCAACCTCAAGGATACTGGGGACTGGCCGCGCTACACGCTGCCCAGCCTGACCTATCATGAGGGAACGCCCGGCCATCATCTTCAGCTGAGCCTCGCGCAGGAGGCCAAGGACCTGCCGATGCTGCGCAAGGACGCGCCCTTCGGCGCCTATGTCGAGGGCTGGGCGCTCTATGCCGAGCAGCTCGCCGACGAGATGGGCGTCTATGCCGACGATCCGCTCGGCCGCGTAGGCTTCCTCCAGAGCTTCCTCTTCCGCGCGGTGCGCCTCGCGACCGATACCGGCATCCATTACAAGCGCTGGAGCCGCGAACAGGCGACCGACTACATGGTCGAGGCGAGCGGGTTCGCCCGCCCGCGGACCCAGCGCGAGATCGACCGCTATTGCGTCTGGCCGGGACAGGCGTGCAGCTACAAGGTCGGTCACATGAGCTGGGTGCGCGCGCGCGAAAAGGCAAAGGCGATCCAGGGCGCGAAGTTCGACCTGCGCCAGTTCCACCAGGTGCTGCTCGAGGGCGCTCTTCCGTTGACCATCTTGGAAAGCGTCGTAGAGCAGCGCGCACGCGGCTGACTTTTCGTTCCGGCGGCGGTTTCGGTAGCTTTCGCAGCCTCCGAACCGCCCAGCCGTGACCTGCCTGCGTCCGGCCGCCCGATGCCGCTCGACAGTATGCCGGGGCGCATATTAAGGACGTTTGGATCGCGTTCCGCTGACCAGTCCAGCCGCGTCGAGCAAGTTTGGGAGTATGTGCGGGTGGCACGATGAAGGCAGCGGTGATTCTGCTCGATCGGACGGCGGTTTTGTTTCTGGGCGTGGCGGCGGGGGCGGCGATTGGCTACGCCTTCGGCGTCAAGGATGCCCCGGAGGCGAGCTATGTCGCTCCCGCCGGAATGGCACAGGCCGATGCCGATGTGGCGCCTCCTCCACCTGTCGGTGAAGAGGGACCGGCCCCGGTCAAGACTGCGGTCGGTGAAGCGCTGCCCGAACAGCCTGTCACGGCCGAAACGCGCGCGATACAGCCGGGCATCGTCAATGCGATCGCGGCCGGCCGTCCGGTCCGCATCGGCGTGTTCGGCGACAGCTTCGGCGACGGCATCTGGACCGCACTGTACAACCAGCTTAGCCGCAAGTCCGGCTATCAGGTGGTCAAGTTCAGCCAGCAGGCGACTGGCTTCACCCGCTATCGCACGCTGAACCTCGAGACGCATGACCGTGCGCGCCTCGCGCAGTCGCCAGTCGATGTGGCGGTCATCTCCTTCGGGGCCAACGACATGATGGGTGTTGCCGACGGCGGCCATGTCTATGCGCTGCTGACCCCGAAATGGCAGGCAGCGATCGCGCGGCGCGTTACCTCCTATGTCGCGATGCTGCGCGAGCAGGGCGCGATCGTCTATTGGGTCGGCCTGCCCAAGATGCGTGAGGCAGCCTATGACGCCGACGTCGTCCGCATGAACGCCTTTTACCGCGATCTGATGGGGCGGCTGGGCGTGCCCTTCATCGAGACGGCACCCTACAGCGTCGATGCCGGTGGGCGTTACTCGGCCTATTTGCCCGATCCAGCGACCGGCAAGCCGGTCCTGATGCGTGCCAATGATGGCATCCACATGTCCTATGCGGGCTATGTGCGCATAACGAAGGGCCTCGCCGGCCGGATCCGCAGCTATGTCGATCAGGCGCGCGCACGTGCCGGCGGCGCTGCGCCTCCGCCCCCGGTGGTTGCGCCGCCGCCGGAAGCGCTCGCGCCCGCTCCGAAGCCTGCGCCCAAGCCTGCCCGTCTTGACGATCCGCTGGCCGACGAGCCTCGCATGAGCGCGCCCGTCGCGGAACCCAAGGCCGAGAGCGAGCCCCGAGCCAAGGTCGAGAGCAAGAGCGAGCCCAAGACAGAGAAGTCCAAGCCGCCGGCCGCGACCCCACCCGCGAAGGGCGCTCCGACCGATTTGCTGCCCGACGATATCGGCGCGGCCCTCGAGGAACAGAGCAGGAGCCGTCGATGATCGGCCTGCTGGCGCTTGCCACGGCCGCTGCCGCGAGCCCTGCGGTCACTGCCGACTGTGCAGGTGGGCTGTGCAACTATTCGGTGCTGCGTCCCTATTTCGAGAAGCTGACCGACGCACGTAGCGGGGGTAAGCCGGTCCACATCCTCCAGATCGGCGACAGCCACACTGCGGGAGACGCCATTACCGGGGCGTGGCGCGATGCGCTTCAGGCGCGCTATGGCAGCGCCGGTCGTGGCGTGATGCCGCCGGGTAAGCCGTTTCAAGGCTATAATCCCCGCGGCGTCAGCGTCGACATGTCGTCTGGCTGGACGATCTCCTCGATCTTCGGTCCGGGGGCTCGTGATCCGCGCGGGGCGCTCGGACTTTCTGGTTTCAGCATAACATCCAACGCTTCGGGTGCACGCATCGGCCTGACGGCCTCGGCGAATCAGATGTTCGACCGCTTCGTGATCTGCGCGATCGCCGAGCCGGGGGCAGGTGCGCTCGTCATCAACGTCGCCGGCCGATCAGAGCGGTTCGAACTGGGCGCGCTGATCGCCCGGCCCGAATGCCGCGAAATGGAGTTCGATCAATTGCAGGGCGCCGTGTCGGTCGCCACGGAGGGCGGGCCGGTCACGATCACCAGCTGGGCAACTTTTCGCGAACGCGGCGGCGTGGCGCTTTCCAACCTCGGCGTGGTCGGATCGCAACTCGTCCATTTCAGCCGCAACGACGATTCGGTCGTCGCGGAGGAACTGCGCAGCTACAAACCCGACCTGATCGTCATAGCCTTCGGCACCAACGAGGGCTTCGCCCCGCGCGTCAATCCACAGGAATATGAGATCACCCTGCGCACACAGATCGGCCGCATCCGCCGTCTGGCGGGCCGCGTGCCTATCCTCCTGCTCGGCGCGCCCGATGCGCTGACGAGACGTCAGGAGTTGCTCAGCAATGCGCCGACCGCGACCCCGGCGCCTTGCATCGAGCCGGTGACATTGCCGCCGGCCGGGCCCGCCACCCCACCGCCCGAGCAGCCTTCGGACAGCGAGGATATCAGCGACGTGCTCGACGCGCTGGGCCAGCGCAGCGCTCCTACGCAGCCGCGTCCCGCGCCGGCTGTACCCGAAGCGCCGCGCACCGGCTGGGCGATCACTGCAAAGCCGCTGTTCCCGCCGGCCGGCTTGAAGGCTGTCCGTGAGGTCCAGCGCAAGGTCGCACAACAGCTGCGCCTCGGCTTCTGGGACTGGGAAGCGCGCATGGGTGGACGCTGCACGGCGGTCAGCTGGGTCAAGCTCCAGCCCACACGCATGCGCGGCGACTATGTCCATTTCAACAGCGCGGGGGGGCAGGACATCGCCAACCGGCTGCAGGCGGATCTCGATCTCGCGGCCGGCGCCGCCTCGCGCTGGTGATCGCCTAGATGTTGTTTCCCACGCTGGACTTCGGTCTCTTCTTCCTGCTCGTCTTCGTCCTGGTTTGGGCGGTGTCGCGCAGCAACGAGTGGCGCAAGCTGCTGCTGCTCGTCGGCAGCTGGGTCTTCTATGGCGCCTGGGACTGGCGTTTCGTTGCGTTGCTGATCGCGTCGGCCATCATCAACTGGGGCGGGGCGCGACTTATCTACGCGGCGCAGACGCGTGGCACGCAGAAGGCGCTGGTGACGGTCGGCGTTATCGCCAATCTCGGCATCCTCGGCTTCTTCAAATATTATGACTTCTTCCTCGAACAGCTCGGCGTGCTGCTCGCCGGGTGGGGCATGGCGCGCGACCTGCCGCTGCTGCAGATCGTGCTGCCGGTGGGCGTGTCCTTCTTCACCTTCCAGGGCATGTCCTATCTGATCGACGTCTATCGCGGGCGCCTGCGCGCGGCGTCGCTACTCGACATCACGCTGCTCATGTCCTTCTTCCCGCACTTGGTGGCGGGGCCGATAGTGCGCGGCGCGGATCTTTTGCCGCAGTTCGAGAAGACGCCCAGGCTAAACCGCGACATGGTCGCCATGGCGATGCTGCTAATCGTCTGGGGCCTGTTCAAGAAGGCCGTCGTCGCCTCCGAACTGTCTGTGAATCTGGTCGACCCCGTCTTCTTCGACCCTTCGGTCCATTCGAGCCTCGACCTGCTGCTCGCAGCCTATGGCTATGCGGTACAGATCTATTGCGACTTCTCGGCCTATAGCGACATGGCGATCGGCATCGCCGCGTTGTTCGGCTATCGCTTCCCGCGCAATTTCAACCAGCCCTATCGCGCCAGTTCGCTTCAGGATTTCTGGCGGCGCTGGCATATCAGTCTGTCGAGCTGGCTGCGGGACTATCTCTACATCGGCCTCGGTGGCAACAAGGGCGGGCTCGCCATGCAGTGCCGCAACATCATGCTGACGATGCTGTTGGGCGGCTTCTGGCACGGGGCCAAGTGGACCTTCCTCATCTGGGGCGGCCTCCATGGCGGGGTGCAGGTGATCGAGACCTGCTGGCGCAAGGCGGGGCTGCCGGGTCTGCCGAAGCTGCTCGCGATCATCATCACTTTCCACATCGTGACGCTCGGCTGGATCTTTTTCCGCGCCGACACTTTCGACGGGGCTATCGCCTTTCTCGGCGGGCTCGGGCGCGGTGACTGGAGTAACGGTATGACCACGCCGTTGCTGGCGACGCTCATCCTGCTCGGCATGGCCTTCCACTTCACTCCGCCGAACCTCGCCCAGTCGATCGCGCTGCGCCTGCGCCGGCTGCCGGCGCCGCTGCTCGGCCTGCTGGTGGCGGTAGCGATCATTTTGGTCGACACGATGCGCTATGAAGGGGTCGCGCCCTTCATCTATTACCAGTTCTGACGGAGGCGGAGCGATGGCACGCGAGATGAAGGAGCATGAGCTGGCGTCGCCGGTCGACCTGTCCGCGACCCCGATCGAGGGCGAGCACCCGGTGCTTTGGACCGGTACGATCATCGCCGTCGCTGCCCTTGTCCTGCTCTTCGCCAATGCCGGAACGCTGTCGGCCTGGGTCGATGAGAAGCCGGTGACCGAATCCCAGCTCAAGGCATCGGAAGCGGCCCGCGGCTGGAAGGACAGGATGAACGCTATCGGCCTGACGGCCCCGCGCGATGCGTTGCACAGGATCTGGAAGGACGCGCAGGCGACGCGCTTCGGCGATGAGGCACCGGAGGGCACGCGATAGGGGGGGCTGCGACGCATCGGCGGAGGTCTTGTTGAATCTTTGTCGCGCGCTTCCCCTCCACCGTCCTGCGGACGGTCCCCCTCCCCGTGCCGGGGAGGATCTTTGCCACCTACTACCCGAGTTCCTCCCCGGCACGGGGAGGGGGACCATGCGAAGCATGGTGGAGGGGAAGGCGCTGCCCCCGGATATGTCGGAGGCTACACAGCCCGTCGACTCTCTTTCTATCGCTACGACGCGTGACAGGACGGCCCCGTCACCCCACCAGCGGCGCCACGATCGCCTTGATCGCCGTCGCCGCGTCCCCGGGGGCAAGCCGGACCTGAAGCCCGCGCTGGCCGCCGTTTATGTAGATCAGGGCATGGTCCATTGCGGCCGCCTCTATCGCGGTGGGAACGGCCTTGCGCTGACCGAAAGGGCTGATCCCGCCGACATGATAGCCGGTCAGCCGTTCGGCATCGGCGGGCTTCATCATCTGCGCCGACTTGCCACCGAAGGCCGCCGCCGCGCGCTTCATCGACAGTTCGCGGTCGGAGGGGATGACAGCGCAGGCCGGCTTGCCGTCGACCACGATCATCAGGGTCTTGAGCACCCGGGCCGGATTCTCGCCCAATGCCTCGGCCGCCTGCAGCCCTACGCGCTCGGCACCGGGATCATAGCTATAGCTGTGGACTTCGTGGGCGATGCCGGCCTTCGTCAGGGCTTGGGTAGCGCGGGTGGTGCGGGACATGCGCGCTCTATTCCCGATCGCGGTGCCAAAGCAAAGGGCCCGACGTTTCCGCCGGGCCCCCCGCATCCTCTCCGATCTCGGTCGGTTCAGCGATAGAAAATGTGATCGCCCACCATCGACAGGCGCTCGCGCGTCCGGAAGAAGCGGTTCGGCGAGCTGCTGGCAGCGTGATAGAAGACCGCACCGGGAACGACCTGGTCGCCATGACCGGCCATCGCCTGACGCGAGACCTCGACCGCCGTCGCCCAGCGCTCGCTGTCGCGGCGCGGGTTGTAGGAGGCGGTGCGGAAGAACTGGCCCGGCTGGTTCACGACCTCGCAGATGGTATCGCCGAAGCGATCTTGGCCCACCCGGTTCATGATGACCTGCGCCACGGCAAGCTGGCCGCTGCGCGGCTGGTTGGCGGCTTCGTGCATGACGACCTTGGCCATGCATTCGAGCTCGCGGTCGATCTTGCCGCTGTTGGCGGCTTCCTTGAACAGCACCCGGTCGATGCCGTCGTCGATGACCGAATCATCATCGATAATCTGGGGAGAAACTTCGTAGGCAAGCGTCGGGGAGGACGCCGGAATGGCCGCAAAGCCCATAGCGCCGGTAGCCGCAGCGACAATCATCGCGGCGATCATCAGCGGATGTTGAGCCAGTTTGGCGGGCATTCATTACTCCATGCAATGCGCAAAAGAGCCGTCCCACCCCTAACTCGAAACATGGGGCGAGCTGCTTTTTCACGTCTTGTCGGCAGGGAGGCTGTTTCGGCTGTCTGCCCCCGCAGAGCCCCCGCGACCAATTTCGATCGCGGCAATGCGGCGGTGCGGGTTAACGAGTCAATAAAGCCACGATGAGTCGTTTTGCCACCAAGACGACCCGTGGAACCCAATATATGGTGTTTTTGTGCGGCTGCTAACGCAAGAGGCCACATCTTTGCCATGAAGCTGTTGTCTTGGCGTAATAATTCCGCAGCGGTGATCGGAGAATGTCGGGGATTCTGGCGCTGTCCTGCGGAACGCGCGATAGATGTGCGTGTGGCGGCCTTTCGGGTGGAGCGAATCGATGCAGGATGACGTGGCGGATCGGGAAAGGCCTGCCCAGGCTGCCGACGCCACGGCCCCGGTCGAGGTGCTGCGCGATGCCCTGCGTGACTCGATGGCGATCCAGGCGGAAATGGCCTATCGCCGCGATCGGTTGCTGGCCTGGCTGGCGCTGACGGCAGGCGCCGGCATCATTCTTGCCATTCCCTTCGCGCTGCGCTCGGGCGCCGAATTCTTCCTGCCGGTGACGATCGCTCTGGTCATCGCGGTGGCGATGGTGCCGCTGCTCGAATGGCTTGAGCGGAGGGGGCTGCCTTCCCCGCTGGCGGCGCTTCTGTGCGTGCTCCTGTTCCTTGGTCTGGCCAATGCCGCGATCGCCTCGGTCATCGTGCCGGCGACCGAGTGGTTCGCGCGGCTTCCGTCGCGCATCCAGCTGATCCGGCGGAACCTGTCGCCGCTGATCGACATCTATTCCTCGTTCGAACGATTCGTCGACGAGACGATGGGGGCGCTGCTTCGCAATTCGGCGGCGCGGGGCCGTACGGTTACCGTGCAGGAGCCCAATTCGCTGTTCGACTATGTCGCCACCTCGGCGCCCCACGCGCTGATCCAGCTCGTGTTCGCGACGCTCGTCGTCTATTTCTTCCTGTCGAGCTGGACGCGCATGCGCCGCCGCACGATCACCAGCCGGGGCAGCTTTTCCAGCGCAATGACAACGGCGCGCGTGATCCAGGAGATGGTCGACCGCACCTCGGCCTACCTGGCGACGATCACCGCGGTGAACATCGGCATGGGCGTGCTCGTCTCGGTCATGCTGTGGTTCGCGGAAATGCCGAGCCCCGTGATGTGGGGCGGCATCGTCGCCATCCTAAACTATATCCCCTATTTCGGCCCGATCGTGGCGGCGGGCTTGCTGGCAGTAGGCGGTCTGATGACCTTCGGTGATCTCGGCTATGCGCTCGTGCCGGCCTCGCTGTTCGTCGCTGTCCATCTGGTCGAGGCCAATGTGCTGACGCCGATGCTGGTCGGTCGTCGCCTGACGATCAATCCGCTGCTGATTCTTGTCGCGCTCAGCTTCTGGAGCTGGGTGTGGGGTACAGCAGGGGCGCTGCTCGCCGTGCCTCTGCTGATCATCCTGAAGACGGTCCTCGACGCGGCCGGCTGGCCCGACATCGCCGGATTCCTGTTTGCGGAGGGCACTTTCACCAACGGCCATCAGGACGAGGATGCGCCTCTTCCAAAAGAGTTGGGAAAATGATGCGCGATGCTGTTGACAGGGGGGCGACCCTCCACTAGGTGCCCCCTCCACCGACACAGTTCGCGGGTGTAGCTCAGTTGGTTAGAGCGCCGGCCTGTCACGCCGGAGGTCGCGGGTTCGAGCCCCGTCACTCGCGCCATTCTCAATGGCTTATCGGAAATAGCAGGCTCCTTCGGGAGCCTGTTTTCTTGTTGGGCTATCAGCCCCTCCTGTGATCTGCCGCACTGATGCTGCTGTTGCGTCGGATTATACCCCGATAGAGCGGTCGTGAGCGCCGGGATTATTCGGGCCGCCCGTCCCTGTCGGGAGGATAAGGCCACCTGCGGGGGGCGAGAACTGACGTTCTTAACCAAAAATGCGTAATTTCCGCTCTTGATGGCCTCTGCTAGAAATAGCGCGGGAGCTGGTGCGTCAGGGCGGCGTACTTTGGGCTTTGGAGCAAGAGTGATGTTCATGCGTACCCTTCTGACGGGGCGGCGCCGCCTTGCGGCCGCCGGTCGGGAGAGGCTGTCCGCCAGCACTTATGTCGAACTGGTGCAGTCGCTGTTCGAGCATACGGTTCCGGCGTTGATCATGACCCTCTGCTTCGTCTGCACCGGTGCCTATCTGGTCCTGCGATCCAACGACGCCATTCTGCTACTGCTTTACGGGATCGGGCTGATGGGCTCCTCGGCACGGCTGCTGGCGCTGTTCGGGCTGCGCCGGCGCATATTCGACGCAGGGATCGGCGTCCATGTCGCTCGCTCGATCGAGTGCCGCTTCGGTTATGGCTACATCGCTTTCGCTGCCGCGCTCGGCGCCTTCTGCGGCTGGGCCTATGCGACCGTTTCGATCGAGCAGCATCTGCTGATCGTCGCGTTGATCTTCGGCTATGGTGCCGGGGTCTCGGCAACGGTCTCGCTGCGCCTGTGGATCAGCGTCACGTCCAGCTTGCTGGCGGTGGTCCCGACCGTGCTGGTCGCATTGCTGACGCCCGGCGCTGCGCATTGGGGGACCGGCTTGCTGACTGCGCTCTTCCTCGCCGGCGGCATTCTGTCGATGATCAAGCGCTATCGGATGGCCGCCGCGCAGATCTCGATGCGTCACCTGATGGAAACGCTCGCACGTCAGGACGACCTGACCGGCCTGCCTAACCGGCTCGTCCTGCGCGAGCGGTTCGACCAGATCGTCGGGCGCTCGGATGGGCGCGATCTGATCGCGCTGCACTGTATCGACATCAATCAGCTCGAACCGGTCAACGAAACCTATGGTCATATGGCCGGGGACGCGCTGTTGAAGGCGGTAGCGCAGCGACTGCGGCGTGTGGTGCGCGGCGACAATCTCGTCATCCATCTCAACGGCGATGATTTCGTCGTCATTCAGCCGAACATTGCGGACGGGCGCGAGGCTGAGCATCTCGCGCAGCAGATCGTCTCCACCCTCGACAAGAGCTATGCGGTGGCGGGAGAGGACATCATCATAACCGCGAACATCGGCTATGCCGTCGACCTTCAGGAAAGCGCCGACCTCGAGCGGCTGCTGGCCTCGGCCGAGCGGGCTCTGCGTCAGGGCAAGCGTGGGGCAACCGGCATCTCGGCCTATGATGCGTCGCAAGCCCCTCTCAGCCTGCACGCCTGATTGGTCAGAGGCCCAGCCGGCGCAATTCTACCTCTATGGTGCCTCCCGCCACGGTTATGTCGTTGAACGAAGGGGGCGTATCCCGCGTCCGTTGCGACAGCGTGCCTGCGCCAACCATGCGGATCGGCCCGCTCTCGCTTTCGGCTATAGTATCGAACGGATCATGGACATGCCCGCTCAGCACAAGTTGCGCGCCGGCTTCCGCCAGACGTGCCGCCGCTCGGGGGCCGCGCAATGTACGACCGCGGGACTTGAGCTCTGCCCGGTCGAGCAGGGGGTGGTGGGTCGCGACGATACCAACCTCATCGGGGGACAGTCCCGCCAGTTCTGCGACGGCGGCATCGAGCGCGGACCGCCCTACCACGCCCCACGACCAGTTCAGCCGCAATTGCATGCGCGCCGTCGATTTGAGCGGGACGATCCGCACCGGTCCGAGATCGATCGGTCGCTCGAGCGCGCGTTCGAGCTTCTGGAAGCGACGATAGGGGCGTAGCAGACGTGTCAGGGGATTCCACGGAAGGTCGTGGTTTCCGGGTTCGATCGTCAGGGGCACGTCGAGCGCTTCAAGCCAGCGCGCAGCGGCAGCGAATTCCTCCGATCGAGCGCGCATGGTCAGGTCGCCCGTCACCGCCACCGCATCGGGCCGTTGCTGGCGCACGCTGTCGGCGAACCAGTCCAGTGCGGCTTGATCCTCACAGCCGAAATGAAGGTCGCTGACGTGGAAGAGCCGGATCACGCCGCCAATTCCTCCGTACCCTGGTCCAATGCCTCAGGTCGCGTCGCGAGGAAGACCAGCCGGGTCCGGCCATGCCGAACGGCGAGGGGCAGTGGCATCCGCGCAGACTCTCCGTCGAACAGCATATGAACGTTTCGCCCGCCCTCCAGAACCGCCTGGTCCGCGTGCGCTATGTCGACGGTCGGCGAGCGGCGCCAGTCGCTCGCGACATAGTCGAGGCCGAGACGCGCCGCTTCCAGCCAGCCCGCGACGCCTATCCGCGCAATTTCGATGGCCCCGCTGTCGGGCAGAAGCAGTATCGCGGCGGAGCGCGCCCGCTCACCGCCCCGCACCCGAGGGCCACGGGCGAAGCTGCGCAGCCAGGCCAGTCGCGTCGCTCGCCACGCCTGACGCAGCCGACCGCCTCGAACCGCCTCGCGCGCATGCGCCCAGAGCGACGCGGGACCGGCGATGGCGGCGACATAGGCGCGCCGGTCCCCAGCGGCAACATAGGGGAGGGTGGTGCGGGCGGCATCGCCGGCAATCACGACCCGGGCAATCTCAGCGATCGCCGCCGAGCCATGGAGGCGGTTCGCCAACATGTTCATCGTCCCGCCGGGAAGGACCAGAGCGGCGCCGCTCCACTTGTCATACAGTGTCGCTGCCGCGTTGATCGTTCCGTCTCCGGCAAGAAGGAGGATCAACGAGATATTCTGCGCGTCGAGGCTTTCGACAGACGGAAGTGCCTCCGCAGGGAAACCGGTGTGGCCGACGAAATCGATAGTCGGGAGGAGCGCCGGAAGGGACTCGACGGTCCTGGCATCGGTCGATCCCGAGGCGATATTGCTGATGAGCCAGGCGCGCATGTCCGGACAATCACCAGCCGAGGCGACAGTTCCGTCAATGCCGGCAACTGCACATCAAAAAGCCTGCCGGACACCGCCCGGCAGGCTTTTTGGCGATCGTCTCGTCGCCCCGCTCAGTCGAGCATGGCGAGCGCGCCTGCGAGCCCACGCTGGGCAACCTCGTGCGATCCGGCGGCGCCGTTCAGCGTCGCCATGTCGGCGTTGGGCTGCGTAAGCACCGCCTTGTACAGGTCGCGCGCTTCGGCGGGACGCTTTTCCTGAAGCCGGATTGCGGCGAGATTCAGCAGCACCTCGGGCGAACGATCGCCCTTTTCATAAGCAGCCTGCAGCTTGCGCTCGACCGCCGTGTAGCGGCCTTTCGAGATCGACCCCGCACCATAAGGATCGGCGACCTCGGTCGGCTGTGCAAGGGCAGGGACCGCAAGAGCAAGCGCGGCACCGGCAAGAACAACCTTGAACATCTGGCAAACCCTCCGATTCGAAAACGCTGTTTGTTGCACCATGATGACACAAAACGGCGAATCAGAAAGTTTTTTGTTGTTACACTTTTATGACGGCAATCCTAAAAATTTTCGATCTTTCCAGTCGCTCAGAATCGAGGCACGGCTGTAACGTATCTTGAGAATCGACTTGATCGTTATTTGATCCAGACTGAGCCGAGGCTGTCATCTGTCCTGAAGTTTGCTAATCGCACCCTACAGCATCCGGAATCACTGTCGCCTTTTCCCTATACTGACCATAAGAAATGGGAGATTTTCGAGAGCCACCGCCAAAATTGTTACTGCAACATGGCGCAGAGAATTGCTTAATTTGTAATCGATAAGGACAGGGGGCTGGTTGAATAGGTTGGGGTTATAAGAGGATGTTGAACTGGTTCGTTAGGGCCGCGCCGGTGCGCGCCAAATTCATGGCGCTCGCGGCGCTCCAGGGAGCGATTTACTGCACGACTGTTGCGCTCACCGTAGGGTTGACCGACGATAGCTTGTTGTCGCGCGACGTTTTGATCATCGCTGCGTCGGGCCTCGTTATTCTTGCGACGACGCTGATCGCCCGTAAGCTTATTTGCGATCCCTATGTTGCAACGGTCCTACGCATGGAAGAACTTGCTCAGGGCGATCTTTCTTCGCCCGTGCAGTTTACCGACTATGAGGACTGCGTCGGCCGTATGACCAAGGCGATGGCGACCTTCCGGGACAATGCCCGGCATGTGGCGGAAAGCGTTCGGATCGAGGAGGAGACCAAGCGCGAACAGCAGGATGTGATCGAGGCACTGGACGCGGCGCTCGCAAGGCTTGCAGCCGGCGATCTGACCGTTCGGATCGACCACGCCTTCCCGCAGGTCTACGAATCGATCCGCAAAAGCTTCAACAACATGGCCGGAACGCTTTCCGATGTCATGGCCGCCACCAACAGTGCGACCGAAAGCGTGCACACCGGGGCGGTGGAAATCCGCAAAGCATCCGACGACCTAGCGCGGCGGACCGAAGTTCAGTCGGCCAATCTGGAAGAGGCATCGGCGTCGGTAGGCGAAATTACGAGCACTGTTGCGCGGACCTCGGCGGACGCGGAACGCGCGGACCAGGCAGCCGCCCAGGCGCGCACCGAGGCGCTGCAGGGGCAACAGATTTCGCGCGAAGCGGTCGATGCGATGAACAATATCGCGCGATCGTCGCGGGAGGTCGTGGAGATCATCAACGTGATCGACGGCATCGCCTTCCAGACCAATTTGCTTGCCCTGAACGCCGGTGTCGAAGCGGCCCGCGCCGGCGAGTCGGGCAAAGGGTTCGCGGTGGTGGCGAGCGAGGTTCGCGCCCTCGCACAGCGAGCCGCCGAGGCCGCCAAGGATATTTCGGGGCGGATTCACGGCAGCGTCGCCGAAGTGTCGAAAGGCGTCGAACTGGTCGCCTCCGCCGGCAGTGCGCTGGAGCGCATCAATCAGCGCATCGGCGAGGTGAGCGACCTCGTCTCGACCATCGCCGCCGCCGCCGTGCAGCAGGCGCAGAGCCTCAACCAGGTCAACGCGGTGGTGCTCGAACTCGATCAGGTGACGCAGCAGAATGCCGCCATGGTCGAAGAGGCCAGTGCCGCCGCGCGGAGCCTGACCGATGAGGCGGTCAGCCTCAGGGAGTCGGTCGCGAAATTCGATACGGGCCGCAGTGCAACGGTGACCCGCATGCCGGTGTCGCCGCAGCCGAGGCCCGTCATGCCGGCACCAAAGCGTGCCGCGGCGGGCGGACGGGCGGTCGCGGCGGCTGTCGCCAGCGACGACTGGACCGAGTTCTGAACGGTAGCCCGGTATCTCGATGCTGACGGCTTGAGGGTAGATGATCGCATCAGGGACCCGGAGTGCCTTGATGCGACGTCTGCTTGAATGCATTTGGGCATCCCCATTCATGACGATAGCGGGTGCTGTTGAACTCTATCTATTCCGCCCTGGGTCTCAGCATCCATTCGCCGTTCGAATGTCCGTCCTTTGGGCCCTCGCGGAACGCTGTCATCGGCCATCCAGTATTTCTGGAGGCGGGGTCGGTACCGGATGCTTTGGGAAGTCCGGTGCTGACCCGGCCCTTGCTGCAACTGGATGAACAGGGCTCGCTCCTTTTCCACGTGCCCGGGATCGCCACCTATCTGCTGACCGACCGTGCGAAGATCACCCTTTCCGTACGGGCGGAAGGCGGGCTGCCGAGAGCGCTCGATTTCCTGGGCGACGTGCCGGTCGCTGCCCTGTGCATGCAAGTGGGGCTGATACCCCTGTCGGCGGTTTGCCTGTCCTATCGGGAGCGATCCTATCTGTTCTGGTCACCGCCGGGGACCGGCAAGACCAGCCTAGCGATGGCGCTGGTGCATAGGGGCTTTCGCTGGGTAGCGGATGGTCTGTGCGCACTGGACATGAAGAGAGGCCATCCCCTCATCCAGCCGGGGTTTCCCGTCATCAAGCTCTGGTCCGATTCGCTCGAAGCCCTCGCCATGTCCCGTCCGCAAGGGGAGCCTGGGCCCGGTGGCCGCTTCTCTGTTTCAGTCGCGCCATGGTATGATGGAGAACCGCGACAGCTTGCTGCGATAGCGCTGCTTCTCCCCGCCCGAGGCGGACTGGCGACCCGATGCCAGCGGCTGCAGGGGGGCGCAGCTTTCGCCGGGGCCGCCAAGCTGGTCACCCTGCCCGCCGTGGCGCGCGCACTTGGCGCAGAAGCGGGTTTCATGCAGTCGCTGGCCCAAGTTGTCACTCGTGTCCCGGTTCTCGATCTTCTGCATCCCGCCGGCCTTGAGAAACTCGACGAAGCTGCGGACTGGTTGATGCAGCAGATCCTTTTCGGACAAGGCACCGACTGATCGTGGATAGGCTCCATTCCTCGCCCGGCGGCCTCTACTGGATCGCCTCCTATCCCAAGTCCGGGAACACCTGGGTGCGGCTGTTCATCGCCACCCTGCGCTACGGGGCTGGGGTCGATATCCGTGAGATGGACGGAACGGGTGCCATGGCCAGCGGCCGCTGGCTCATCGAGCGTCACCTCGATCTTAATGTGGCAGACCTGACCGCTGACGAAGCGGCAGAGCTTCGACCACTGGCCTATCGGGCGTTGGTTGCCTCCACCAGCAGCCCCCGATTCTGCAAGGTTCACGATGCGTGGGGACAAACGAAATCCGGATCCGACATCTTCCCTGCCGAGGTGACCCTCGGCTGCATCCATGTCGTCCGCGACCCCCGCGACGTCTGTCTGTCGCTGGCCGCGCATAACGTCATTTCCATCGACGCCGCGATAGAGGAACTCGCCGACGTGACTGCCGCCACATCGGCCCTGACCAAAAGGCAGTTGAGGGAGCTGCGCGGGAGCTGGTCGTCGCACACAGCCAGCTGGGAGGGGGCACCCTTGCGGCGCCTGACACTTCGCTACGAGGATCTGGTCGCCGACCCTCTCACGCATTTTTCGGAACTGGCAAGCTTCTGCGGCTTCGATGTCGATCGCGAGGACATAGTCAGCGCGGTCGCCGCGACGCGGTTCGACAAACTCGCCGCAGACGAAGCTCTGGGCGGGTTCCGCGAGCGCCCCGACGGCATGGGGCGCTTCTTCCGGGAGGGAAGGGCCGGCCAATGGTGCGACGTGCTTACGGTGGAGCAGGCCCGCAGGATCGAGCGCGACCACCAAAGCATGATGGCGCATTTCGGCTATGAGCCATCATGAGCCGTTGGGCTCAATCGTTCAGACGCTCATGCCATCGCAAGAAGTGGTTGACGTGCAGGGCATTGGCAACCGCGCTGCCGACCACATGCGGGTTGCCCCTTTCGCGATTCAGAAGGTCTGACAAAGGCGTGGTGAGCAGCTGGCGTAGCTGGGGCAGGTCGATGGCCTGTTCGGCCAGTTCGGACGGGCGCTGGTTCGAAACCTGCCGTGCAGCCTCGTCCCACCATTTTGCCGCCCACAGACCGAGGTCGGCGAAGGGATCGAAATAGCCGCGCTCTTCCAGAGTTTCCACCGGCAGGCGGTCGGCCAACACCCGGCGCGCGAGAAAGCGGGGGACGCCGCCGCGGCGAAATTGGGTGGGCGGCAGCGACAGCATGAAGTCGATCAGGCGGCGGTCGCGCAGGGGAGCGACTGCTTCTATCCCCATTCTGGCATAGGCCAGCGTCACGCCATCGCTATGCGACGGCTGAATGTTGAGATAGACGGATTCGATCTCCTCGGTGCGCCAGAGCCGCATCCGATCGGGCGAGTTGGGCGCCGCACGCCACGTCTCGACCAACCCGCTCTCTTCGGCAAAGCTGGGACGCAATAGGCTGTTCTCGCTAATGTGCTGCGCGGGCCTGTCGCGCAGGCGGTACCAGCTCTGCAAAAGCTGGCGCGGGACGATATCGCGCAGCACGTCGCGCCAGATGATCTTCCATTGTGGCCGCCCAGAGAAAGCGGCTGCTGCACGTACTTCCGATGCGAGCTGGAGCCAGCGACCCGACCGAAAGAGGTGGGCGAACAGCTGCGGCCCTTCCGAGGTTAATGTGCGGTTTCCCCCGTCTCCGTTGAAGAGCGTGCGAACGCCGCTGCGTCGAGCGGCCTCCGCGAGTGCCAGACGCCGGCACATGAGAGCGGGCGATCCAATGGGCAGGCCGGTATCGGCAAAGAGGTCCCGATAGCGATCGTCGCAAGGCAGCATGTCCTTTTCGACAATGGCCTGGGCTTCGATATTCGGATGCCGTCGGGCGAGAGCTTCTACATGGGCCCATTCGCGGGCCATTCGCCGCATCTTTTCCGGCTCGCCGCCGGCAGGGACGCAGGTGAACCCGGCTATGGTGCGATCCGGTGCGAGCATGGCCAGGGTCGCGGCAATCGACGCCGAGTCGAACCCGCCCGACAGCATGACGCCCAGCGGGGCCGAACTGCGCAGATGTCCGACCAGAACCCGGTCGAGAATTTCGCGGGTCGCTTCGACATAGTCCGCGTCGGATTTCAGCCGCAGCGGCGCACCGCGCCTCGGTTGCCAGTAGATATGGCTCCGACAGCCGGATCGGTCGATCCTGAGGGTTGAGGCACGTCGCACGCGGCGGAGGTCGCGATACAGGGTCGCCTCCGGATCGGCGGATCGTCCCATGAGGTTTTCGCCCAGGGTCGCCGGGTCGATGTCGCGCGAGCAAAGGCCGGTTGCGAGGAGCGCAGCCGGGTTGGTCCCGAAGAGGACGAAGCCGTCACCCAGATGATAGAAGAGCGGCGTTGTCCCGAAATAGTCTTTGGCGAGCGTCAGCTGCCCGGCCGTGCCGTCCCACAGCGCAAAGCCGAAATTGCCCATCAGCCGACCGACACCTGCTTCGCCCCAGCGCGCAAAACTTCGCGCCATCAACTCGGTGTCGCTTGCATCGCGTGCGTCGAGTCCCAGCGCGGCGCCGAGTTCGGCCCGTTCGTCGATGCGACCCGATCCGATCAGGCACGTTCCGCTGTCGGGATCGATGACTGGCACGGCCGCTGTGCGGGTTTCCGGGCGTAGCGCCAGGCGGCGCCAGGCGAGTACGCAAGTGTCAGAATACCAGCTCTGTGCGGCTTCGAAATCCGGGCCACCCAGGCGGAGGGCGGCCTGTAGAATCTGGGCAGAAGATGGCAACGGCGCCCCGAACGACGCCAGGCCAACAAAGTGAAGCATGTTCGCGTTCTATCGCGTCATTGTGCAAAGCTAATCCGTGTTTGCTGGCACCGTAGCGCGGGAGCTGGCCGACCGCACGATGCTCCGCTCAGGAAGTGTTCCTGGTCGTGATGCCTTCGGTGACCTGTGATCCCTTTGCTTCCGTGCCCGACCAGATGCGAAGTTCGGTCAATTGCGGCGCGCGCCATGCGCGATCGTGCGACGGCGTGGGCGATGCGTCCTGCTTCTGCTCGTGCATGTGCGATACTCTTTTTGTCTATTATCAATAGGGCAGCGATCTGAGTGTCACCGGACCCGGGAGCATTATGCGCCGCGTCCCTTTGCCGCGCTATCCGGGTAAACCCTTGGTCAAAAAGGTTAAGAGCTGGTAAAGACATGACGGACCGAAGGCAATTTCACTCGGTGCGGCGTTCGCCCTTAGCGCGGGGGCCTGCGGTTCGCGCACGGAAGCACCAGAGCGCCCGGCGACCAGCGACGGCATGGGGTCATCTATAGCGAGCCCTGGCAGGAGCCTTGCGGTGAGGAGAAGAGCCTGTGGATTTTATGAAGTGGCTCAACTCGATCGACGAGTTGCTCTACGAAGTAATCAGCTGGCTAGTCTTCTATCCTTTGACGCTCTGCCGGGCGCTCTTCCGGCCGTTGTCGATGATGGGCTATGCGGATCGGCAGCTGGATCTGCCTTCAGAAGAGCAATATGCGGCGGCGCTTAGCCCACCGCTCTTCCTGACTCTCACCTTGCTTCTTGCGCATCTGTGGGCCACGGCGCTCGGTGAGACCGACCGGCTCGTCGCCGCCGAGCGCGGACTGGCCGGAATGATCAACGACGATACCAGCGCATTGATCTTTCGCCTGCTGGTCTTTTCGATGTTTCCCTTGTTGATGTCATTGCACTTTGTCTGGCGGCGACGCTTGGCGGTCGACCGAGCTTCGCTGCGGCTTCCTTTCTATGCGCAATGCTATCCGGCGGCAGTTTTCGCTCTGCTCCTGAGCGTCGGCGCGATTCTGCTGGGCATGGGGGGAAGGCTCGCCACTATGTGTGGCGCCGCCACGATGCTGTTTGCGCTTATCCTGTATCTTGCCGTGGAGGCGCGTTGGTTCGCGTTGCAGTTCGGGACCGGACTCTTTCGCGGCGGCCTCACTGCGCTGGTAGCGATAGCGGAGGGGTTGGGCATCCTGCTTGCGATCGCCTTGATCCTCGGTTTCTGAATGATGTTCGGGGCGGTATGAAGAGAAGGAGAGCGAAAATGCGACAGGCAAGAACGATAGCGGCTCTGTTCGCGGGTTGCGTTGCGGCGGTGGCGGGCGCGGTGCAGGCCGCCGGGCCTTTGAACCTCGTCTGTACCGGGCATGGCGAGGCGATGGCGAGCGAATATGTGCGGTCGCTCGAATGGGATCGCTACGACCATAAATACCGCCCCAAGGAAGGGCTCGAAAGCAAGATGCGTGGATTCGAATCTGCGGTGACGCTGCAGATCGACGGCGATGACGGCCGCATTAGGGTGCCCGAAAAGCTCATCCCGCCCCTCAACTCGGGGGGCGATCACCAGCATTGGTGGCAGCTCGAAAATCTGGTCGTGAGCGAAGCCGAGATAAAGGCGAGCTACCGCCTCAACGGACTAAACAAGCCGAAGCTGCGGATCGACCGGAACAGCGGCGAGATCAGCATCAAAGGCACAGGCCAGGACTTCTCGGGTATCTGTCAGAAGATCGACGCAGGGCAGCGGCGCTTCTGACGGCGCGACCGGCGCGAGGCGCCGACTATCGCCATACCGATGGCCAAGAAAATACCCCGCCGGATTGCTCCGGCGGGGCTGTTCGTCCTGACCGCCACGGGGGCGGGTTGGATCACTCCTTGTTCAGATAATCACCCGCATCCGCGTCGGTGCCGTGGGTCTCGCCCACGACCTCACCCAGCGGATCGTCGCCCAGGTCGGCCTGGACCGGTTGGCGCAGCTCGGCGGCATGCTCCTCGGCGGCCGACTGCGGGGCGATCAACGACTCCTGCCAGTTGCGCTGCGAAGCACGCAGAGCGGCGTCGCGGCTGCTGGCGGTGACGCGCAGGCGGCTCATGCCCGCACCGGTACCGGCGGGGATCAGACGACCGACGATCACATTCTCCTTCAGGCCGTTCAGCGTGTCGACCTTGCCCTGTACCGACGCGTCGGTGAGGACCCGGGTTGTCTCCTGGAACGACGCGGCGGAGATGAACGAACGCGTCTGGAGCGAGGCCTTGGTGATGCCGAGCAGCACCGGCTTGCCATGGGCGATCTGCCGGTTTTCGGCTTCGGCCTTGGCGTTGATCTCGTCCATTTCCTCGCGATCGACCTGCTCGCCCGGCAGCAGCGTGGTGTCGCCGCCATCGGTGATCTCGACCTTCTGCAGCATCTGACGAACGATCGTCTCGATGTGCTTGTCGTTGATCTTCACGCCCTGCAGTCGATAGACTTCCTGGATTTCCGACACGAGATATTCGGCGAGGGGCTCGATGCCGAGCACCTCGAGAATGTCGTGCGGATCCGGCGAGCCGCCGATCAGGTTGTCGCCGCGCTTGACATAGTCGCCTTCCTGCACGTCGATGACCTTCGACTTCGGCACCAGATACTCGACCGGCTCCGACCCATCGTCCGGACGGATGATGATCTTCCGCTTGGCCTTGTAGTCCTTGCCGAACTCGACCCGGCCGGAGACCTTTGCGATGATCGCATTCTCCTTCGGCTTGCGGGCCTCGAACAGCTCGGCGACGCGCGGCAGACCGCCGGTGATGTCGCGGGTCTTGGCGGACTCGCGGCTCACACGGGCGAGAACCTCACCCGCCTGAACCGTCTGGCCGTCCTCGACCGACAGCATCGCGCCCGGCGCCAGCATGTAGCGCGCGGTTTCGCCCGACGACTCATCGAGCAGGGTCAGGCGCGGACGGAGGTCTTCCTTCCGGCTGGTGACGCGATACTCGATGACGACCTTCTGGCTGATGCCGGTGGCTTCGTCGGTCTGCTCGGTCAGGGTCTGGTTGTCGATCAGGTCCTGATATTTGATCGTACCGCCGGTTTCCGTGATCACCGGCATAGTGAACGGATCCCATTCGGCGATGCGGTCGCCCTTGGCGATCTTCGCGCCGTCGGCGACGAGCAGGTGCGCACCATAAGGCAGACGGTGCGTGGCCCGCTCGCGGCCCTCGGAGTCGATGATTGCCAGTTCGCCGTTGCGGCTGAGCGAGACGCGACGGCCGCGCGGATCGGTGATCGTGCGCAGCTCGCGATATTCGATCGTGCCGTCGGCGACGGACTCGAGGTTCGACTGCTCGTTGAGCTGGGCTGCGCCGCCGATGTGGAACGTCCGCATCGTCAGCTGGGTGCCCGGCTCGCCGATCGACTGCGCCGCGATGACGCCGACCGCTTCGCCGATGTTCACCGGCGTACCGCGGGCAAGGTCACGGCCGTAGCAGGCCGCGCAGACGCCGCCCTTCGATTCGCAGACCAGCGGGCTGCGGATCTTGACGCCCTGAACGCCGATCGCCTCGATCTGAGCGACCATCGCTTCGTCGAGGAGGGTGCCCTCCGCGACCAGCACCTCGTTGGTCTTGCTGTCGACGATGTCCTCGGCCAGCGTGCGGCCCAGAATACGCTCGCCCAGCGACGCGATGGTAGCGCCGCCCTGAACGATCGCCTTCATGTCGAGCGCACGGTCGGTACCGCAATCGACTTCGACGACCACGCAGTCCTGCGACACGTCGACCAGGCGGCGGGTCAGGTAACCCGAGTTCGCCGTCTTGAGCGCGGTGTCGGCCAGACCCTTGCGGGCGCCGTGGGTCGAGTTGAAATACTCGAGAACGGTCAGGCCTTCCTTGAAGTTCGAGATGATCGGGGTCTCGATGATCTCACCCGACGGCTTGGCCATGAGGCCGCGCATGCCGGCGAGCTGCTTGATCTGCGCGGCGCTACCACGGGCACCGGAGTGCGCCATCATGTAGATCGCGTTGATCGGCTTCTCGCGCCCGTCCTCGCCCTTCTTGACCGCCGAGATTTCCTTCATCATCTCGGCCGCAACGCGGTCGCCGCAACGCGACCAGGCGTCGATCACCTTGTTGTACTTCTCCTGCTGCGTGATCAGGCCATCCTGATATTGCTGCTCGAAGTCCTTCACCAGAAGACGGGTCTCCTCGACCTCCTTCTCCTTGGCTTCGGGGATGATCATGTCGTCCTTGCCGAACGAGATGCCGGCCTGGAAGGCGTGGCGGAAGCCGAGCGCCATGATCGCGTCGGCGAACAGCACCGTCTCCTTCTGGCCGGTGTGGCGATAGACGATGTCGATGACGTCGCCGATCTCCTTCTTGGTCAGCAGGCGGTTGACCGTCTCGAACGGGACCTTGTGGCTCTTCGGCAGCGTCTCGCCGAGCAGCATGCGGCCCGGGGTGGTCTCGACGCGCTTCATGTACTGCTGGCCGTTCTCGTCGGTCTGCGGCACGCGGCTGATGATCTTGGTGTGCAGGGTCACCGCCTTGGCGGCGAGCGCCTGATGGACTTCCTGCATGTCGGCGATCATCGCGCCTTCGCCCGGCTCGCCTTCCTTCATCATCGACAGATAATAGAGACCCAGCACCATGTCCTGCGACGGCACGATGATCGGCTTGCCGTTCGCGGGCGACAGGATGTTGTTGGTCGACATCATCAGGACGCGGGCTTCGAGCTGCGCTTCCAGCGACAGCGGCACGTGGACCGCCATCTGGTCACCGTCGAAGTCGGCGTTGAAGGCCGAGCAGACCAGCGGGTGCAGCTGGATCGCCTTGCCCTCGATCAGCACGGGCTCGAACGCCTGGATGCCCAGACGGTGGAGCGTCGGTGCGCGGTTCAGCAGAACCGGATGCTCGCGGATCACCTCGTCGAGGATGTCCCAGACTTCCTTGCGCTCCTTCTCGACCCACTTCTTCGCCTGCTTCAGGGTCATCGACAGACCCTTGGCATCGAGGCGGGCGTAGATGAACGGCTTGAACAGCTCGAGCGCCATCTTCTTCGGCAGGCCGCACTGGTGCAGCTTGAGCTCCGGACCGGTCACGATGACCGAACGGCCCGAATAGTCGACGCGCTTGCCGAGCAGATTCTGACGGAAGCGGCCCTGCTTGCCCTTCAGCATGTCGCTGAGCGACTTCAGCGGGCGCTTGTTCGCACCGGTGATCGTGCGGCCGCGGCGGCCGTTGTCGAACAGCGCGTCGACGGCTTCCTGCAGCATGCGCTTTTCGTTGCGGACGATGATGTCCGGCGCGCGCAGCTCCATCAGCCGCTTGAGGCGGTTGTTACGGTTGATCACGCGGCGATAGAGATCGTTCAGATCCGAGGTCGCGAAGCGGCCGCCGTCGAGCGGAACGAGCGGGCGCAGATCCGGCGGGATGACCGGGATCACCTCGAGGATCATCCATTCCGGACGGTTGCCCGATTCCAGGAAGCTTTCGACGACCTTGAGCCGCTTGATGATCTTCTTGGGCTTCAGTTCGGACTTGGTCTCGGCCAGTTCCTTGAGCAGCTGTTCCTTCTCACCCTCAAGGTCGAGTTCCTCGAGCATGCGGCGGACCGCCTCGGCGCCGATGCCGGCCGAGAAGGCGTCCTCGCCATATTCGTCCTGCGCCTCGAGAAGCTCATCCTCGGTCAGCAGCTGGAACTTCTCGAGCGGGGTCAGGCCCGGCTCGATCACGATGTAGCTCTCGAAGTACAGCACGCGCTCGAGCTGCTTCAGCTGCATGTCGAGCAGCAGGCCGATGCGCGACGGCAGCGACTTCAGGAACCAGATGTGCGCGACCGGGGCGGCGAGCTCGATATGGCCCATCCGCTCGCGGCGAACCTTCGACACGGTGACTTCGACACCGCACTTTTCGCACACGATGCCCTTGTACTTCATGCGCTTGTACTTGCCGCACAGGCACTCATAGTCCTTGATCGGACCGAAGATGCGCGCGCAGAACAGGCCGTCACGCTCGGGCTTGAACGTGCGGTAGTTGATCGTCTCCGGCTTCTTGATCTCGCCGAAGGACCAGCTGCGGATACGCTCCGGGCTGGCGATGCCGATCCGGATCTGGTCGAAGGTCTCGGGCTTCGCGATCGGGTTGGCGAAATTGGTCAGTTCGTTCATTTTTCAGTCCCTCTGGAGGGTCGATCTTTCGGGCGGAAGGAGGCGGGCGCCGGCCGGAACCGGCGCCACGGCCCTTATTCCGCTGCTTCCGCGATGCCTTCGTCGCCGTCCGCGTCCTCGATCGAGGACAGTTCGACGTTGAGGCCCAGCGACCGCATTTCCTTGACCAGCACGTTGAAGCTCTCGGGAATGCCGGCCTCGAAGGTGTCGTCGCCCTTGACGATTGCCTCGTAGACCTTGGTGCGGCCGACGACGTCGTCCGACTTCACCGTCAGCATTTCCTGCAGCGTGTAGGCGGCACCGTAAGCCTGGAGCGCCCAGACTTCCATTTCGCCGAAACGCTGACCGCCGAACTGCGCCTTACCGCCCAGCGGCTGCTGGGTGACGAGGCTGTACGGGCCGATCGAGCGAGCGTGGATCTTGTCGTCCACGAGGTGGTGGAGCTTCAGCATGTAGATGTAGCCCACGGTCACCTTGCGGTCGAACTGGTCGCCGGTGCGTCCGTCGAACAGTTCCACCTGGCCGCTCTCGTCGAGCCCTGCGCGCTTCAGCATCTCGGCAACGTCCGCTTCGCGGGCGCCGTCGAACACCGGGGTCGCCATCGGCACGCCGTTCTTCAGCAGCTTGGTCATCTCCACGACCTGATCGCCCGACAGGCGGTCGATCTCGTCATGATATTGCTCGCCGTAGATCGTCTTGAGGCGATCGACGACCGCCGCCGGCGGGGTGCCGGGGGTGGCATCGGGGTTGGCCTCGCGCCATGCTTCGAGCGCTTCGGTCGCCTGCTTGCCCAGGCCGCGTGCGGCCCAGCCAAGATGGGTCTCGAAGATCTGCCCGACGTTCATGCGGCTCGGCACGCCCAGCGGGTTGAGCACGATGTCGACCGGCGTACCGTCTGCGAGGAAGGGCATGTCTTCCTGCGGCAGGATGCGCGAGATGACACCCTTGTTGCCGTGACGGCCGGCCATCTTGTCGCCCGGCTGCAGCTTGCGCTTCACCGCGACGAACACCTTGACCATCTTGAGCACGCCCGGGGGCAGCTCGTCGCCGCGCTGCAGCTTCTCGACGCGGTCCTCGAACTTCTTGACGATCAGGCCGACGGCTTCGTCATACTGCGCCTTCACGGCTTCGAGATCGGCCTGACGGGCGTCGTCCTGAACGGCGAACTTCCACCATTCGCGCTTCTCGACCTCCTCGAGCAGGGCTTCGGTGATCTCCGAGCCCTTCTTGATGCCCTTGGGAGCCGCAGTCGCGATCTGACCGAGCAGCATTTCCTTCAACCGCGCATAGTTGGCGCGGTTGAGGATCGCGCGTTCGTCCTCGCGGTCCTTGGTCAGGCGGTCGATCTCCTCGCGCTCGATCGCCATCGCGCGCTCGTCCTTGTCGATGCCATGGCGGTTGAACACGCGCACGTCGACGACGGTGCCGGCGACGCCCGGGGGCAGACGCAGCGAGGTGTCGCGGACGTCGGAGGCCTTCTCACCGAAGATGGCGCGGAGGAGCTTCTCTTCCGGCGTCATCGGGCTTTCGCCCTTCGGCGTGATCTTGCCGCACAGGATGTCGCCCGGCTCGACTTCGGCACCGATGTAGACGATGCCCGCCTCGTCGAGGTTGCGCAGCGCTTCCTCGCCGACGTTCGGGATGTCGCGGGTGATGTCTTCCGGCCCGAGCTTCGTGTCGCGGGCCATCACCTCGAACTCGTCGATGTGGATCGAGGTAAAGACGTCGTCCTTCACGATCCGCTCGGAGATCAGGATCGAGTCCTCATAGTTGTAGCCGTTCCAGGGCATGAACGCGACGAGGACGTTGCGGCCCAGCGCCAGCTCGCCGAACTCGGTCGAGGGACCATCGGCGATGATGTCGCCCGCGTGAACCACGTCGCCCACCTTCACCAGCGGACGCTGGTTGATGCAGGTCGACTGGTTCGAGCGCTGGAACTTCATCAGCGTGTAGATGTCGACGCCCGACTTGCCGGCATCGACCGCGCCGGTCGCACGGATCACGATACGGGTCGCGTCGACCTGGTCCACGATGCCCGAACGCTTGGCTGCGATCGCCGCACCCGAATCCCGGGCGACGGTCTCTTCCATGCCGGTGCCGACGAACGGCGCCTCGGCCCGGACGAGCGGCACCGCCTGGCGCTGCATGTTCGATCCCATGAGTGCGCGGTTCGCGTCGTCGTTCTCCAGGAACGGGATCAGCGAGGCCGCGACCGACACGAGCTGCTTCGGGCTGACGTCCATCAGGGTGATCTGGTCGCGCGGCGCCATCAGGAACTCGCCCCCCTCGCGGGCGGAGACGAGATCCTCGACGAAGCGGCCCTCGGAGTCGAGCTCGGCGTTCGCCTGCGCGATCGTGTGCTTGGCCTCTTCCATCGCCGACAGATAGACGACGTCGTCGGTGACCTTATGGTCGACGACCTTGCGGTACGGGGTCTCGATGAAGCCGTATTTGTTGACCCGGCTGAACGACGCCAGCGAGTTGATCAGACCGATGTTCGGGCCTTCCGGCGTTTCGATCGGGCAGATGCGGCCATAATGGGTCGGGTGAACGTCGCGGACTTCGAAGCCCGCGCGCTCGCGCGTCAGGCCGCCCGGCCCGAGCGCCGACACGCGACGCTTGTGCGTCACTTCGGACAGCGGGTTGGTCTGGTCCATGAACTGCGACAGCTGCGACGAGCCGAAGAATTCGCGCACCGCGGCCACCGCCGGCTTGGCGTTGATCAGGTCGTTCGGCATCGCGGTCGACACGTCGACCGACGACATGCGCTCCTTCACCGCGCGCTCCATGCGGAGCAGGCCGACGCGATACTGATTCTCGAGCAGTTCGCCCACCGAGCGGACGCGGCGATTGCCGAGATTGTCGATGTCGTCGATCTCGCCCTTGCCGTCCTTGAGGTCGACCAGCGTCTTGACGACCGAGAGGATGTCCTCCGAGCGCAGCGTGGTGACCGTGTCGGGGGTGTTCAGCTCGAGACGCATGTTGAGCTTGACGCGGCCGACGGCCGACAGGTCATAGCGCTCGGCGTCGAAGAACAGCCCGGCGAACAGAGCCTCGGCGGTTTCCTTCGTCGGCGGCTCGCCGGGGCGCATGACGCGATAGATCTCGCTCAGTGCATGGTCGCGATCCTCGACCTTGTCGGCCTTCAGCGTGTTGCGGATCCACGGACCGGTCGAGACATGGTCGATGTCGAGCAGATCGACATGGTCGAAGCCGGCCTTGTCGAGCGATTCCAGATTTTCCGGGGTCAGCTCGTCGCCGGCCTCGATGTAGATGCGGCCGGTCGACTCGTCGATCAGGTCATAGGCCGAATAGCGGCCGAAGATCTGGTCGGTCGGGATCAGCAGCGTGGCAAGGCCGTCCTTGCCGGCCTTGTTTGCCGCGCGCGGGCTGATCTTGGTGCCGGCCGGGAAGACGACCTCGCCGGTGTCGGCGTTGACGACGTCGAACGCCGGCTTCTGACCGCGCCAGTTCTCGGCCACGAAGGGAACCTTCCAGCCGCCGTCGCCGCGCACGAAGCGCTGCGTCTTGTAGAACTGGTTGAGGATGTCCTCGCCGCTCATGCCCTGCAGGCGGATGCGGGCGATGCGGGCCGACTTCTCGCCGTCTGCGGTCTGGATCAGGCCGCCGACGATGATCGCGCCGTTCGGATCCTCGACGGTGACGAGGTTGCCGGTGACCGCCTTGACGGTGCACGGGTTGGAGACGCCCGACAGGCCGACGACGTCGCCCACCTCGAACGTGCCCTTTTCGGGCGTGATCTCGACCGTGGCGTCGCCCAGCGCGCGCAGCAGGCTGGTGACGGGCAGCTTGCGCTTGCGGTCGATGCGGACGTTGACGATGTCCTTGGCGTCGAACTCGAAGTCGAGCCACGAGCCGCGATAGGGAATGACGCGGGCGGCGAACAGATATTTGCCCGACGCATGGGTCTTGCCGCGGTCATGGTCGAACAGGACGCCCGGCGAGCGGTGCATCTGCGACACGATGACGCGTTCGGTGCCGTTGATCAGGAAGGTGCCGTTCTCGGTCATGAGCGGCATGTCGCCCATGTAGACGTCCTGCTCCTTGATATCGAGGACCGAGCGGGTGTCCGTATCGGGATCGACCTCGAACACGATCAGGCGCAGCGTGACGCGCATCGGCGCCGCATAGGTCATGCCGCGCTGACGGCATTCCTCGGTGTCGTACTTCGGGTCTTCCAGCTCATACTGGACGAAGTCCAGCTCGGCGGTGCCGGCGAAGTCGCGGATCGGGAAGACCGAGCGGAGGGTCTTCTCCAGGCCCGACACATAATTGTCGGCCGGGCGCGAGCGCAGGAACTGCTCGTAGGATTCGCGCTGCACCTCGATGAGGTTCGGCATCTGGACGACTTCGTGGATGTTCCCGAAGACCTTGCGGATGCGCTTCTTGGCGGTCGACGGAACTGCCTGGGTGGCCATGCGTATCTTTCCTCGCGTCACAAAAATTGTCCGCCTTTCAGCGGTCCGCAGCCCGATTCGCAGGGGACACCCCACGACGAAAAGTGCGGGTCCGGGCTGATCGGAACCGCACTGCCAGCGTTCTGGAAACCCTTGGAAAACCGCCTCCAATTCGTCGCGGATCGATCGCCAGACGGTCCGTGTCCCGGAGGGCCAAGGGCGGCACCCGCGCTGTCAGCGCCAGGCAAATGCCGGTGTGATGAGGCACGCCATATAGTCGCAGCGCGCCCCTTTGGGAAGGGGGAGGGCGAGGTCGGGTTCCGCAACGTTCCTTCCCATGGTCAGCCCCGCCTTTAAGCCCGCCGCCGCCATCGCTATATCTCCTTTCCTGAACGCCCCCACCGGGCGCTGACAGGGGGATGGATGTCGAGGTTCCTTTTCGCCGCCGCCGTGGCCACCGCCGCTTCGCTCTCAGGGCTCGCCGTGCCGGCTGTCGCTGCCGCGCCCGCACCGGTCAAGGTGCCGCCGCCCTCGCTGCAGGATGCGACCGTCCACCAGGCGGTCGAGGCGATGAAGCCGGGGCAATATCTGTGGGCGCCGCAGGTCGCGCCCGAGGGGCCGGTCGTGATCGTCGTCAGCATCGCCCGGCAGCGGGCCTATGCCTATCGCAACGGGATACCGATCGGCATCTCGACCGTGTCGACCGGCAAGAAGGGGCATGAGACGCCCACTGGGGTCTTCACCGTGTTGCAGAAGAAGGTCGACCATAAGTCGAACCTCTATAATGACGCGCCCATGCCCTATATGCAGCGGCTGACCTGGGACGGGATCGCGATGCATGCGGGCAACCTTCCCGGCTATCCGGCCTCGCATGGCTGCGTCCGCCTGCCGCTGGGCTTCGCGCAGAAGCTCTATGAGGTCACCAAGCTCGGCCTGACCGTGATCGTCACCGCCGATGCGGACGTGCCGCGCTTCGCGCCGACGCCGTCGATCCTGTCCGCCGATCCGGGGCGGGCCGAGCCCGATCTGTTCGGCGGCACGCTGTGGCAGCCCGAGCGGTCGACCAGCGGCCCCGTGTCGATCGTGATCAGCGCGGCCGACCGGCGCATGCTGGTGCTGCGCAACGGGGTGCCGATCGGCTCGGCCCCGGTGAAGATCGCGGGCAGCGTCACCGGCACCACCGCCTATACGCTCGGCGCGATCGACGGCGAACTCTATCGGTGGATGAAGCTGCCCATGCCGGGCGAGACGCTGGAGGGCTCGGTCGAGGTCACCCCCGACGAACGTGCGCGCCTCACCGTACCCGTCGGCATCCAGAAAGCGATGGCGTCGGTCGTCACCGTCGGCACCACCGTCGTCGTCACGCCCGACACGCTGCGCAGCGGCGGCGCGGGCAAGCCGATGCGGGTGATGACCACGGGGAAGTAAAGCCAGGGCGGGAAAGGGCGGCCCGGCGTCCTTTTCGCTCCGCCTATCCGCGAGCATCCTCTTCTT
>Ga0233425_10002797_pt1 | contig 33282 bp, 30 predicted proteins | sample Watercolumn_Towu_2_FD_181712 | JGI IMG/M metagenome (GOLD analysis project Ga0233425, IMG submission 181712) | Freshwater microbial communities from Lake Towuti, South Sulawesi, Indonesia - Watercolumn_Towuti2014_140_MG | ecosystem: Environmental > Aquatic > Freshwater > Lake | place... | reverse complement strand
TCAAGCCGAAAAGCTATTTAGTCGGCGACAAATGAAACGGACTTGGTGGACTCCGGGTGAATTGGTTGAGCACATTGAATCACGTGAATTGATTGTGGTACGTTGACATCTGACTGAGATGGAACAATCGGGAGGGCCCTTCAGGAAATCGACTCCTTCGTGGAAAGTACGAGAAGAAAGTGCAATATCCTCTGTGTTAGCGTAGATGACATGTCCAAATGCGAGATGACTTGACTGCGATTGGACTATCATCAGAGACAATGGGGTGTACTGCGATAGCGTCCATTCCGGTCCGTCAAAAAGAAGGGAAGGATGGTCGCCAGGATATGCAGAAAATGCCAAGATGCGAGACGTGCCCCTTTCATGCTCGATCCTTCAGTCCAGGTCTAGGCTGATAATCAAGCATGAATTTTCAGGGTGCACGAGGATCCCGTTAGGGCTACAAGCTGCACCCTGAAAAAATCTCCACTCTTTGCAGGAAGAAAATCATCCCCCCTTTTTGAACAGGGCTACTACCTGCACCCGGTAGATTCGGGTCCTCCGCTAGCGACCCGCGACTGATCCTCTTCCATATTCTGATTGTACTCCCCAAAACTGTTCTCAGGATTGTGCCCGATCGGGTAAAAGGCACGTTGCAGGTCTGTATCAAAAAGAATCACGAGACTCGAACATCAGCTGGTGGATGCGCGACCAACGTACGCATTTCTGGATCGTAGCGCAGGCTTCTCCAGAACGCAAGGCGAGCAACCAATAGCTCGATAGCAGTCTTTGTCAGGTGAACAACATACTAGACTCCCCATCTAGTGTCAGACTAGCAGAAACAACCGGTGGATGCACGGTTTTGCGGTTCAGGCGTGCCTGAGGTCACCAAATTGTAACCGACTTCAGCCCCGAAAAAGAAAATCCCCAATGTTGATGGGGATCTTTTATGTAACCAATCCGAAATCCTACGAAGATCTTACACGCGACTGCCGCAGGTTCAAGTCCAGGGCCCGTTCCTTCATTCTAGTGCCATCATGACTGTCGGCGCTTTCATGGAAAGGGATCACGATTGTGGCAAGGGTTCCCCTTGGCCTCCCGCTTTGAATCTTGAAGGATGATGAATTTCCATAGATGCAGGCAAGCCGTTTGCTCGTGTTTCTAAGCCCGACGCCTCGGCTGCTTCTCATGTGTATCTGTTCCAGTGAAAGACCGGGACCCTCATCTTGCACATGGAGCACGAGGCTCTCATCGAGCTTCTGGGCGCGGATCTCGATTCTCCCTCCATTAGGCAGTTTCGCAATCCCGTGGCGAATTGCATTCTCCACGATGGGCTGGAGAATGAGGACGGGCAACCTCGCATCGAGGAGGTCGGCGTTCACGTCATACGAAACGGAAAGACACCGGTCGAAACGGATTGTTTGGATCTCGACGTACGAGCGCAGCAATTCCAGCTCCCGCCTCAGCGAAACTTCATCCGCCTGTGACGTCTCAACTGTCTCGCGAAGCAGGTCACTCAGGAGCACGATCATCCTATTCGCCTTATCTGGATTCTTGGTGACCAAGACCGAGATGGTATTAAGGGTGTTGAACAGAAAGTGCGGGTGCAATTGAGCCTTCATCGCTTGAAGTTGGGCTCTCGTTAGTTCGGCCTGGAGGCATTTCGTTGCAAGCGTGTGCCGTCGGTGTCGCCTGCTGAGATGCAGCACCATCCCAGTCAGGAACACGATTACCATCCCGCCTGTCAGCAGGAACAGGCCGTTCTGGTAGAACGCCGGCTTGACGAGGTTTTCTACGGTAACGGGGACCGGATCGTAGAAATGAAGTGTGCGCTCTCGATCCTCCCTGGAGTGGCGAGTGTAATCCTCGGCGACCCACAGTGGATGCGGAGCGGCAACTTCGAAACCGACAGATACCCCACCCGACAGAGAAGACACCTGGCCGAGGACCCCCACGAACAGTGCCAAGGCGTATTGGGCGACGCGGCACGACACCTTTTGGCCGCTTCGGAATATAGTTTCATTCTGAATCATGCTATCCCGAATGATTATTGCAGTCTAGAGCTATTTTGCCGGAATGAAGATGCCTCAGCGAGCTGCAATGTCAATTCAGCGCTTTCAATTCTTGTTGAATCAGCTCAACATCAACATCCATCATCCAAATATCGAAATTTCCTGATCGCGTACTCGTGAAGGCTAATCTTCTTCCATCTGGAGACCAGCTTGCACTTTCATTGTGGCCAGGATGTGAGACTACAAACGGAATCGATCTGCCTCCCTTGGCAGGCATGATCCAGAGCCCAAGGTATCTTCCCTCAAGAGCAGCGTATACCAACAATGATCCATCCGGAGATAGAGCCAAATGACGGTAAAGCCCTTCATGATGCCCGGGAATTCGCTTCTTCTCTCTTCCATCTGAGGAGATCTCCCACAGAGTAGATTTTCTGGTTTGTCTATCCATTAGCGCCACAAGGATCCCTCCCCCGTCTCGTGACCAGCAGCCGGGGATTGGCATCATCCCTTCCTTCTGAAAGATCCTTGCTACCTGGCCTGTTTTGAGACTGGCGACACAAAGAGACATTGTACCTCTTTCCAGAAAGGCGATCTGAGATCCATCGGGTGACCAGCATGGCGTCCCGCCATCCTTGATTTGCATTGTATCGGGAACAACACCTGTCGGAGTTCCTCCTTTCGCAGGTATGATCTTGATGCTCTTTCCGGAATCGGCATCAAAAACAATATGGCGGCCGTCCGGTGACCACTGAGGGTGTTCAGCTAATCCGGAAAAAACCTGTGCAGATCTGCTGCCGTCCGGAGAGACTCTCCATAATCCGGTCTTTTCGCAAGAATCTCTCTCGGCGATACGAGAATAGACGATGGATGCCCCATCGGGAGACCATGTGGCGAAACCTTCCAGTGCTGGATCAGATGTCAGCCGAACGGCTTTGAACCTATCCTGTGCATGCGCATCAATTGCACAGGCGATCGTTGCCGCGAAAAGGAGGCTGGCAGTTATGCATCTAGCAGGCAATTCTCTCTTCATATGTGTACTCCGTTTGCACAAACCACGCCGTGCCGCCCCACCAGTATTCTATTGGATGAGGGGCGGCATGGAACGAGCACAACTGATTGTGAACCGTGCTTCAACATAGACTATGAACGAGCAAGTGCCGTGGTTTGTGCTGTTATGAGACGTTGGTTTGCATTCACTTGTGACACCTCTCTTCCGAAGTGCAATCACAACCTGATTCCCATCCCGATCCTGAAAAGTGGCGTGGCATCAAACTGATAACCTTCCAGGAAGCCAACGGATTTATACCCGAGTTCGATGACAGCTGCCAATGGGTGGTCAGTTTCGTTAAAATCATAGTATCCCCTGATTGAAAAGGCCCCACCCACTCCACCTCCCTTCGAGGTGCCAGGAATGCTGGTGAACCTGAGTGCCGGTTGCTTCCACACATCAAGGTTCACGTTTGCCGAAAACTTATCGTGTGCGTAGATGTTCTGAAACGCAACACCAAGACCACTCCACGATTTGTGAAACGTCTGATTTCCCAATCTGAAATCAACCAGCGCTGTGATGTCTCGGAAGCTAAGGTAGTTTTCAAGATGATACTCGAGACCAAACGGCGTCAATCCTGTCCTAATAAGGGGGAGATAGTCAATCTGTCCAAGACGGATTGTGGGGAATGCAGACGAAGTGTTCCCGTCCCACAGGTAGGTCTTGAGCCCGGTGTAGAGTGCGAAGACAACAAATGGATTGGCCAGATCGAATGCGGTCATGGACTTGATGTCCCCGACGGCCAACTGCGGACGGGCAGGATCGGCATACCCGTTGTCCTGATTCAGAATTCTGACGTACGCCCGCGGATCGGTATCGGCGGTAGGGGAGGTGAGGTCCTCTCTGGCATTTTGAATGTAGCGGAACCGGATCTGCCATGACCAGAAATATTGGAGCGCTTCACGATAGTGCATACTCTTGATTGCCATCCAACGAAGTCCGAGCCCCCGATTCATCAGAGCGTGCACTTCGATCCCCCCCTGCCAGATCCCCAGCAACTCATGCCTGCTGATCACGTTGCCGGAAAAGCTGACAGACGCCTCGCCTCCTCCTTTGCCGTAGGGGGGAGGCAGGCTGAATGCATAGTGGACATTCCCGACCCCCAGTTCGCGATACCGCGCCCCGTGCCCGTAGTACTCGTGTGCCAGCACAACGGAGAAGTAGTCTATTGGGACGTCGAGGATCGCATACTTCGAAAAACGGGCCAGGATTCCGCCGGTCTTTCCCAGGAGAGCGTCCTCGGAGAACCACCGTGTGCCTAGAAGGGCATCTTCGATTCGTGCTACCCCGTAGTGCAAAGCGAGGATGTTTTCAGCCCCACTTATCATTGTAAGACTGGGGTCATACAAAAGCGTCAAGTGTGTCCGAGTAGACCGATACTCCGCTTTGGACGAATCTGAGGCGAGAGAATCTGGCACAGCAGCTTCAGTTTGAATAGTAAACACCACAATCAAAAAGCACGTTAGAGAAGCTCTCACTATTGCCTCCGTATTGGATTAACGCAAACCAATGTTCCCATAACTTTCCGAAGACGCACTCATGAGTCTTTCACTCTGATACGATTACCGACCTCCGAATGAGCCGCCAAGATCCTTCTTTGTCCACAAACACAAGGAAATCGATGCCTGATTCGGACCGCGTGCCACCCGGCATTTCATAGTCGATCTTGGATGTGTAGTGTGCAATTGAGATTCCGTCGCAGGTTCTCACACTGTAGTCCAGCTCATCACACCTCGTGATGTTGAGGTTCTTTCGTACATGCTGGAGGGCTGCGACGAAGTCCTTTCTTCCAACTACTCGGACTTGACCTCGAGGCAGATACATGACAATTTCTTCGTCCAGCATCTCAGAGATGTCTTCTATACTTCCCTCGAGCCAATGGAGATTCATTTGGTGAATAGTTTCAATGATTGCTTCCTGGCTTGAGATAGACGGAAGGTGGTTCATTCACAACAATATTCTGCTGGCCCGATGGTCCCTGTGTTCGACACTCATTCCCATTCGTTCCAAGGAGATGATGTGAATGGTATTTCAGATATCAGATGCAGAGAACGTGGGTGTGGAGAATGCCTGATCTTGTCCTTGGGTTCACGGAGTGGGTTCTGCCTACTCGATCAGAATCCCCCCCGGATCGACAGAGTCTAACCAAGCCGATCGGAACATAACTTTGCACAGTCCACGCATCGTCTGCTCCTTGTGACAAAGAAGTGATGTCGACCGGCAGGGACCGTTCCAGGATTATTCGGCTTATCGCACAGCTTCAAGGATGTGTTCGTTAATCACAAAGTTATACGGATCAAACGCAACATTGCTCGAAAAGGGATTTCCGGCATTGAACAGGCCGCCGGTAAGAACAACAACCATCTGCCTCGCCGGAATGACGACAATGAACTGTCCCCCCCACCCTTGAGCGGCAAAGCAATCGAGATTTCGGGATGTGAATTTGCCGATCCACCATTGATAACCATATCCAAAGAACTGGAAGTTCTTTTTGCCCTCGTTGACAGACACGATCGGCATCGTGGAGTTTCTTACCCACGCTTCTGAGAGAACTCTCCGTCCATTCCAAATGCCGTTCTGAAGGTATAATTGACCGAACTTCGCCATGCTGCGCGGAGTAAGGTACAACCCTCCTGAAGCAAAGGTCGTCTGTTTTGCATTCATGAGGCCAACCCATCGATATGAAGATATTTGGAGCGGTTTGAAGAGATATTGCTCGGCAAACTGAGGAAGTGGCTGACTTGTCGCTCTCTTGACAATCTCGCCAAGCACAACTGTTGTGCCGCTGTTATATTTGAAGGTGGTTCCTGGCTCGGCAAAGAGGGAGCGACCGAGCGTGAAATTCACCGGGTCAGCCGAAGTGAAGAGACCAAATTCGTCGTTTCTCGGATCGGCGATTGGGTATGTGCCATCATCAAATGGCAGACCGGAACTCATGGTCAGACATTGCTTCAGAGTGATCGCACTTTTTGCTGGACTGGTGAGATTTGCATGGTCCGGAAAGAATGCAAATACCTTTTGCTCTACCGATGAGAGCCTCCCTCCTTCGATGGCCAAACCGACGAGCGCGGATGTGAAACTCTTCGACACAGAGCTCTGCATATGCAGAATGCCAGCGTTGAACTCCGTACTTGCATATTTCACCTCGTTGTTGGACGTCAGGGGGTCGTCAAAATCGACTTGCACGCCTGCGAAATATTCTTCAAAAACGAGCTTTCCCGACCTGACGACAAGTATACTGTGGAGATAATTGTCGGGATTCCCGCGAAGGAAGTTCATGAGTTGGATCATCGGGCCGACGTCCATGCCCTCTGACTGCATCGAAGCAGTGATCCAGCCGTCGCTCGTCTGCTGAGGTAGGATGTAGACGTAGTCTGCGACGGTGGAGCCCAGTGAATCACTTTGGTGACACGAAAGGGAGAGAAGAACGCAAAATGTAAGCAGCGAGGACGCGTTCACGATCCTGCGGACATCGGCAGTACTCATTGGAATGCTTTCTTCAAAGAAGTTGATCGTCGCAAACAAACTTTGCGAGCTTTCCAGATAATTCTCTTCACATCTGGGAGACGACTCGAAACCTTCAAAAAGAGAAGTTCATAGAGAGTATGCAACTCCTAGCCTCAGGGAGAGCGGCCGCATCGGCAATTCCTGTTTGAGCGCCCCGGTTCCAATCTCTGATACCTCATAGCTGGTGCTCATATATTTCAGCGAGGCGAGGACTGACCAACCACCCGACGTGACAGCGCGGCTGACAACGAATTGTCCACCAAAGAGCAGATCCTTTCTTCCATTGAAGTGACGAGCCCTTCCAACGGAAGGCCGCAAATCGAGTTCTCCGATAATTCCGACACCTGCCAGGGGTCCAAGAGCAATCTTCCATTTCTCATCCTGAAGGAGATACAGATTCACTGCGAGGTGAAGGGGTATGAAAGAAATTCTTCCTGTCGGTTCAGAGAATATTCCACGCCAGGTTTGGTGAGTCCCTCCATGGATATTGGTCGGTATGTACCCGATGGATGCTTCAATTCCCAATCGTTCAACGACACGATATTCAAGTCCACACTCGAGTCCAAACGAAGCACCTTTCTCAACACCGTTCGCAGCCGACTCGCCCGAATACCCCTCACCGATAGTATACCAGTTACTCTTGTTAGGAGCCCATTGGGCGAGACCATACATCTTGATACTCCAACCGGACTTCTGCGCACAGAGACTTTCAACGGTGCTCAAGGACAGGGTCAGCAAGAGCACCAAAACTGGGGACGACTTCTTCGAGATTTCGACAGTGTTTTGCATCAGTGGTTTCTCCTGGGTGTGGAGTATCTCTACTGCGATGCGTCAGCAACGACTGCTATTTCCAATCGAGCGACCAGCTCACGCCTATGGAGGGAAGCAAGGGCAACCAGGCTGACTCTCTGGTCTGATAGTAAGCAGGTTCATCCTGCGGATAGACAGGATCGAGATATTCGATGGCCCGAAGATTTGTTCGATTGTAAAGATTGATTACTTCAACAAAACAATCGAACCGGCCAAAGGAAGACTGGAATGAACGGCTGACACGCACATCCAGGCGATGATAATCCGGAAAACGGCTCCCCATATACGGCCCAATTTTATCGGAGTAGATATTTCCCCCTGACGGAACTGGTGTGCTGATGTACCACTTCTCTGTTCTGGGCCACCCGGTTCGATATTGAAACGCCAGGCTGAAGCACCAGGCTTCCGTTGGACGATAATTCGCATCCAGACAGAACGTATGCTTTTGATTGTAGGGGCGTGGAATATCCAGGTCAATCCCCTTGATCCGCTCGATGGAAGAGGCATAAGCATACGTTGCCCACCATGAAAACCTTTCTCCGACATCATACTTTACAAAGACCTCGATGCCCTTCGTTCTGGCGCTTTCCAATTGGAGAAAAGCTCTGTCGTCCTGCAGTTCCGGAAAGATTTCCAGTGGAGCGAAAAGGTTTCTATACACCGGGCGGAGATGGGAGAGTCTCTTATCATATGCTTCGATACGAAGATGAATTCCATTAGCAAATGAATGTTCAAATCCCACTCCAAGGTTCGCCGTCTTCTCAGCGGGAAAAAAGCGATTGTCGCCATCCGGAATATTCAATTCATAGAGGTTCTGAGTTTGATAGAAATATCCCCATCCGGCTCTGACAAAGGTCTCCTTGCCGAACGCATAGGCAAGATTCACTCGGGGGCTGAGGTCTCCTTTCCGTACGATCGTGGAGTAGTCGTACCGTATGCCAACTTCTGCCGTTAACGGTTCGAGAATCTGGATTCTGTTCGAGAGATATCCTGCATATTGATTATTCTTATGCTGCTCTGTCATGATAATCCGACCGGTTCTTTTCAAGACCTGCAGGTTGGTATCGAGGAGAAAAAATACTTTCGCGCTGGAATACCTGTAATCGGCCGAGGAGATTCTCGCATCGAATCCCCAGGAGAAGAGATAGTCAAGTGCCACCTGCCAGGACCAATCCTGTTTCAGATTCGCTATCGACACGTTCCGATCATCCTTTGCCCGAAAATCGAGATCATAGAGACTGGCGCTTTTATACCCGGTCCCTTCCCGAAGGTGCGCTACTCTGCCGAAGGAGGCCACCGTTCGGGCAGTCATCGAAGGGCTCACAAGAGAATTGAGCGTTAACCATCCATAAGTATTGTTATAGCTCGTTTTCGAGAAATCGAGATCCTCTTCGTTGAATTCCAGACGATCTTCCGCCTGGAGGATACTGACGGAAAGCGTATGCCGATCATGCAGCTTATATTCTCCCTTGGCATACACGTCATAGTACTTCGGCGAGGGGGAATTCAGTTCGTCCATCATCTTGAGAACGAGATCGAGATACCCCCTGCGGGCAGAGAGAATCCAGGAACCCTTATCATCGTCGAACGTCCCCTGACTGAAGAGACGTGCATTCATCAAACTGAGTCCGAGGGAGATCTTGTTCATTCCCGATTCCGGTTTCAGTGACGTCATATTGAACACACCGCTCATCCTATCGCCATACTCAGCAGAGAATCCGCCTGTCATGATATCGATCCCCCCGATAGCGTTGGCATCGATAATGCTCAAGATGCCGCCGGCAAAATCTTTCATGTGAAACGGTTCATAGAGCTGCACACCATCGAAGAGCACAAGAATTTCATTAGCCTCACCACCCCGGATACTAAATTTTGCAGAGAAATCCGATGCTGAAATACCGGGCAACCGACTGACTGCCCGAAAAATATCTTCAGCGAATGATACATTCTGAAGTTCTTTTTGCGTGAGAATTTGTCGTGATTGCAATCCCGACCCCATGAGCATCATACGCCCGGGTGTTACCACGACATCGCTGAGCTGGACTGCCCGTTCTTCCAGCTCGACATCGATGGTCACCTCACCCCCGGAGAGGACCGTCACGTGTGCGGTTTCTTTTGGTACATAGCCGACGTATTGAAATTTCAACCGGTAGTTCCCCGGCCTGATGTTTGAAAAGAGAAATTCTCCTTCCGTACTGGTATTGACTCCAAGCGACGTTCCCACAATGATCACATTCGCATACGCCAACGGTGCGCGCGTCCTGCTATCGATCACTTTTCCTTTTATGATGCCGGCTTCCATAACCGGCGCTGACTTCATGAACGAGCTATCCCGCCTGACGACGACTTGATTATCGATCTGTGTAAACGTTACATCGAACTGCTCAGCCAGATTTTTCAATACATCATAGAGCGATTTCCCGTTACAATTGAGAGATGTTCTGGCGTGAAGAGGTGTTCGATCGACTTCATAAATGAATCGATACGGTGTTTTTTGCTCGAGTAGTTTGAATGCCTCTTCCAGTGTAACATTTGCCGCGGTCAGTGTCACTTTCACCTCGCGGAGGCGCTGCCCCTCACTCGGCCACGATTGTACGACCGTGACGAGCAAGAGCTGGATCAGTACCCCCCATACAGAACAGCAAGTCAGTGTTTTCGTGACGATAATTTTTTTCCTCATATTCCTCTTCCTGTATTCATGGGGCATCATTACTATTTCTGCACAACTTCGTTCCTTTGACTTCCATTCATCTCACCCCCTGCTCCTGATTTCTCAGTTTCTACGGGCGCATCTTGTGTATCATCTTCCGTTTATTGAAAGAATACGATTCTCCGCAATTCGCCATGCTCTTCAACTTTTCGATAGCGCAAACCTGTCAACTTCTTAAGAACCTCTGCAATGGTGATGAGAGATGTCTTGTTAAAATTCGCGGAGTATCGACGACTGCGATGGGTCGTATCTGACAATTCAATATTCACTCCGTATGCCCGTTCCAGAGCAGTGAGAATGGTTCCCAGTGTTTCCTTCTCAAACTTCAGAGAATTGTCTTTCCAGCCAATGACCTTCTCCTGATCAAACGCGTCGACGGTAATTGTCTTTTCAGTTTTTTCATAGACCAATTGCTGGAGCGGCTGGAGGAGTATTGTACGATGATCATTCCCCATTGCTTCGCCGGCGACCTGCACTTTTCCTTCGAGCAATGAAACCGTAATGCACGGATCCCCGGGAAAGGCACTGACATTGAAGGCTGTTCCCAGTACTTTAGTAGAAAGTTTGTCAGAATAAACGATGAACGGCCGGGCAGAATCCGGGGCAATCTCGAAGAACGCTTCGCCTGTCAGGTACACCTCGCGATTCTCCTTCCCGAACTCTTGAGGAAAACGCAACGTACTCTCAGCATTGATGGTCACCTTACTTCCATCGATAAAGCTGACGATCATTTTTTCCCCGGGGTGAGTTGTTTTTTCATTCCACACGATTTCCCCGGGAGGGAGAATCACTCCTGAGAAATACAGAACTGCCGTCGCAAGGAGAGTGAAGAGTGCAAGTATGGCGGCAACTCTCAGAGTGCCCGGGAAAGAAAGGAGTTTCCGGATTCCCGTCGGTTCACCAGAACGATTTCTCCGCTGGATCGCTGTGAAGATTTTCTCCTGAAGTTCATCCTTACTTCCCATCTCTTGTTCATACCATTCGTTTTCCTCTTTCTGGAACGAATCGAGATACTTCTCAAGCATAAGCTTCTCAGAAGGTGTGCTGGTCCCCGAAAGGTATCTCTCGATACACATCAATATTTCTTTGTCTTTCATGACACAGCCTCTTTTCCTCAATTCCTGGCTTTCCAGTTACTCATTAGTACCCCGAGAAAGAGAATGGTACTCTCTTGCTCCTTCTTTTTTTCTTCGTTGGCTATGTGTGATGGCGTCCAAGAACTCATGAATTCTTGAGAAGGCAAAAATGTGCTCAAGAATGAGAAACTGACTAGAAGCGGTCTCAAAAACCAAGCGTATTGGTCATTGCGAGCGCAGCGAAGCAATCTCATCCCGGAATCTGGAGCAATTTCGAGATTGCTTCGGCACAAAGCGCCTCGCAATGACGAGGCGGGCTATTTTTGAGATGAGTTCTAGAACAAGAGGGTGTAAAAATTCTTTAATGAGGAACGGAGAAATTTGAGGGTTCTACTTATCTCATTCTTAACGGTTTGGGGAGAGATTTGAAGCTTTTCAGCGATTTCCTTATTTGACAATTGCTCATAACGACTAAGATGAAAGATCTCCCGGCGTTTCTCAGACACCTGTGAGAGCAGGATTTCCAATCGGTCGGCGAGCTCCTGATATTCGGCCTTCTCCTCCATACCGGATTCGTAGTGGAAGAGAGCGAGGCGATCCATCAGCTGCTGCTTGTATGTACTGTGCCGGAAGTGCTTGAAGATTTGAAATTTTACAGCTTGATAGAGATACGAGGAAAGATTGGAGATCTCGAGCTCACGTCTCTTTCTCCAGAGTGTTGAAAAGATTTCCTGAAGAATATCCTCGCATATCTCCTGTTCATGTAAAACATTGAATGCGTAACGATAGAGTTTCGACCAGTAGCGATCATAGATTTCCCTAAACGCTTTCTCGTCTCCCATCTGAAGAGCGTGGAATAACCCCGTATCGCTGATATCAAAAATGAATTTCTTAGCTATCATTGATCCTTCTACTCAGACAAAAGAGAAGTAAAATCGGGTGACAGAGTAATTATGCATATCCGTGGGGAGAGAGTACTCAATCCAAACGATCGGTAAGGATGGAATCGTCTTATCGTATCTTCCCATTACTGAGGAAGAACCGATGCGTTCGAGCATTCTCCTTTCAACCTGTCCATCCTACTCCTCTAGGCAAATACCTTGCAATTAGATTCTGGCATATTCCTTTACCGACCTCTCGTGTTCAACATTACCTGTATGCGTTGTGCCGAGCGGTTCAATCATCAGTAAATGCACTTCTTCGTCCGGTGCTGTTCGCGGAGAATGCTCAACTCCCTTTGGAACGAGGATGAGCTCTCCTTCATTCACTGGAACTGTATGGTCTACAAACCTCAATTCCATTTTTCCTTTGACGACATAAAAAAGTTCATCTCCATTATCATGTCGATGCATGATAAAATCACCCTGTATCTTGGAGAGATAGACCTGCAAACTGCTCCCCTCTGCTATGACATGAGGATACCATTGCTTCGTGAAGAGCTTGTGCTTTTCGATGACATTGATGGCTTCCACAAATATTGCTTCCTTTCTTCGCGTGCCGCCATATCAATGCTTCCCGAACTGTTGCTCCATGACTTCCATGGCAAGCCGGGCATGAACGGTTGCAGGGCCTATGCCCATTTCGATAGCAACCTCGATTGCCTCCAGTACTTCTTTTTCTGTTGCACCCTCCTTGATCGCCTGCTCGATGTGCCACTGCATACACGACTCACAATTCGTCACAATGCCAATAGCAGCTGCAATGAGCTCCTCAGTTTTTTTGACAGTGCACCGTCACAAAAGGTTTCCTTCGCCATATCGAGGAAGGCCTGGTAGACTTTCGAATTGAGTCTCATGAATCGGGTATGGGCTTCTTTTCGCTTTCGAATGATTTCATCGATTTTTGTGAACCGCTTGTTTGACGGATTATGGAATTATGCTTTTTGATCATGTTGTCCCCTGCCCTTATAGGTGGAGTGGATTTTCCTATTGCCCTTTTGTTTTTTTAGGATAACAATAACATCACGTTCGTGCAGTGGTTCCATTTTCACGATTTCAAGTCCCGCATCAGCAAACTCCTTTTTCCAATCCCGACCGACGTTGCTTTCCTCTGTATTCTTTTTAGGATTGTAGTCGATAATGACAATGGGGGCACCTGGTTTGAGAGCTGGAATAAGGTTCTTGAGAAAAACTACCGGGTTCCCGATCTCATGATAGACAAGCGTCGAGAAGGCCATGTCCAACGATCCCCTGGGAAAGAGAGGATCATCATATGTTCCGATAATCGTTTGTACGTTTTTTAAGCCAGCTTGCTCACATCGTTCGCGAAGAAACTCCAACGACGATTCATCGATATCATTGGCGTAGATACATCCCGTTGCTCCAACACGTTGAGCAAGATGGAGGGTATATCGTCCACGTCCCGCCCCGAATTGGCCTATGACCATTCCCTCTTTCACCCCGACGATATTCATCACCTCCTCCGGCGGCTGGATGGCGTTGTTATTCTCCTCATCTTCACGCCAGTCCCAATCCCAATCCAATCGGGAACATTGGAGTGAGACCGATGCTAATAAACCAATCAAGGGAAGAAGCAATGATCTTTTTTGTTTTCTCATCATGTATCTCCTATCAGTTCTTACGTGGATGGATGGAGTATTCTCTTTCTTCTGTTAACTACCGATTCTATTATTCATGATTCGTAGCTGTTCAGCATGTTCAAGAAATTGCCACAGAGACACAGAGAACGCAGAGGTTTTTAAACTATCAGAAGTTTTCGCTCTTCAATACTTTTAGACTTTCCTTTCTCAGTGTGCTCTGAGCCTCTGTGGCTGAGTAGTTACTATGATTCTTAGATACGTCAACAAGAGTATCGTAGCGAAGTTTAATTCTTGTTGAGAACAGACATATCCATCTTCCTACCACGCAAGTATTCCTGTTAGACGGGATTCTATCAATATTGTTTATGATAGGGAAGATTTATCCTCTGAATGATATTAGAAACCACTGAAAGTCACCCGGAGAAAGGAATCTTCCTCTCCTATCTGCCTATTCTCATTCGAATGCCGGTATCACTGAATTTTCGACAATGGAAAATGGCAACGACATTCCCTGACCATTATTGAAGTTGCCCCCGGTGAAGACAATAACCAGATCCAGATCTTTTATGGCAATAATGTATTGACCACCATTCCCGGAGGCATAGAATGAAGCGTATGTGGCTTTACTCGACGAATAATTTCTCAGCCACCACTGGTAGCCATAACTTTCTATGCGGTCTAATTGAAAGTACTTCGTCGTACTTTTTTCTATCCATGCTTTGGAAACAACCTGCTTCCCTTTCCATTGACCATCGTTGAGATACAGGTATCCAAACTTTGCCATATCTCTGGGCGTTGTTTCACCTCCCAATGGATTTCCAACTCCCGGCAATCTGGTACATTCCAGCGGATCGCTTAAATAGTGTTTCACAAAATCTGCAAAACTGATATCGATGGCTTTTATAATAATACCGTTAAGCATATTTTCCGTGCCGGTATTGTAATTCCACCGTGTACCCGGCTCGAAAGCTATCGGTCGGGAAAGGAAATAACTTGTCCACTGGGCATAGGGGAGTTGATACATCCCTCTGAGTGTATTTCTCGGGTCATTATAGGAATAACTCCATTCATCCCAATCGAGTCCTGATGACATGGTCAAGAGATGGTGGAGAGTAATTTTCTCTTTTCGTTCATCGCTCAACTGTGCATATTCAGGAAAGAAAGAGAACATTTTCGAATCAACACTCTGAATATATCCTCTGTCGATTGCGATTCCAATGAGAGCTGATCGGTATGACTTGCTTGCAGATTGCACTTCGTGTGGGATATCCCTTCCATAGTTGATCAAACTTCCGCTTGAGTTATGCCCGGGAAAGTATTCTTCCAGTATGAGTTTTCCTTTTGAGATTACCAGAAAGCTGTGAATTTCCGGGTAGATGCCATTTCGAATATTTTCGACCTCACGTAAAATTCTTTTCACCTCAACTCTCATGGTATCGAGCGAAGAGACTTCCCATCCATCGCTGATTCTGGTCGGCTCTTTATAGATATAGCCTGCGCTATGGTTTTCACCCTGCAACGGAGAATCACCGCAAGAGGTGATGGTCAAGTCAAGCACAAGTAACAACAGCGCGGACGTTGCATTCATTTGAATTCCAGAGAAGTCGCGTACTCTTTTCATACTTATATTCCTGCATTCGCTTTCAATTCATCGATATATGCTTTTGAGAACCAATAAATATCCACCTTTTTTTCCGAACCATTATACTTCGCATAAAAGATGTACTTCCCGTCGGTTGTTATCGTCGCTGTACCTTCATCCGCGGCAGTATTAACGAGGGGACCCATGTTGAGACTCTTACTCCAATTCCCGGCCGCATCTCTGAATGCGACATAGAGATCTGACCCGCCAAAGGTATCCGGCCGGAGATATGCGCCATAAAGAAGGAAACTCTCATCGGGGGCAATATAGGAATCGTATTGTTGATGACTGCTATTGACCTGAGCGGGAAGTTCTTCCGGCTCTTGATATTTACCGTTGATGAATTCGGATCGGAATATTTCGTTTCTTCCTCCACTACCTACTTCAGTAAAGTACATCGTGCCAGTGCTAGTCACCGACGGACCTGATGTAATATTTCTTCCATTGATCGGCTTTCCCATCGATTTCGGTTGACCCCAGGTTCCTCCAACCTTTTCGACATACCAGATGTTCGACTCATAAATTGATTCAGACCGGTCAATCGGTCTGACAGAAGAGAAATAGAATCGAGATCCATCCGGATGAATAGCAATCGGAGCATCGCTATATGTACCGGAAAATGAAGCTGTAGCGGGTTTCGTCCAGCGGCCATCGACGAGCTTTGTCTGAAGGATGGTTGCAAATCCATCGTTGTTCTTTGTGACAATTTCCAGATAGAATATTTCATCACCACCGGGAGCTTCGACCAGGTAGCTTTCAGATTTCCCTGCGGAAATAATTCCAGGCGCAAAGATTACCGGTGTTTTTCCGGGGAGTGCTTGACCCAATAATCGCCCGGTGAGATCTGTCATACCTGTATCCGGTTCAGACGCTGTCGGACTCTTTTTACAGGAGGTGAGAGTTACTATTGTCATAACCAACCAGAATAAGGACCCACGAATCAGTTTGGAAATCCACATTAACATTTCCTTTCGAAGTGAGGAATAGACCTTTCAAGAATTTTACTATACCAGGAATACGCTTTCCTTTATCGTTGTTGCAGCACACTATAGCGTTCAGAGGAAATTGCTTAGACTGTTCCTTCTCCTGTTTAATTTCCAGTGCGATAGTCGTTGAGTACGTCTGCTGAAATCCATTGATTATGAAAAAACAGATATTTTCCATCACGACTCACAAATGAAGTTTCACGATTAGTAAACTGCTCCATACTTACCGGTGTACGCCATTGTCCGATCTAAAATACTCTGGTGCCCCTCGATAAATATTTCCGTCGCCTGTGGCGAACTACAGAAAAGGGTAAAAGGATAAAAGAGTTAAAGAACAAATTAGTCCTGGACACAACGGAACCCGTAAGTGACGGAGCGATTGCTCGGGGCGTCGTAGCTGCGGTAGACAACACTGCCGCCCATCTCGTTGCAGTAGAACGGACCACCCCTTAGCACACGGGCGTTATTCTGCGCTGTTAGAGGTCCTTTTGGATCTGAGGCACCGCCAACCGGATATGCACTGCCAAAATAATCCCAGCACCACTCGTACACGTTGCCGCTCATATCATGAATACCCAATTCGTTCGCTTTTTTCTGGCCCACGGGATGAGTGCTATTCCCAGAGTTGCTGGAGCACCACGCGACCTCAGCCAACACATTGCCGCCGCTGAAGGTATAGCCGTGCGTCCGCGTACCTCCACGCGCGGCAAACTCCCATTCGCATTCGGTCGGCAATCGATATCCATTTGCAGTCCATTTCACGGCTTCAACATCTACGTTGATCCGACCGGTTCTGTAGATGACACTCAGTGTCTTGTCTGTATGATACACCGGTGAATAGCCATCTTTCTCTGATCGCGCGTTGCACCATTTCACAACATCATACCAGTTTACTTCTGTCACAGGATTATTTGTCCCGACCGGGGAAAATCCGTTTCGTCCCGTCGGCAGATCGGTATAGCCATGCGTCAGTGCCCAATTCCGTACGTCTATCCACAATTCGTACGTTACTTCGTATTTGTCCATCTTGAAGCTGCTGATCGTCACCAGTGTGGAGCCGGCCGTGAATGTTCCTCCGGCGACCGCGACCATATTAGCATTCGTGAAGCCACCGCCATCGGAAGTAATGGTACCCCCCGATTGAGCTGTGGAAGATGTAATGCCGGAGATTCCGGTTGTCGATATTGTGGGAAGTGTTGCAGGTGATGATTCATTTCCTTTATCACATGAACATACTGCGCAAAGGAAACAAACGAGTACGGCGGAGTAGCCAGATAACTTGAGATTCATTTTTTTCCTATAGCAAGTGTCTTCTTTATGATATTCTTTTCAATTTTCTCTTGGGTAATCATGGTGTTCTATTGCACGACTGTTTTCTCTTGAATCAATACGACACCGTTCTCACGCCTCGAAATCCCCACGGGATATGCCGGTGTGTAGCATAAATTTCAGTTGCCGCATCGATACGGAGAGAGACACACATATGTCCACTGTTGATAGTAAAACATCCGCCGCGAAAACCGGCTCCTTTTCCATCCCGCAATGGCCACCCGTTCTCATCGGTAAAGCCATCAGCCGACAATTGCCCATTCCCATTTCGAAAAGTAAACGCTCTTCCATACATATTCCCAACCGTGACACATGGCTCGTGGAGATTTCCACTCATCTCCATAACGCCATAATATGTTGCTCCATTTTTTTCTCGTGTTTTTCCCTGTCCGGCAAAAATACCGGCATTTAAGGGTAATGCAGGTTGGGGAGAAGATGTTGTCTCATCCCAGAAATAGCTATTCGCACTGTTCGCGGTGATGAGAGCCCGATCTGCTTCGGAGCCGGTTACCGATTGAGCACTTTTCGCATTCGTTGTTCCCCAGGCAAATTCATGATTCATAACCGGGTTACCACTGCCGCGGCAAATCTTCTCAAACTCCAATTCACTCATCGGTCGTAATCCTGCCCAATCTGCATACGCACATCCATCTGCTGGACTAAGAAATCCGCAGGCTCTATCGGGGTGAGCATTTGTATATGTTCCATTATTCTCCTGAATGGTGTACCCATATTGGTTATAATGTGTCCTGTTGTATCTGTTTGCCGCCTGTGCCGGAGTAAGGGTGTTGAGAAAATCGGTGTATTGCTGTTGGGTAAGCTCATACTTCATGCAGTAGATGGCTCGGAATCCTTTTGGATAATCAGCCGGAAGAGTGAAGGTAGACCCGGTTGCATCCTCATTCGTATTGAAGCCTTCATTCCAAAAATCCTTCGATGAAATATAGTAGTACCCGCCCGATGAGTCATTCGTAAGCGGAATAGCGTTCTCGCTTGTAATGAACCAGGGCCTTGTGTCCTGCGATCCTTTTTGGAAGGCAGCTTCCATCGTTGCATTATCGCCTGCGTAAAAACTTCCTTCGGGGATATAGACCATTTCCACTCCGAATACTTTCACAGTGACTGCAGCATCGTCCGAAACGTTGTCCGTTCCGTAATTCCATCGGAGAGCAACCCCTTGAACACGATAATTGCCGGTTCCACTCTCTCCCCTCCGAATGTAGACTCCCCGGCCATCTGACGGAGCATCCATCGTTACTCCACTCGGTACACTATGTTCCGATCTGACAGCCGACAGAGTCGCGTGTTTCCATTCGCCATTCCCAACTTTGTATTTCACAAGCACCCACGCCGCATCCCAATTCCCGGGACAACTGCTTGTGTGCCAGCTGTTCCCCCACTGGAGGTCGAAGATGATCATTCTATGCTTACTGCTGGTTTGTGCGCTGCCAACATTTGTATTCGTGACGGTTAGATTCACGGTGGGATTTCCCGCCTGCGGTTCTTCCGGAGTCTCGACCGGCCCTTTTTGGCAGGAGACATTGGCCACGGATAAGAACAGGCAGAGAGTTAAACTATTGATACCTTGCATGAAGAGAGACATAGGATTTCCTCCAGTTTGTGAGATTTGTAACCCGAATGAGATATATTAAAAACACCATGCGGAACTTCTTCGCTCGTTTTACCATTCACCTCACTAAAATGTGGCATCGATCTTCAGCAGAACGGCACACGCAGCTTTCGCTACTTCTGTACAATACTCCAGGTTGATCGTTCCGATAACATCCTGGGCGCTGTGAACAAATCCCGACGAAGTCGTTTCATGAAATTCCATCCCCATAAAATCCTGAGTGGCAAACACTGAAAAATCGCTTCCACCGCCCCCATGAGCGGTTTGAAAAGTAAGATTGGTATGTGCTACACAGATGCCAACAATCTCTTGAATGATCGAAGTGTTGTGTGTCAGGAGCACACTCCGGGAGGCCGGATAACCAGGCGCATTGCCGATTCCATCGATATCGATGACGAATTTGATGTTTTCCCGGTTTGCCTTAGCATTCTCCACTAATACTTTCGAGGCTTGCTCTGACCGGGTCATGGACGATGAGCAGAGCTATTTTCCGAAGCGAGGTATTGGTTTCCATTCTGGATTTATTGCACGACCATTGGTGTGGGTCAACCTTGTCTGATTGGTACCGTCGGCATTCATGATGTAAACCTCGGCGTGACCATCTCTCTCGGAAACAAAGGCAATCCTGGAACCATCTGCCGACCAGTCGGCATTTACGTCTTCCGCTGAATTATTGGTAAGTCGAACCTGGTTACTGCCGTCGCTCTTCATCACATAGATTTCGAAATTACCATCTCGCTTTGATTCGAATGCAATCTTGCTGCCGTCAGGAGAAAACCTTGGGTGCCAGTCCTCAGACGGATGTGTAGTTAGTTTTACAGGATTAGTTCCGTCGATATTTATCATCCACACATCACCACCCCCCTCAGAATAGGTCGAGAAGGTGATCTTTGAACCATCCGGCGAATATTCGGCTCCCTCTCCTTCCATTTTGCCTAGTCGCACCTCATCAGTTCCGTCAGGTTTCACCGTCCATAATTCAGACCGCCAGGTGGGATTGATGTAACTCCTTGTGAATATGATTGTATTCCCATCCGGAGACCATCTGGGCATCCAGTCACACCTGTTTGCACTGCTGGTCAACTGTTGGATGTTGTCACCATCTGAATTCATTATCCAGAGCGACCATGTTGTACTATTAACATGAGTATAACACGCGATTCTGGTGCCGTCAGGTGAATACGCAGGATTGTAGGATCTTCTTGCGGGTTGATTCGTTAGTTGTGTTTTACCACTCCCATCCGAATTGATCAGATATATCTCTGATATCTCATGAGGTGGAAGATGATCTTGAACTACGTACGCGATAACTTCTTTTGCCTGTTGGTGAGAGTCGTCTACAGCAACCGATGGTTGTTCTTTGCTGCCGCACATAACAAAGACTGCGAGAAACACCATCGCAACTGTCCATGGCACAAAGGAAACTGATTTCATGTCCGTAGTCCTCCAATGACAATTTCTTCTGTCATCTTCCTTCTCACTTTTCCCGTCCTTTCGTCTTTCTTAATTCTTCGGTCTGTAATCTTCGATAATCTGAGCAGAAGCCCACCATCCTTTGCAGAAGATGTACTTGCCGTCGCGTGTAACAAAAGTGCTTTCTCCATCGGGAAACTGCGTCAGCTTCTGAGGAGTCTGCCATTGGCCATCCCTGCCCTTGAAGCTGATGTAATACCCATCCGGGGCATAGGACCATTGTCCGACCTGGATATGAATTAACTTCGTGAAGATAATGTACGACTCATCCGGGGCAATAAACGGAGCACAAGCATCTGCAAAATCATTGATGACAGTCAATGGCTCTGTTGTTGTATATGTGCCATTGGTCAGCTTTGATAAATAGATCCTTGAATGGCCCCCCGTCATATTATAGAAATACAAAGTCCCTGAGTTCGAAAGCGTGACTGCCCAGTGAATCGTTCCAGAATTAATCACTTCAGGCAACGGTTGTGGCTCCGACCATCCGTTTGTCGTTCGTTCGGCGTACCATCCATACCACCTGCCAGATTGAAGGGAGCCGCAAGGTCTAAGCGACGTAAAGTAAAGTCTTTTATTATCGGGTGAGATGACCGGGGCATCATCATAAAATTCTTCTGTACTCTTTCCGCTGAAGGAGACAATTGTCGGGGTGGTCCAGCGGCCATCTTGTTTCTTTGTCACTTTAATCCCGTTGCTTGCTGCCCAATAGATCTCCTGACCATCGGGAGAAACGGTAACGCTGTTATACATCGCCTCCGGTACAATGTTCGGAGCAAAGCGGACAAATTGCTTTCCGGGAGGAGTCTGACCTAAATAGTCTCCTTCATCGCCCGGTCCATTCGGTGAATCGCTTTTTGAGCAGGAGATGATGCAGACCGCGGATATGGCCAGTCCGGCGAAAAAGCTTCGAAGCAGTTTGTAGTTGAACATATGGATTTCCTTTCTTATCGATGTACATAAATGAAGTTTGAAATTAGTGTTCACCTGTTCGTTGAGCGATAATTATTGGGGAAAGTGAGAACATGAACTAACAGGTTTTACGCCAACGAATCCTTCACACAGCCGACAGACTGACCCGCCGACTTTGGGTGACTGCTCCCACCAATCATCTGTGCAGAAAACTCTCTGGATAACCCTCAGAGCTTCGTATCAAGAGTATTAGAATGATTTATTTGCCTCTCAATTATTATTGGTTCTTTATGCAGCGAACCGAAAACCCATGATATTTATCGTAGTTGATTCGTTCAATCGTTGGATAGCTACGGTTCATGTGATAAAACCAGGCTTTGTTAATATTATCTTCAGTGGCCGACCAGATGTAGGCGCTTACACCAATATCGCCAAAGGCTCCACTGAGCCCTCGGAAGCCGCCAGGAAGAGCGGTGAAACCAACTACATTTGTGGCACCTGCATTGGCATTTTGCCAATGAACTATCCCGGTTTCTTTCAATTTTCCACCCGCAACATTCAACCCGCCTAAATGGTTTATTAATGTCATCCATTCTGCATCCGATGGAACATGCCAACCATCTGGTGCAAGACCACGGTTATCATTCACGGCAAACCAATTATAGAGCCGACCATAAGTATGAGAGTTGCTTGGACTATTATTGTAATCGCAGTATGCTCCTGTACTAAGGTTATTCCATGTGGTATTATCTGTAATGTTAGGTATTGGATCTCCATTGCGATATCTTATTGTTTTGAGATTCTCTGCCATCCATATTTGATTGCCAATTTTGATGGTTTTATAGACATTGCCATCGATGTCTGTTACAGAACTCGTATCACCCACGACAATTTTCTTTTCGTTATCGATTGGATTATTGGCTCCGCAGGAAATAAAGAGGATCAGAGTCAAACCTACGATGGGTGTAAAGAAGGGTCCTGTTTTCATTTGTTGTTTCCTTGAGTGATAGTTATCAAGGAGAGTGAGAATACAACAGAGTGGATTGGATATCATTTAATCCTTCACGCAGCAGACAGATTGACCTGCCAACTTTGGATGCAAACTCCAGCTGATTCAACGAAAGCAAGCTGCACTCAACTACATGCATTGATAATGTCTTTTAAAAGCGTTCCTAAAAAATTGTCCCTCAGCCAATCGGTATCCTGCATATAGGGCCATGCAGTGACGACAACAACGAGATTTTTGTATGGAACGACGATGATATACTGCCCTCCATGACCGGCAGCACAGTATGAGCGAAGATCCGGCAGCAACCAGAAATAATACCCATATCCGTTTGCATAGCGATCCCTTGTCGCCTCGGCTATCCAGGTACTATCGACAATCTGCCTCCCTTGCCATTTTCCATTTTGAAGAAGCATCTGTCCGAACTTTGCCATGTCTCTCGGCTTTAAATAGAAATTACTTCCACCGAAACTCACACCATCCCGGGAGGATTCCCACTGCCAGTCGGTTATACCCAGTGGGGTGAAGAGATATTCTCGGGCAAATTCGGCCATGGATTTTCCGTACTTCCGTTGAATGGCGTACGAGACCAGCGTCGGATTATCATCAGAATAAGAGAACAGTTGCCCCGGGGGTCCGTTCAACGGTGAGGAGAGAACATATTCGATAATGTTATTGCTGAAATAGAAATTGTAATGATGCTCTTCGTCGTTGTATTGCAAACCTGTTTTCATCGTCAAGGCGTGCTCGATGGTAATATTCCTTTTCTCGGGACGGTTGGAAAAATACTCGGGGAAAATTGTGCTGAACGGCTGGGTAAGCGAATCGAGAACCTTCCGCTGCAAAGCAATGCCAGTCAGGATGGAAGTGAACGACTTTGTTACCGACTTAACATTTTGGATCCTGCCAATATCCTGCGGATCGTGCGCATAGCTCTCTGCCACGATGTTTCCATTTCTGATGATCGTAATACTTCTCAGAAGCCTGAATCTCTCCTCCCGATAGGCGACAGAAAACACTTGATTGAGCTTTGAACGACTCATATTCTCCTGTTCCGGAGTGGAGAGACTCCACCCATCCTGAAGCTCCTGAGGAGTAAACCCTGAATAGGCAAGTTTATAAGGCTCTTCTTCCATGCAGGAAAGACCAGGAAGACAAAGGAGCAGGAACAGAAGCCGAGTAAGTGTTTGCTGTTTCATAGCCATACACCCATGCTGAGTTTTGGAGTAAATTCCCGCAATGGTTTCCCCACATCTGCCTTGATACGCGAATAGAACAGAGAAAACGAGAAGGAAAGAGCGCTGGATCGAAAAAGAGGAGTTCGATATTCTGCCGAAGCATTCAACTGAAAAGCATTGTTCACACTCCCCACTCGATAATGACTATTCATCAATTTTACGATATTGGAAAATGTCCAGTACTCGTTAGCATAGAGACGATAGGGATCCGGTCGGGTATAGAGTCCCAGGAGAGTACAATCGAAATGGAGAAGAAAAGACTTCCTCTCACCTACAAGAAGAGCAACGCTGTTGCCCAGGCCCAGCGACAGGAAATTTCCCCAGTGCGCGTGAGCTTCGTCCCATACTTCATATTCATACAGGGAGGAAGTGAATGATGCTCGAGGACCGAAATAGAACTGAACCTTCTCGCGTTCAAAAATCTTGAAACCCTGAAAGTAGGTGACTGCTACGTGACCATGGTATGTTCCTGCTTCCCGTTCAATATCTGTCTTGATGTTTCCATAACCGAGACGGAGTTGAAAACGATGGTAGCGTTCCCCGCGCAGATCGAGTCCATACGAGAACATATGCATAACTCCCGTATGGATTTTGGGTAAGAGATTTTCTTCTTTGATATTGTCAAATCCCAGGGAATAGCCGAAGTACTGTTCACATCCCGGCATTGAGACTTGTTGCCCGAATACGGGAACACCCAACAAGATAAAAACCACAAGTAGGATTGTTTTCATTTTCTCCTTCATCGAGAGTTTCTGAACAGGTGTCTCCTTGCTCCGGGTACCCAATTGCAGGGAAGATAAAAGAACGGAATCGACCATACAGGATCACTTGGACCATGAAAGAGGATGATGTGTGTCTTCCACAAAGACATTTCGTCGCCTTTTCGGTATCAACTCATAGCCGACTTTTTCACTACACTCACTCGTGTTAGTTTTTCGGTTTGTAGTCTTCCAGAATCTCCGCCGATGCCCATTGAAAACATTCAAATATGTATTTGCCATCTCTGGTAACAAATGATGTCGGTCCCAGAATTTGGCTAAAGAATTTGGGTTCTATCCATTGCCCGTTTGTATCTTTAAAGCTGATATACACAGTCCCTCTTCCAGCAACGAGCTTACAAAAAGTTATATATGATTCATCCGGAGCGATAAATGGACACGTGACACTTCCAAAGTTATTAATTGCTCTCAGATCCTCAGGTTGAGTATATTCTCCATTGACATACCGTGAAATATGAATTCTCGCCGAATCATTAGTTGCACTAAAATATAGGTTGCCGTTATTCGCCACCGAGACTTGCCAATGGATTCCCGGAATCGAATTCACTATGGGTGGCAAAGGTCTCGGCTCTCCCCACCCAGTCGTCGTTCTCTCAACATACCAGATGTTTTCTCTACTTGGTGAAGCGTAAGGAATGGGTCTTTGAGACAAAAAGAAGAGCTTTTTGTTATCAGGAGATACGACCGGAACATCATCATAAAAGTTGGCGGTGCCTTGCCCGCTGAATGAAATAACCGAAGGAGCTGTCCACCTTCCATTCTCCACTTTGCTTGTTACTATAGAAGTTCTGTTTGACCAATATGCTTCCAGTCCATCCGGCGAAAATGTTATTTCACTGTGGTCCCGGTAGCCGATGATCTCTCGAGCAAACGGAATGAACGTTTTTCCCGGCGGTGTCTGTCCAAAATAGGCTAATTGATTACCAGAAGATGATGTTGCCGTAGTGAAGGAGATCGTATTGCCATATCCTGTTCCAGCACTGTTCGTTGCATAGGCTCGGATAAAATAGTTCGTGTTCGGTGACAATCCGGTTAGTGTACTGGTAAAGCTCCCGCTTCCTGTTCCATCCGTCGTCCTGTTATCCGCAATGGTAGGCGCTGAGTTGGTGCCCCAGCAAACACCCCGTGCAGTAATTGCTGCTCCGCCATCCGAGGTAATCGTACCGCCGGAGAAAGCCGAAGATGACGCAATGCCGGAAACATTCGTCGTGGTGATCTGAGGAACAGAGGCCTGCAGCGTCTCAGTACCTTTATCACATGCATTGACCAAAAACAGCAGTATGAGAATAATACCCATGCTCACTCCTAGAGTATTCTTTGTCCTTTTCATTTGTTAAGTGCTCCACTTTTGCTGTACAATAATTGATCAGTTAATTCTTCGGGCTGTAGTCCTCCAGAATCTCCGCCGAAATCCAGTGAAACGAGGAAAAAATGTATTTGCCATCCCGGGATACAAATACGGTTCCTGCCCGTATCTGGCTGATGGATTGCGGCGAAAGCCATTGTCCGTTTCGATCTTTAAAACTGATATATAATGAGGGTACCTCAGCTCCCTCGTTAAACAGTATATATGATTCATCAGGAGCCATAAATGGTAAGTGTACATCGCCAAAATTGTTTATCGCAGTAAGTTCTTGAGGATCCGTATATACACCATTGACGAGACGTGTAAAATAGATTTTAAACTTTCCTATGGAATTCACTGCATGGAAATAGAGTGTACCGTCATTCGTTACAGACACCTGCCAATGTATCCCGGATACCGAATTGACATTCTGTGGCAATGGCCTCGGCTCTCCCCACCCCGTTGATGTTCTCTCGACATACCAAATGTGTTCCCGGTTCGGTGTAGAAAATCCAATGGGTCGGAGCGATGTAAAGAATAACTTCTTGTTATCGGGAGACATGACCGGATTGTCATCGTATGGTATACTTCCCTGGGGGCTCCCCTGCCCGCTAAACGAGATAACTGCCGGGGGTGTCCATTGTCCGTTCTGTACTTTCGAAAAAATTATCCCTCTCCTATCTGACCAATACATTTCGAGTCCATCCGGTGAAGCAGTCACTTCACCATGAAACCAATTTCCGATAATTTGTTGTGCGAACGGTATACGTGTTTTCCCTGGCGGCGTTTGTCCAAAATAGGCACCTGACGCACCCGGGATGACATCCTGAGTCTCAGATGGAGTGGTGGATTCCTCGCTACATGCCATGATGAAAAATGCCAGAATTAAAATAGGGGAATACATCTTCATGAATGTCTTCCTTCTTATGAGATAGTTGGAATCATATGATGTAGGAGAACCTATCACATCAAGAGTCAATTCCATGCAAACCCTCAGATCACCTGATGCATGAACGATTCAGAATTCCCAATCGTTCGATGACAGCATATTCAAGTCCCAGTTCGAATCCATACGATGCACCTTTCTCAACACCGTTCACAGCCGACTCGCCCGAATATCTCTCACCGATAGTATACCAGTTAAGCTTCTTAGCAGCCCATTGAGCGAGACCGAACATCTTGACGCTCCACCCGGATTTCTGTGCATACATGCTTTCGCAGGGAACCATAAACAGTATCAGTAGGAGTACCGAAACTGAAGATGACTGCTTCAAGAAAACAATATTCTTCTGCATAGGCTTCTTTCCCTTTTTTGATAAAAAGGATTGCAGTTTCACACTCTGTCCCTTTTTCACGATGTCAATAGTAGGTGACGGAAAAGAGGGAACCAAAGCACACTACTCCTAGCAGGAGTCTTTTTTTTGGCGGGCTCTGCACGTGGTTGATACAGAGTGAAGTAGTCTAACACTCCAATCCTGCAAGAATAGCTTAGTAGGTTATTGATGGCAGGATATAGCTTTGCATCATTTCATCGCAGGGTTCGGCCGTGGTGTAATTTGCTCCCGTGAAGACGACGACCAAGTTCAAATCCCGCACGATGGTTATCCTTTGGCCGCCCCACCCTAGTGCACTGAAAGCTCTCAAGGAAAGTCCGTTTCTTTGATATGTGTGCAACCACCAGAGATATCCATACCCAAGAACTTCTCCCGTAGTAACCTGGCTTTCTTCGGATTGTCGAATCCATTCCGACGGAATGATTCGTTGACCATTCCATACACCATAATTCAAATAGAGGAAACCAAATTTTGCCATATCGCGCGGGGTCATATAGATATCGCCATGGCAGGCCGTGATCCCTGAAGGTAAAATTGCTTGCCAGGCATAGTTCGTAATACCGAGCGGTGCGAAGAAAAGGCGATGTGAAAATGCAGGAATACTTTCCCCTGCCGCACTGGCGACGATCACACCGAGCAAGTCGACTCCAGCACTATTATAATAGAACCGTGTTCCGGGTACGGCGACGACCTGTTTGGAGAGTAGATATCGAAGAGGATCAGGCGAAATAACAAATTGAAGCAGATCCCACGTATTCGAAGCAGGAGAAACATCTTGCTCATTCCACCGCAATCCGCTCGACATCGTGAGAAGATGTCTGATCGTAATGTTCTCTCTTCCGCCGTTTCTTAAATCCTGATAATTTGGCAGAAACTGGAAAATGGAATCATGAACGCTTCGAATAATCCCCTGGGTGACAGTCAGACCGACAATCGCCGAGGTAATACTCTTCGTAACAGAGTGGGTATTATGCCGCCGGTTTCGATCAAAAGTAATCCGTGCTCCATGAAAGTTTGCACCGGCGTAGTCATATTCATGCCCGGGCCAGTATTCCTCGAATACCAGCTTCCCGTTCTTGATGATCAGAATCGAGTGAACTTCGCGATAATTCCCATTCTGGATTTTTTGGGCTAAGCTCGTCATGGTTTGTACATTCATCCCAACACTGTTCAATGACGATGTCTTCCAACCGTCGGTTGTTTCGAGGGGAATGGTATAGGTGTACGTCGCTGTCGAAAAGGAGACCGTATTACCATATCCGGTGCCAACATTATTCATTGCATAAGCACGGACATAATACGTCGTGTTTGGTGTTAATCCTGTTAATGTACTGGTGTAACTTCCAACTCCTGTTCCATCCGTCGTCCTGTTATTCGTGATGGTAGGATTTGAATTGGTCCCCCAGCAAACACCCCGTGCAGTAATTGCTGTTCCGCCATCCGAAGTGATAGTACCACCTGAAGAGGCCGCGGAAGATGTAATTCCCGAGACATTGATGGTCGTTATAGCAGGAACGGATACTTGCGGCGGTTCCGGTCCTTTGTTACAGGCATCGGTGAGAAAAACCACCGCCGATAGAATTACGAAAGGTGTCATGGATCTTGAAAACAATTGCTTGTCCTTTCTGATGGAGAGGTACATAAAACACGCTACTGCGGAAATACATCACAGAGCTTGAATTTTCATAGAAGAACGTTTACCGACGAGTTCCTTACGGAATGAGAGAAGGAAGCATATACTCAGAAATGATATTGAAGAACGGGATCGTTTCAGGATCGTACCAATTCCCGCCCGTCATCACGACGACAGCATTCAGGTCTGGAAAGACGATGATGTATTGCCCTCCCCACCCTGATGCGAAAAAAGAGGAATAGCTGCGTCCTTGCACTGTGTACGTCTTTTGCCACCACTGAAAACCATACCCCTGAGCCCATGGAAACTCGTGATTGTATTGGTTGGGATTCAAGGAGGATGCGCTTGAGATCTCACACCATGATTTCGAAATGATTTGCTCGCCATTCCATGCCCCCTTGTTCAAAAAGAGAAGGCCGATCTTTGCCATATCCCTCGGGCGCAGATGCAGGTCACCTGAACACAATACAACGTTGTTTTTCAGCATTTGCCATTCCATTTGTGTTATCCCCAATTTATCGAAGAGATGGTCTTTGGCAAACTGATCCAATCGTTGATTCGACGCCCGGTGAATGATCTCGCCAATGACATTGGTATTACCGTTATCATAATCGAACACGGTTCCTGGATCAGCAACAAGTGGTTTGGCCAGAACAAAACGTATCGGATCGGCGGCTTCAAACATGAGATGCATATCGTTGCGATGATCAGTGTAGGGCAAACTTTCATCATCCCACTCCAATCCCGACATCATCGTAAGAAGGTGCCTGATGGTCATGGCTCGCTTCCGGGGAGAAGAATTAAAAAGGTCATCATGTTCGGGGAAGAATTCATAGACTTTCTGATCCACGGACTTGATATACCCTTTATCGATGGCAATCCCGAGGAGTGCAGAGGCAATGCTCTTTGTTGCCGAGCAAAGTACGTGGAGGTCATTGATGTCATAGCCCGTGCCACCGGTATATTGGCCCAGGTTGAACTTGCGTCCGGAATAGTATTTCTCAAAAACAAGCTTCTGATTTTTTACCACGAGAACACTATGCACTCGATGATCGGTCGTTGTTTTCAGCCGCGCCATCATCGACTCAAGAGGTTCCTGCTTCATCCCTACATCGCCCACAGAGGCAACCTGCAAGCCATCTCCAGTGGCGATAGGGACCTGATACTCTGAGACAGGTTCTTCGCTGCTATTCACAGTACTACAACTACTCAACAGTACCGGCAGTACTATGGCAGCCAACAATTTATTGCCAAAAGAAATGTGCATCGGTGATTTCCTTGTGAGTCTAAAGTAGTGTTCTTGAAAACCGGTGGATGATTCATCAACAGGATTTCGTTGAAGAGTATCACATGGAAGCAAGGATATAGCTTTGCATCATCTCATTGCACGGTTCGGCTGTAGTGTAATTCGCCCCTGTGAAAACGACAACCATGTTCAGATGCCGGATAACAATGATCTGCTGGCCGCCCCACCTGTGGGCACGGAAGGCATTGTAGGTGCGGTCGCCGCTGCGATACGTACACAGCCACCAGAGATAGCCATACTCGTCTGTACCCCATCTTGGACCAGGAGATATCTGACGTTGCGTCGATCGCTGAATCCACTCCTGGGAGATGACCCGGTTACCATTCCAGATACCATTGTTGAGAAAGAGTTGTCCGACCTTGGCCATATCACGCGGTGTAATGTAAATGTCGCCATGGCAGGCTGTAATTCCCGATGGAGGCAGTATTATCCAGTTGTAGTTTGTAACGCCGAGCGGAGCAAAGAGCACTCGGTGCGAAAATGCAGGGACACTCTCCCCTGTCGCGTTTGCCACGATCACTCCGAGCAGGTCAACGGTTCCACCGTTGTAGTAGAATCGTGTCCCCGGCGTCGATACCAGCGGTTTACTGAGGAGAAATCGTATCGGATTTGCCGATTGGTTGAACAGCATAACATCCTGAACGGACGACACAGCGACATCCTGTTCATTCCACTGCAATCCGCTTGCCATCGTGAGAAGATGTTGAATCGTGATATTCTCTCTTCCCTCTTTTCTGAGGTCCTGATGATGGGGAAGGTATCTGAAAATAGTATCGTTCACACTCTGAATGTATCCCTGATCGAGAGCAAGACCAACCACAGCCGAAGTGACACTCTTGGTCGCTGAATGAGTATTATGACGCGTGTTTCTGTCGAAGGAAATCAGTGTGCCATGGTAGTTCGCGCCGGTAAGCCCGAAGTCATGCCCCGTCCAGTATTCCTCGAAGACCAAACGTCCATCCTTAATGATGACGACAGAATGTACTTCCCGGTACGTTCCGCTCTGAATGCGCTGGGCCAGGTTGACGATGGATTGTTCATTCATCCCCACACTACTTAACGAAGTCGTCTGCCATCCGTCGGAAGTCTGGGGCGGAACGACATATCGATAGGTGGATTGCGATGTCGGTGGAGTGGAATTGAATTCGAACGAAGAATCGTCGTCGCAACCCGCACAGGAACCAAGGAGAAGCGCAATCAACACGCACCTTGGAAATGTTCCCATGATGTTCATTACTCGCATCGTGTATCCTCAATAGTTGGTTTGCTGTTTTTCCATCTGCTCTTTCTCAATATTGCATTCATCTTCGTAGCCCCAGAATGCTGAGAATTATTAGGGGAAATGTTCAATTCTGCTCAAAGGAAAATAAATGGCTGAGCTTTACTTCAAGAGTGTCATTTTTCTAGTAGCGAAATACTTTCCAGCCTGGAATCGGTAGAGATACACTCCGCAGCTGAGGTTGCTTCCATCGAAAAGGACTGTGTGATTCCCTGGCAGATATTCTCTATCTGCCAAAGACCAAAGTACCTTGCCCGAGAGATCGAAAAACGCCAAACGGACGAAGGACTTCTCAGCCAGGAAGAAACGGATGCGTGTTGTCGGATTGAAGGGGTTGGGATAGTTCTGCATCAACTGAAATTGTACCGGTGATGAGATTGATGAGTCTATTCCTGTCGACATTGGTGTGCGGTTTTCCCACCATGAGAGCGTTCCTATGAATGCTGCTCCTGCCACGATATCCTGATCGCCATCCTGATCAAGATCGGTAAGAGCAAGAGCACATCCTCCCGAGAGGTTGCCTGCAAGAGTCTTTCGATTCCAGGTCGATGCTGCCTGCTCGAACACGACAAGCTCACCGGGAGAAACTCCAATGCTAACGATATCGAGATCGCCATCTCTGTCGAGATCAGCTGCATGTGGATTTGCTGCATAGCCCACCTGTGTACTCACGATCGTGGTTGTCCAACTATCTTTCTGAAGATCGTTACAGATCCAATACGCAACGGTGTGTGTTTTCCAGCTCGAGCAAAGAACATCATGCTTCCCATCCAGATTAATATCGACAACATCGAGACCAGCAACACCGATGAAACCCGATGCGATGCCTCTCTTCTTCCAGGTTACCGGATTCCCTGATTGGTTCTCCCACCAGGCGATTTCATTCGCTTGATCGGCAGTGGCAACAATGTCCTTGTCGCCATCCTTATCCAGGTCGATGAGAACTAGTGATTTCGCTCCAGCAAACGCTTCAGCGACCGAAACAGTGTTCCAGCGTGAGCTGGCTATTCCAGTGTTGTAACACACCTTGATGCTTCCGGGCGTTGAATTCGCTGCAACGATATCGATCCTTCCATCAGCATTGATATCGGCACATTGGGCATCGTGGGCATTCGAAAAACCGGTGAGGATAGAATTCTTACTCCAGCTCAGCGTCGGATAGGCGCTGTTCTTCCACCACGCTACCTCGTGGAGCTGCCAGGAAGTGGCAACAATATCTAAATAACTATCGCCGTCGATATCGGCAACATCGACTGACATGACATGGATGAAGGAACGGTCGATGGTAAAACGTGTCCAAACAATTGGATTGCCGCCATCGTTTCGCCACCAAGCAAGTCCTATGCTTGCTGACGTGGGTGTAATCTCCGAGCCGCCGACAATATCGAGATCACCATCCTGATCCAAATCGACAACCTTGATGCACTGAATCCCCGGGAACTGGAGATCGATGGGATGCTGGACGAAGGTGAGTTCCTGAGAGAAGAGTAAATCCATGAACACCATCAGTACAGTAAGGGAAACAATACTCCGACTTTGTATTCTTTTCATAAAAGAACCTCGGGAGAAGCTATACATTTATTAGAAGCGGTCTCAAAAACCAAGCGTATTGGTCATTGCGAGCGCAGCGAAGCAATCTCATCCCGGAATCTGGAGCAATTTCGAGATTGCTTCGGCACAAAGCGCCTCGCAATGACGAGGCGGGCTAT